>Ga0315276_10007175_pt1 | contig 10294 bp, 10 predicted proteins | sample YL17G05_0_MG_FD_204542 | JGI IMG/M metagenome (GOLD analysis project Ga0315276, IMG submission 204542) | Sediment microbial communities from Yellowstone Lake, YNP, Wyoming, USA - YL17G05_0 | ecosystem: Environmental > Aquatic > Freshwater > Lake > Sediment | place: USA: Wyoming | collected... | reverse complement strand
TTTAGCATCTTTATAGAGATATCATATGGCGAACGCCCCTTTTTAAGTTTCTACAAGGATTTACAATAAACACTTTTTTAAGGGATTTTAGTTTTAAAATCAACAATAAACTCACTATAAATATTTAGTTATAATAACGCCTTTTTCATAAAATAGGGTTGGTGGCGTTTGATTATAAATGCAGATCCATCTAGTTTCAATTTCTTTAATTGCTAAAATTTGTTTTTTATCTAAACCTACATAATTTTCTAAAAGATTATTACTTATTCTTGGTGGTGTACCCATAGGAAAATATACAATATAATGACTTTCATTTAAAATAGTTCTTGTTTCAAAACCCTTACAAGCAAGATGTGATGTATAACAACAACTAACCCTACAATGTCTTCCTACTTCTAAAATTTTACTTAATATTCTATTGAGTTTTTTATGAACAAGTTTATCGCCAATGCAGTCTACATCATCAAAAATAACCATACAGTCTTTATAATATTCGATATCTTCTACCTCAGGGTCATTCATAAATTTTTCATCAAGTCTCATTTTTTTTAAATTATTAATTTTATCTAATGAACCAGCATCACTTGTTAAACTAGAAAATAAAATAATTTCATTTTTAGGATACATTTTATGATATTCTTTACAATACTGCATAACAAAATAAGATTTACCTGAACCTGATTTACCTGAACAGTAAATAATATTTCTTTCAGTTTTTTTATTAGGTTTAACTTGTATATAATCATTTTTATCTAATTCAATTTTTTTAAGTCCGTCTTTCTTAGAACTAATGTATCCATTTAAGGTTTCGTTGGTTTCATCATTTTTTATTTTAAAAATATTTAATCCATCTTCAAAATTAATACTCATTATATAATTTATTAAATATTTTATTTATAAAAAAATATGTATTATTAATATATTATGAATCCTCCCAACTATTCAGTAGATAAATTATATTATGATATTACTTTTACAAATCTTGCACAAGACCAGACAGTATCACCAGTCGTTAATTTTACAGAGACAAGGAATACACCATTTATTCTAGACCCCGAACAGTATTATCTATCTATTATAAGATTCAGTTTAGATTGTAATTCACTTCCTATGTTTATACCAAGTATACAACCAGACCAACCTAATATAAACCTTACTACATATTATATAAGTTTATCATATAAACCTCCAGTTATTGGTTCTTTTGAAGTTTTTGTTTCAAAACCAATAATTTTTGAACCACAAAATTTAATAGCATCTTTTCCTGCTCCTCCATCATCAACGTTTGATAAATTACAGGATAATTCAAGCGGTTATTATTATATATATACTTATCAATTTTGGATATATTTAATAAATAAAACTTTTAAAGAATGTTATGATGAGTTAGTGGCATTAACTTTTCCAAATTCACCCGCATCACACGCGCCAGTTATGGAATTTGACACCTCTGGAAAAATTGGTGTAATTAATGCTGATGTAGCATTTTATGAAAGTGCCTTACCAAATCCTATAACAATTTATTTTAATAATAACTTAGGACAATTATTCAGTTCATTTCCTTTTTACATAAATTCGGCATCTGGATTTTTAAACTATAAATTAGCAGTGTCTGTTTTTGGTGGTTCAACTTTAATAAAATACCCTACAACAAATCCTACATACACAGCAATTCAATGCTGGCAGGAATATTCAACAGCATCTGACTGGTCGCCAGTACAAAGTATAGTTTTTACTTCTACTCTCCTACCAGTTGTTAGTAATCAGTTAAGTAATCCTATAATTTTATATAATGGTGGTGCTATAACATCAAATGGAAATAATAATAATTTCGCTCAAATTATTACTGATATGATAGCTGATAATAATGATTATAAACCTTTTGTTTTATATAATCCTCAAGCAGAATATCGTTTAGTAGAACTTATCGGGAATACTCCTTTATACAGTGTAGATATTCAAATTTACTGGAAAAACAGATTTGGACAGTTAATACCGTTTAGACTAACGCCTCAAGGAAGTGCAAATATAAAAATTATGTTTACCAAGAAAAAATAAGATTTAATAAATTAAATTTAAATTAAATTAAAAAAAGTTTTAAAAAAAAAATATTATGTAATAATATATAAATAAAATGGCATCTTCTTTAAAAACAGCTCTTATATTAGATAGTCGCATTGAAAATTTAACTGATGTCGAGTCTTTTGGTGTTAAATCATCCGCTCAGAATAACACGTTCCAACAATACGCCTCTTTATCAGCATCTCCATCGCTTATTACATATCAAGCACAAATACCGAGTGAATCAATAGTTTGTGATAGATCTATTCTTCAAGCGTGTGATTTATGTTTCCAAGTAAATATTGATGGTGTAAATAATGCTGATGGAACTATAGGTAATTTTGTGGTTGGGCAAAATGTATGGCAATGGGGATTAACTGAATCGCTCGCACCTTTTCCATTAACTCAATGCTTTTCTACTATTCAATCATCTATTAATAACTGCTCAGTATCTATTAATATTGGGGATATTCTACCTCAAATGTTAAGAATGACCAGTCAAAGAGAACTTCAAAAATATAATTCAACAACTCCTGCAATGGTTGATGATTTATGGGGTGATTATAAAGATGCTGTAAAATTATTTAGTGCTGTTGGTGCTGATAATGCCGTCGTAGGAAATGACAATACAGAATCAAATTCTAATCCTCTTGGGTCATCTTTTAATTCTGGGTTTGATAGGGCATATGCTCCACGTGGTAGTTTCCCTGCATCTTGTGTTGTTCAACAATACGACGTCGGTGGGGTTTTCGTAAGTAATTCATCAATAGTCGCAACTGTAACCAATAAATTTAAAGTTGTTATTAAAGTATCTGTTGCTGAACCTATTATGCTTTCACCGTTCCTTAATTGCTTACCACACGGAAATCAAGCTGGTTTTATGGGTATCAATACTCTAACTCTAAATTTCAACATTAATAATCTTCAAAGAGTTTTAAGAACTGCTCAAAGTTTCACAAATACCGCTGGTTTATTAGTTCCAAAATTCGCTTTAACTATTCAAGGCGGAACATCAGTCGATGGCGTGGGAAGGGCTACAACTGTCGCTTTATTTACTAATGCCCGTTTATTATGCAATTTTCTATCATTAAATCCTAGTCAAAGTGCAAGGATTGCACTTCGAAATGTTTGTGAATATACCGATTTTCCAAGATTTATAACAAGTTCAAATAACGCGGACCGATTACCTGCTGCTGTTTATACTGGGGATATACCTACCGCCGCTGCTCAAACCATCACTTCAAATAATATTCAATTAAATCAAATTCCATCTCGTTTTATTATTGTTGTAGGTGAACCAACGGGTTCAAGAAACCCTGCATACACTGATTCTTTCTGCTCTATTGAAGGTATCCAAATTAATTTTAACAATAAATCTGGTATTTTCGCAAGTGCAACACAATATGAACTTTACAGTAAAATCGCTGTTCCTTCTGGTTCTACTCAAACTTGGGAAGAGTTTCGAGGATGGGCTGTTTCAAGCAACGCTCAACAAGGTGTCGCATCTGCTGCACAAGTTATACCAACAACTTACACAAGAAAAAATGTTCCTACTATTGGTTCTATCCTTGTTATTAACAGTGAATTATTAGGACTTCCTGATGAACTCGCGGGTGGGTCTCTTGGTCAATTCAACTTACAAATGAATATTCTTGTGAGGAATTATCTTCCTTTTGCTGTTCAACCTCAAATTACAATCATCGCATGCAATGAAGGCATATTTTCTACAATCGCTGGTTCATCTACAATTATGACTGGTCTCCTTACAAAAGAAATGGTTTTAAGTACCAAAGAACAAGTACCCGTAGCTGATAGTGCATCTTATGAAAGATTTGTTGGTGGTGTTCTTTCAAATTCTTCTATGGCAAATGCTATGAGATTAATTGGAAAACATTATAAAGGACTACCTAAAGATTTAAGCTCTGCACGAGATATGGCATCATCTGTTATGGGGGCGTATTCTTCAGGGTCTGGGTCAAGCGGTGGTAGACTTAGAAAACATTATGTTTAAGTAGAAGTAGAAAACTACGTTTTCCACACCTTTCCTTTGTTTTTAAGTTTTTTCTAAGAAAATATTATAAATCTTTTTTATTTTATTTTAATAAAAATATATATTATATATTATATAATATGATAAGTAGTTTTGAAGATTATAACCATAGAATTTTAAGAAAAATACAAGAAAATAAATTAAAATCAATAGATAATTATCCTCAACCTTATTATTTTACTGAACCTGACACTTTATTCGGCGGGATTCGTTTTTTATCTGACCATCCCCTACCATCTGGCGTAAATGATAGAAATTTAGGAACTGGTGGAAATATTGGCAAAAATATTAGTAAAACTTTTAAGAAATTAGCAAAAGATACGGGTAAAACTCTTATGAAAGATGCGCCAAATATGGTTTCATCTGTTGTTAATAAATCTGTTGTTCCCGCATTATCAAATTATGGCGAAAAAGCATTAACAAATTATTTAATGCCTGCTGTTAGGACTGTCGCTGAGGATGCTGTCCCTGTGGCGTTAGGAATGGGGCGTAAAAGAAGAGGAAGGAAACCAAAATATGAAAGTGAAAGTGATGAAGAATATGATGGTGGTAAATTTAATTTAAAAAAAACTTTAAAAAAAGGTTTATCAATGGCGGAAAAATACGCCCCTCAACTCGCTGAGAAAGCCGCTATGACTATTGCGGAAAATCCAGAAATGCTTGTAGCATTAGGAAGAAAAAAAGGTGGTAAATTTAATTTAAAAAAAACTTTAAAAAAAGGTTTATCAATGGCGGAAAAATACGCCCCTCAACTCGCTGAGAAAGCAGCTATGACTATTGCGGAAAATCCAGAAATGCTTGTAGCATTAGGAAGAAAAAAAGGGGGTAGACTTGTAAAAGGAAGTCCAGAAGCAAAAGAATGGGCACGAAAAATGAGGGAAGCAAAAGAAGCAAAAAGAAAATAGATCTTTTAGAAAATATTTTAGTTTTTAAAAATTATTAATAATATAATATATTATATTATTAATATAATGAGTCTACCTAACTATGCAAATTTAGAATTTGGAAATAATAATATAGTCAGTGCTTCTAAAAAAATAATGAATTTCGAAAGACAAGCATCTGATATTTACAGACAATCAAACGAAGACCCTCTCACATCTACAGGCACCTCTCCAAAAGATGCTGTTGATGAAATGTTATTAGGATTAAATGAAATTAACACTAACATATCACAATTAAAAACTTATACAGATGAATCAAAAAAAAAAGAAATGAAATATGCACCAACTAAAGAAGCTTTTAATAATGCTATTGAAGCAGAAGCAAACAAATTGGGAAATATACCAATGAAAATACCTCAAATAAATTTACATAAAAGCATTGATACAGGAACTTTTCAACCTTTTAAATTAATGGGTTCTGGATTACTACAACAGGAAGCATTAAGGAAAAGAATACACGACCTTCAAGAGACTATTACGAATTATGAACTTGATATAGAACTAGCAGATTCAAATGAAACAGCCCACGAACTTTTTGAAAATATAAAATTACTTAATGCAGAAATTGACGATTTAAAAGAACAATTATTAACTGATATTGAAAAAGAAGAAGCAGTTCAAATAGAAAACCCCATAAAAGTCAAAATTAAAAAAATACAAACAGATGTCAAAAAAGCACAACCAGAACCAGAACCAGAACCAGAACCAGAACCAGTTGTATATGAAGACGTAGACAGTACTGATTTAAATAGACAAGCAGCACAACTGAGTTTATTTAAAGTTGTTCAACAAGAATTTAATGATGCAAAAAGTCAAGGAATACCAATAATAAAAGAATATGACCATACGCAACTAGATGGCAGTATAACTACAGGATATGTAAAATATCCAAAAAGTGGAGACAGTCTACCAAAGAAATATGCAACATTTTATAAAAATGTTGAAGATTATAAATTTAAATTTGGTTCCATACCTTTAGAAACAGTCCAACAAATACAAACTCAAACTCAAGAAAGCATTCATCAACGCATTGATAAAAATTTAATTGAATCCCCTTCATTAAATCCTATTATTTCAGTATTAACAAAATTAACAACATTAATCGCAAAACAAAGCGTATTTTTTAATGGACGTATTAAAAAAAATATTAATTATTTAGACCGAGTAGAACTTGATAATTTAGTTAATTCTGTGAATAAATCAATATCATTATTTAATCAAATTGATTTTTATTTTATAGCAGTAGTTATAAATAATGGAAATAATATGATTAATAATGTTGTTAATGCATTTAATAAATTATCAAAAGATTTATACCTCGGTGCTCAGTCATATACTACCGCCTATAAAGGGGGTATGATTTTACACCATTTACACGGTAGAAATGTTAGACAAAATCCCTATAATTACAAATATTTAATGTAAGCAGAAAACGTAGTTTTCCGCACCTTTCCTATTAAGAAAATATTTTAGTTTTTTTTTAAAAAAACTACTAATATATATTATATATGAAATTTGAAAATAGAGATTTAAATGAATTCAAACAAAAAATTCAAGATGTTTTTAATTTATTAACAATTGAAGGAAAATATAAAGTTATAGGTTCATCCGCATTAAAAAATATTTTATATAATAGTGATTATGACTTAGCAGAAATGAATGATTTTAAAAATGTTTCATCTGGTATAAATAAAATTATTCAACGGTTTAAAGATATCTTTAAGAAAGTATCACAAGATAAAAATTTATTTATTACTGATTTTAAATGCGGTATTGATAGTGATGATGAACCTTTGCGCTGGAATGATGCTGATATAAGAAAAGGATATAAATTTTTAAAAGATGGACATAAACAACCTTTTGAAAATGCTTTAATGGATAGAGATAATACAATAAAAATTGATATAGTCTCCCTTATTGATGGTGCATTTATTGATTTTTCAGAAAATCTTTATTTTAAATTTGGTCGAGGTAAGGATGCAGTAAGTAATTATAATGAAGAAGATATAACAAAAGAAAAAGTTTTACAATCAATCAGTGATGATTATTATGAAAAATTAAAAGAAGGTAAAGCATTAAAAGCATTAAAAAGAAAATTTGCATATTACAAGTTATTAGGAAATGAGAAAGATAAAGATTTATTGGAATTATTAATAAATTATTTTAATAGTGATATTGGAATAATTAACAAAGCACACGCTGACTTAGACACTTTAATTTTACTTATAGATACTAATTTATTAAAAGTTAAAATAGAAGATATTAAAAAAAACTTACAAAATATAAAACAGAATATTTCATATAATTTGATTTATTCATCTCATGCAAAAGAAATAGATAAAATATGTAAATTGAATAATAAACAATCTATAAAACAAAAAATAGAATTATTAAATAACAAACTTGTTAAATTTATAAATAAAGAAGCATTAAAATTCATGAAAGACAATAAAATATAAAATCATTGTATAATTTTAAATTAAAAACTCATAAAAAAGTGTTTATTGTAAAACATTGTAAAAACTTAAAATGGGGAGTTCGCCATATGATATTCTTATAGAGATGCATAGTGGCGCACTCCCCATTTTAAGTTTCTACAATGATTTACAATAAACTTATATTTCATAGTTTATTTAGTTTTTTTTTACAATAACTTTGAATAAGTTATATATTTTGAGATTAAATTTAATTTAAACAGATATTTTTAAAATTTTTCTTAAAAATATCTAAATAAATAACTTGTTTAAAGTTAGATTATTGTTTTAATATATCCCCATAGGTTATTGTTGTAATAATTTATAAATTATTGTGAAAATATATATGAATAGATATAAAGAACATATATATCTAAGCGTTTATTTAGATTTTTTCAGCAAAAATCCATTTTTATATAAAATAATCTAATTTATTAAAGAAAAATCACCATAGAATACGTGATGCAAAAAATCCTCTTGAACCTTCTTTTAATAAATCTGTCTTATTTCTTATCTTATAAAGTCTCGCTCTATTATCCGCATATTCTTTCCCATGAGTAAGTGTATATGTTGGTCTGTCGCTGTATTTCTTATCACCTATTGATAACATATAATTTTTATCACTATCAAAAACATCAATTTTATATTTCTTTTTTATAGATGGTTTTATTAATACATTTAATTTCTTCGCTTCTTTATAACTATAAGGTTTTATTTCATAACTCATTATATATAATATTAATATTATTTTTATTAAAATCCTGTAAAATTACAAACTGCAACGTCAGGGGGCATATCATTATTTAAGCAATAAGTATCAATGAATTCTTTAAACTCTTCTAAATTATACCCTATTAAAAAACATATGATTCTAGCAATGACCCACCGCCCACAAGTCGCCACTTCATCGTTCAATACTTGAAATTTTGTTTTATTATACACTAATTTGTCGCTCTTATTCATAGTTTTTAAAAGTTTTGTTAAAAGAGCGGTTTCTTCACCTAACATACGCCTCATCTGAGTCGGTATAAAATGTAATTCACTATCAGGCTTTCCCGCATAAGAATCATACCACTCAATAGTATTACCATATCTTAATATGCAACACCAATGACCACAATTTTTAGAAGTCTCTGTTAAAATTATTCTATAATCTCTTTTCTCTGGTAGTAGTTGATAAATACTATTATAATTTTTTAATTCACTATATTTTAATAATTTTGAAACATCGCACCCATCAATACATTTAAAAAAATCATCATTAGAAATCATCCTTTTTAAAGCTGTTATTGTTTTTTTAATTTTAGATTGCATCTGTGGACTTGTCCTAACCATTATATTATAATATAATATAAATTAATTAAATTTTAATTAAGTTTAATTTTCTAAATTTTATATATTATGTAATATTATAATGATATATAAGAAAGAACAAGAATTTGGAAAACAAAATGAAAAATTAATATTAGAAAAACTTAATGAATATTTTAAAACAAATATTATATTAAGTTATAATGATTTTGAAAAATATGACGGGTTTGATGCAAATAATATTTATGAAATTAAGACTAGACGCATTTTTAAAAATGCATATTCTACAACACTTTTAACATATCATAAAGTTTGTAATAATGATAAACCATTAATAATTATATTTAACTTTGTAGATTATGTATGTTATATTAAATATGATGAAGATAAATTTAATACATATGAAAAAAAATTATTTTGTAGAAAAAGACCCAGTGAAAAATATAAAGACCATATTTTTATTCCTGTTAAAGATTTAACTATTATATGTAAAAAGTAGTTAAGAAAAAACTTAATAAATCATTTTATACGTATATTTCATCGCACAATTATTTTAATACATTTAAAATTAATCCGTGAATTACTTTTTTCTTTTTTTTTGATAAATATGAAATAACTGAATAAGTTTTATCATATTCAATTATTTCATATTTATCAAATAACATTTTTATAATCCATACTAATTCTAAACATAAATATAATTTACATTTAAAATTAATAATAGGATTTTTATATAAATATTCATAAATTTTTACATCACTATTTGTATAAAAATCATTGAACGCCTGTAAATAAGGCGGGTCTAAAAATACCAATGCTTTGTCGTTATCTTTATAATCATTTAAAATTTTTATTCCACAATCATTTGTTATAATTATATTCTCTGTTCGTAAAAAATGTATCATAGGTGCTTTTAACATTTTATTAAATATATCTGGACTGTGTGTTCTATTTAAAGGAAATGTTCCAGGTCTAATACTACAAATTTTGTGTTTATAAATCCATCCTTTTAATGTTTTAAAATCCAACGCATTATATTTTATTTTATCAGTAAGTTGTGTTCTTAAATCTGTTAATTCATCAATAAATAATTTATATTTATCTTCATCTTTTGCTATATTATATAATTCAATTAATAAAGGATTATTATCATTTAAATGATATGTATATTTTAATGGGTGTAATGTAGATATATAATAAGATATTGCACTCGTCCCACAAAATGGCTCAACAATTGTTTCAACGCCTTCAAAATTTAAATTGTCATAAATTATTTTACATTCAGTTCTTTTATTTCCATAATATGGAATCATAAAGTGGTTTAATTTCATTATAATATTTACATATATTTTTATTTAATTAATTAAACTTATTATTTATAATATTATTTTTAGAAAAGATATAAGATTTTAATATCTTTGTTATTTAATATATTTTTATTGATACGATTTTAT
>Ga0315276_10007174_pt1 | contig 10294 bp, 7 predicted proteins | sample YL17G05_0_MG_FD_204542 | JGI IMG/M metagenome (GOLD analysis project Ga0315276, IMG submission 204542) | Sediment microbial communities from Yellowstone Lake, YNP, Wyoming, USA - YL17G05_0 | ecosystem: Environmental > Aquatic > Freshwater > Lake > Sediment | place: USA: Wyoming | collected... | reverse complement strand
TCGGCGGACTCCAGGGCGGCCTCGCCGCGACCTGCGTGCTGACCTGCATGATTTTCGCCGCAGTGTCGGGATCCAGCGTCGCGACGACGTTCGCGATCGGCACGATCTTGATTCCGGCGCTGATCAGGCACGGCTATCCGACTAATTTCGCCGCCGCATTGCAGGCATCCTCCGCCGAGCTCGGCGTCATCATTCCGCCGTCGATCCCGATGATCCTCTACGGTGTCTCGGCGGAGGTCTCGATCGGCGAGCTGTTCATCTCGGGTTTCGGTCCGGGCCTTTTGATCGGTGTCGCGCTGATGGTGTTCGTCGTCATCTACGCTCGCATCAAAGGCTACGGCAAGGGCGACCGCGAGGGCAAGATGCCGGTCGTCGCCGCGACGCGGCACGCCGCGCTCGCGCTGCTGATGCCGGTGATCATTCTCGGCGGCATCTACGGCGGCGTATTCACGCCCACCGAGGCATCGGTGGTCGCCGTGTTCTACGCGCTGATCGTCGGCGTAGGCGTGTATCGGGAGACGAAGATCGCCGACCTGCCGCGCGTGCTGCGCAAGAGCGTGATTTCGTCGGCGGTGATCATGTTCATCATCGCCAATGCCGGCCTCTTCAGCTACCTCATCACGCGCGCCGGCGTGCCGGACGCGATCGGCGCCTTCCTGGTCGAGTGGCTGCGCTCACCCATGCTGTTCCTGCTGGGCGTAAACGCTGCGCTCTTCGTCATCGGCATGTTCATCGAGACGTCGGCATCGATCATCGTGCTGGCGCCGATCCTTGCACCCGTCGCCCAGCATTTCGGGATCGACCCGGTGCATTTCGGCATCATCATGGTGGTGAACCTCGCGCTGGGGATGATCACGCCGCCGTTCGGCGTCAACCTGTTTGCCGCCTGCACCGTTGCGCGCATCTCGGTCGACCAGATCGTCACGCGGCTGTTGCCGTTCATCCTGGTCGTGCTCGCCTGTCTCATGGTGATCACCTACGTGCCCGTGATCTCGATCGGCCTGCGCGACCTCGTCTACTATCGCTGATTTGCAGACGTAGTGCGAACAGGCCCCAGGCCAAGCACTTCGGCAAGCATCGCCTCGGTTGCGCTCAGCAAGCGTTCGCGCGCCCGCGGTGCCGCGATGGCCCGCGCCAACGCCACCGCCCCGGCGCAACTCGAGAATACAAAGGCGGCGACGTCGCGCCGCGACAGCCCGGCAACCTCCGGGAAACGCGTTTCGATCCGGTCAAGGAACGCGCCCGTCTGTACACCAAATGCGCGCTGGAAATCGGCACCGCCGCGCGCCACGTCGGGCAGCAGCACCGTCAATGGGCAGGCGGCGGCCCATGACGGGTCGTCGGTCTGCCCAAGGTAGCCGTGGATCAACGCCTTAAGCCACGCCCGGTCGTCATCGATCGCCGCCAGCGGAGTAAGCAGTCGCTCCATGCTTCGCGTGAGACCGAACCGCAGCGCCTCGCGGGCAAGCTCCTCCTTGGAGGCGAAATGCGCGTAGAACCCGCCCACCGTGAGGTCCGCATCGCGCATGACCGCTTCGACGGACGCGCCGTCGATCCCGCGGGCTTTGATCACGCGGTCCGCGGCAGCCAGGATCCGGTCGCGCGTCTCACCCTTGTGCTTCGCCGAATATCGTGTCATTTCGTTTATAATATTATTATTATAATAATATAGCAAGACCTTGCGAGGGCTGGACCGACATGGAGGTCCCTTGGGAACGTCGCTCGGTATCACGGGGCATCCCGTGACGGCAACCGTCCGCGATGGGCGAACGGTCGTTCTCCGGCCGGTCGCGCAAACGTCAAAGGTGTTTATCGCTGCGGCGATGGCGAGCATTCGATCGCAGGCTTCTCGACGCGGCTCCCGCGCGATCCCTTTGCGTCTGTTCCTTGCGTTTGCGCGAGGGGTGATGGCGTCAAACGCATCGACCTCCGTCCACTTCCAGGCATGCGCCGGTTATGAACGCGGCCTCGTCCGAGGCGAAGAAGACCGCCGCGGTCGCGATGTCGGACGGCTGCGACAGGCGGCCGAGCGGGATCGACGCGACGAATTTCGCGCGCATCTCCGGCGTGTCGCGGCCCATGAAATCGGCGAGCATGCCGGTCTCGCCGGCAACCGGATTGATGACGTTGACGCGGATGTTGTCGGGCGCGAGCTCGGCGGCCATCGAGCGCGACGTGATGATCGCAGCGCCCTTGCTGCCGTTGTACCACGTGAGCCCCGGCCGCGGCCTTACACCGGCTGTGGACGCGATGGTGATGAAAACGCCGTTCTTCTTCTTGCGGAAATGCGGCACCGCGTGCCGCGCGGTGAGGAACAGGCTCTTCACGTTGACGCGGTAGATCCGGTCGAACTCCTCCTCGGCCACGTCGAGCATCGGCTGGTTCTTGTGCGTCGTTCCGGCATTGTTGACGACGATGTCGAGGTCGCCGAACCCGTCGAGCGCGAAGCGGACGAGCGCGGCGACATCGTGGTCGCTGCCCACATCGCCGGCGCAGAAGAGAGCGCGGCCGCCGGCGGCGCCGATTGCGTTAACAACCCGCGCTCCGGTCACGGCATTGATGTCGTTGACGACGACCGAGGCACCCTCCAGCGCGAAGCGCTTCGCGATGCCTTCGCCAAATCCCGAACCCGCACCGGTGACGATGGCTATCTTGTTCGGAAGCCGCATTCGAGAGCCTCTAATTTTCAAGCGTTTCAAAAATGAGTGACGATTGCCGCAAGACTACCGTCGTACCCGCCCAGAGCCTGCCCTCGAGTGGTTTAGTCGGGGGCGGGGGTCCAGCGGCGTTCGCTCGAACGACACCGGACTCTCGCCTGCGCGGGAATGACGGAGGCCATGGAATGCGTTGTCACTCATTTCGGAAATGCATAGCAGGGCCTGCTCACCCATGCTGGAACACCACGGTCTTCAGCACGGTGAACCCATACAGCGCCTCGAATCCCTTCTCGCGGCCGTAACCCGAATGCTTGACGCCGCCGAACGGCAGCTCGACGCCGCCGCCCGCGCCATAGTTGTTGACGAACACCTGACCGCTCCTTATCGCGCGTGCCATCCGCAGCTGCCGCGCGCCGTTTTCCGTCCACACGCCCGCGACGAGTCCGAAGTCGGTGGCGTTGGCGATGCGGATGGCGTCGGCCTCGCCCGCAAACGGCATCGCCGCGAGTACGGGGCCGAAGACCTCCTCGCAGCCGAGGCGGGAGGACGGCGGCACATCGCGCAACAGGTGCGGCTCCACGTAGTACCCGCCGGCCGGCGCATCCGCGACGATCGCCCCCTTCGCGACCGTCGCCTGGCCGTCGCGCGTCGCGTCGGCAAGAAACCCGCGCACGCGTTCCAACTGGCTCGCGCGGATCAGCGGCCCGCAATCGAGATCGGCCAACGCCGGCCCGACCTTGAGCGCCGCAAAGCGCGCCGCGAGCTTCTCCAGCACCTCTTCGTAGCGCGAGCGCTCGACCAGCAGCCGGCTTCCGGCCGAGCAGGTCTGGCCGGCGTTCTGCACGATGGCGTTGACGATCGCGGGCAGCGCCGCGTCCAGATCGGCGTCAGCGAAGACGATCTGCGGTCCCTTGCCGCCCAATTCCAGAGTGACCGGGCAGTGCCGCTTCGCGGCTTCGCCGGCGACCCACGCGCCCGTCGGCGGCGAGCCCGTGAACGACAGGTGCTCGATGCCGCGATGCATTGCGAGTGCGGCGCCGGCCTCGCGGCCAAGGCCGGTGACGATGTTGAGCGCGCCTTCGGGCAAACCGATGCCCGCCGCCAGCTCGGCTATGCGCAGCAGCGACAGGCAGGCGTCCTCGGCCGGCTTCACGACACACGCGTTGCCGGCGGCGAGCGCGCCGCCGACGGAGCGGCCGAAGATCTGCAGCGGATAATTCCACGGGATGATGTGGCCCGTGACGCCGTGCGGTTCGCGCCACGTCAGCACCGTGTATCCGGACGGATACGGAATCGTGTCGCCGGCAAGCTTGTCCGACGCGCCGCCGTAGAACTCGAAATAGCGGGCGCAGGCCGCGACATCGGCGCGCGCCTGCTTCATCGGCTTCCCGCAGTCGCGTGCCTCGATCAGCGCGAGTTCGTCGGCATGATCGAGGATTTCGCGCGCGAGTCTTCCGAGAAGGCGGCCCTTCTCCGCGGGGGCGAGCCGTCCCCAGTTGCCGTCGCGCGCGTGTTCGGCCGCCCGCACCGCCCGATCGATGTCCCGGGACGTGCCGGACGCGATGGCGGCGAACGGCTTGCCGTCCGATGGATCGATCATCGGCAGCGTCGCGCCGGTCGCCGCGGCAATCCAGCGGTTGCCGATGAAGTGGGAGGGCGGCGTCGCAATGGCCGGCGGCGGATGCGGGGCATTCATGTTGCGCATCCCCGATGCGGCGCGGCGCGTGCGGCTGAAGCCGCACCCACGAACCCGGCTTCAGCCGGCGTTCGCATCGCCGTGGGGCCGGCTTCAGCCGGCGCTCGCACCATCGCGGTCGTCACTACTTCTTCGCGTGCGGCTGAAGCCGCACCCACGAACCCTGCCGATGCGGCCGCGGCGCGTGCGGCTGAAGCCGCACCCACGAACCCGGCTTCAGCCGGCGTTCGCATCGCCGTGGGGCCGGCTTCAGCCGGCGTTCGCACCATCGCGGTCGTCACTACTTCTTCGCGCCCGGCTGGAATTTCCACGCGAGCGTGTTCTCGTCGGTCCGCGGCGCGTACGTGATGCCGTCGCGCGTCGCCCAGAGATTCACCTGGAAATGCAGCGGGACAATGCCGGTGTCGCCGATCGCGAGCTCGGCCGCACGCTGCAGCAGAGCCTCGCGCTTGGCGTCGTCCACGGTCGCGAGCGCATCCTCGGTCAGCGCATCGACCTTGCCATTCGAGTAGCGCCCGCGATTGGCGGTCCCGTACCCTTTGTCCCGGTTGTACGTCATCAGCAGCGCCTTCAACGACGATGACGATTCACCCGTGCCGGTGCTCCAGCCGAGGAGCATGAAGCTGAATTTCAGGTCCGTCGCCTGCGTGAAATAAGTTGCCGAGGGCATCGCGACGACCTTGGTGTCGATGCCGACGCGCGCGAGCATCTGTGCGACGGCCTGCGCGATCTTCGCGTCGTTGACGTAGCGATTGTTCGGCGAGTGGATGGTGAGGCCGAAGCCGTCCGGGTAGCCGGCTTCCGCGAGGAGCTTCTTCGCGCCCTCCGGATCGAAGGCCTCGACCTTGAGGTTCTTCGTCGCTCCGAAAAGGAAATCGGGGACGAGCTGGCCCGCAGGCACCGCCTCGCCCTCCATCACCTTTTCGACGATCGCCGGCCGGTTGATCGCCTTCGAGATCGCCTTCCGCACGCGGGCGTCCTTCAGCGCATTCTTCGCCAGCGGCTTGCCCGTCTTGTCGGTGACGAACGGCGAGACGTCGCGATCGCTGTCCATGTGCAGGTAGATCAGTCGGTCGGCGACGGTGCGGAAGACCTGCAGGCGCTTGTCACGCTTCAACTGCGTCGCATCGGACGTCGGCACATTCTCGATCACCTGGATGTCACCCGAAAGCAACGCGGCGACGCGCGACGCGTCCTGCGGGAGGAGGCGCAGCGTGACCTTCTCCCAAGGCGTCCTGCCGCCCCAGTAGGCATCGTTGCGCGCGAGTTCAATGCGATCGCTTTTCGCGTAGCGGACGAGCCGGTAGGGCCCGGTGCCGATCGCCGCCTTGCCGCTGTTGAAGTCGTCGGTGGTCGCTTTCGCCGCGGTCCTGGAAATGATGGCGACCTGTGTCATGTCCGAGGGCATCAGCGGATACGGCGTCGCGGTCTTGAACCGGATCGTCAGTGGATCCACGACGACCATTTCCCTGATCTGCTTGGTATATGCGGTGAACGGCGACGGGCTGTTCGGAACCGTGGGCACGCGTTCGATCGACGCCACGACGTCAGCCGTCGTGAAATCGCTGCCGTCGTGGAACTTGACGCCCTTGCGCAACTTGAACTCCCACGTCAGGGGATCGATCGTCTTCCACTCGGTCGCGAGCCCGGGCTCGAGTTGCGACTTCTCGTTGCGCTGGACCAGAGTGCCGAAGAGGTGCGCGGCGACGTTGTTGTTTGGCGTCAGGTTGTGATAATGCGGATCGATCGCGGTGACGTCAGTGCCAAGGCCGACCGCGAGGTCGGCAGCCCAGGCCGGAACCGCGCCCGCAACGAATGCGGCAACGGCGGCCATGGCGATGATCCGCGCAGTGCGCAGGCGGTGCAAAAGCATGACTCCCCCTCGTCGGGCCGTTGTTGGACAACCCACGAAGGATAACGCAACCCGCGCCCCACGCGACAAAGCATTGTCCGGCACCCTAGCAATCCTCGCCGGGCGTCACTGACCCTTGTACCGGATTCGGTAGATCGCACCCGCGTCGTCGTCCGAGACCAGCAGCGATCCGTCCGGCGCGACGAGCACGTCCGCCGGGCGTCCCCACGCCCGTTCGCCCTGCAACCAGCCCTCGGCGAACGGCTCGTACCGCACGGCCTTGTTGCCGTCGAGCGTGACCATCGTCACGCGATAGCCGATCTTCCGGCTGCGGTCCCACGAACCATGTTCGGCGACGAAGACACGGTTTCGATACGCGACCGGAAACTGCGTTCCCGTGTAGAAGCGCATGCCGAGCGACGCAACGTGCGGCCCCAGGTTTTGCGCGGGCGGCTGGAACTCGGTGCAGGCGCGAAAACGCCCGTACTCCGGATCGGGAAGTGTTCCGCCGTGGCAGTAGGGGAACCCGAAGCGCAATCCTGCGCGCGGCGCGTGGTTCAGCGTATCCGGCGGCGAATCGTCGCCGAGCCGGTCGCGACCGTTGTCGGTGAACCAGAGTTCTTTCGCGCGCGGATCCCAGTCGAAACCCACGCTATTGCGGAGCCCGCGTGCGTAGACCTCGAGCCCGGTGCCATCGGGATTCATCCGCATGATGACGCCGTAGCGATCGGGATCGGGCTCACAGACGTTGCACGGCACGCCGACCGGCACGTAGAGCTTGCCGTCCGGCCCGAACGCGATGAACTTGCGGCCGTGGTGCCCGTCGGTCGGAAAGCGGTCGCTGACGACGACGGGCGCCGGCGGGTCGGCGAGCCGGCGCTCGATGTCATCGAAGCGCAGAATGCGCGAGATGGCCGACACGTAGAGCGCGCCGTCGCGAAACGCCACGCCCGCCGGCTCGCGCAGACCCGACGCAATCACGTTGACGACGGCCTCGCCCTTGGCGCCGGGCGGCGGCAACGTCAGCGCGTAGACCTTGCCGGCGTTTGTCGAGCCGACGAACAACGTGCCGGCGGCACCCCACGTCATCGCCCTGGCATTCGGGACACGGCCGACGACCTCGATCGAGAATCCGGGTGGCAGCTTGATCGTGTCCACCGGCAAAGGGGTCTGCGCCGGCACCGTCCCGCACGCCAACCACAAACATGGCGCCAGGCCCAGCGCCACGAGAGCGTGCAAGCGGCGCGCACGTGACGCCGCCGAGAATTGTCGAGCCATGATTTTCTTTCGCCGCCTCAATGTACCGAGTCGCAAATTCACTCGTATTTCTGACTCGGTACCCCCGTGGCGCAACCTCCTTTTCCGGCACGATTATCCTCGCAAAGCGACGAACGATGTGCGTACGCGCGGGCACCGACGGCGCGTGCCGGCGGTTTAGCCTTCACGTACGCGACCGGGGCAAGTCCGACAGGCGCCAAGGCGGCGGGCAGAGCGATTTGACAGCCATGGTGCCGCTCCCTATCCTGACCCTTTGGCCACCGAGCGCCCGATCGAGGGGCATCAAGGAACCTTCGCCATGAATGCTCCCGCCACGCCAATCGCGATGCGTCCGGATCCCTCGGTCGTCGCGGCGCCAAGCCTTCTGGCGTGGGAGCTGATCCGCACGCTGGTCGGCTTCGATACCACGAGCCGCGAGTCGAATCTCGCGCTGATCGACTGGGTGCGCGGCTACCTCGAGTCGCACGGCGCCCTGTGCGCGCTGACCTTCGACGACGACAAGCGCAAGGCCAACCTGTTCGCGACGCTGCCTGCGCGCGACGGCAACACCACGACCGGTGGCATCGTGCTGTCCGGCCATACCGACGTCGTCCCCGTGGATGGCCAGCCCTGGGACACGAACCCGTTCGAAGCCACGCTCGTCGGCGACAAGGTGGTGGGGCGCGGCGTCACCGACATGAAGAGCTTTTCGGCGACCGGCCTCGCGTTCGTCCCCGAATTCGCTCGCCGCGGCCTGGCGCGGCCGGTGCACTTCGCTTTGTCGTACGACGAAGAAATCGGGTGCATAGGCGTGCGCCGGCTGATCGATGAAATTATCGGGCGCGGCGTCAAACCGCTGGGCTGCATCGTCGGCGAGCCCACCGGCATGGAACTCGTCGTCGCGCACAAGGGCAAGAAGAGCTGGCGTTGCCGGGTCCGCGGCCACGAGGCGCACTCGTCGCTGACGCCGCTCGGCGTGAATGCCGTGCAGATCGCCTGCGAAATCGTCACCTACCTCACCAACGTCGCGCGCGCATTCCGTGATCATGGCACTCACGACAACGCCTACGACGTCCCGTACACGACCGTCCATACCGGCGTCATCCACGGCGGCACCGCGCTCAACATCGTCCCGCGGGATTGTCATTTCGACTTCGAGATCCGCCACCTTCCGTTCGACGATCCCGAAGAGCTCTTCGCCGAAGTGCAAAGCTACGCGCAGCGATTCCTGCCGGAAATGCGCAAGGTCGCGGCGGGCGCCTGCATCGAATTCGATCACCTGTCGACGCTGCCGGGCTTCGACACGCACGGGACGTCCGACATCGCGGCGCTCGGCCAGGCCTGCAACGGAACGAGCGATCACGGCAAGGTTTCGTTCGGCACCGAGGCGAGCCTTTTCCACAACGCCGCGATCCCCGCGATCATCTGCGGACCGGGCCACATCGCGCAGGCGCACCAGCCGAACGAATGGGTGGCCGTCGATCAGCTCGTGCGCTGCGAGGCGTTCATGAAGAACCTCGCCGATCGCGTCTGCGCTGCGTGAATGTCCCGTCGCCACCGATCGAGGTGGCGTTCCCCGATCTTTCCCGTTGGGCCGCCGGCAACGCGGGGATTCCGTACGTCTTCACCTTCGCCGCGGAGCGCGCCGGCCCGCATGTCCTGCTGCAGGCGCTGACGCACGGCAACGAAGTCTGCGGCGCGATCGCGCTCGATTGGCTGCTCGCCAAGGACTTCCGGCCGACGCGGGGGACGTTGTCGATCTCTTTTGCCAACGTCGCGGCTTACCTCTCCTTCGACCCCGCCGATCCGTTCGCGTCGCGCTGCGTCGACGAGGATTTCAACCGGCTGTGGAGCGCCGACGTTCTGGACGGCCCGCGGCAGACCGCCGACCTCGCCCGCGCGCGCGAGCTGCGTCCGTTGTACGAACGCGTCGACTACCTGCTCGACCTGCACTCGATGACCGATCGCTGCCCGCCGCTCGCGATGGCCGGCCAGCAGCGCAAGGGCGTCGTTCTCGCGCAGGCGCTGGGCACTCCGGAGCACATCATCGTCGACGGCGGACACGCGGCCGGCAAACGTCTGCGCGACTACGCCTTCTTCGACGATTCCGACGACCCCCGCAACGCGTTGCTGATCGAATGCGGCCAGCATTGGGAAGCCGCCGCGCCCGATGTTGCGAAGGAAGTGACGCTGCGTTTCCTGCGCCATTTCGGGATGGTCGACGCCGCGTTCCTCGATGCGTACCTCGAGCCGATGCCGATGCCGGCGCAGAAGGTGATCGAAGTGACCTCGATCGTGACCATCGGCACTGACGATTTCGCTTTCGCCGTTCCTGCCAGCGGGCTTGCCGTGGTGCGGAAGGCCGGCACGCTGCTCGCGCGCGACGGCGACGCGGAAATCTTCACGCCGTATGACGACTGCGTCCTGATCATGCCGACGCGGCGCCCGAAGAAAGGCGAAACCGCGGTGCGGCTGGGGCGGTTCGTCAGCTGAACTCCGGTCCGGCTTCAGCCGGACACTCGGCTCCGCCGCTGCGCACGCCGCCTGAAGGCGGCCCCACGACGGCGCCACCGCTGCGCACGCCGCCTGAAGGCGGCCCCACGACGGCGCCACCGCTGCGCACGCCGCCTGAAGGCGGCCCCACGACAGCCCCACGACGGCTCTACGACGGCTCCACGACGGCGCCGCGAAACTGCGGCCCTTCGTAGGTCTGGCTTCAGCCGGACTCGCGCGAGGTTACGGTGCGGCGCGTTTGATAGCCGTTTCCGCCACACCCACGAGGTCCGGGCCGGCAACGGCCGCCCACTTGTCGTAGGCGCCTCGGGCCGCTAG
>Ga0315276_10007170_pt1 | contig 10297 bp, 9 predicted proteins | sample YL17G05_0_MG_FD_204542 | JGI IMG/M metagenome (GOLD analysis project Ga0315276, IMG submission 204542) | Sediment microbial communities from Yellowstone Lake, YNP, Wyoming, USA - YL17G05_0 | ecosystem: Environmental > Aquatic > Freshwater > Lake > Sediment | place: USA: Wyoming | collected... | reverse complement strand
CCTGTTCATATCTGTCCAACCTGTGCATTATACGAAAGGGCTTTGCTTGTGGAAAAAGGAAAAGTGACATCAGAATGGAAGATCATTGCCCGGGATAGAAAGATAATTTTGTAACAATAAAATGACTGGATGTTTATAATCGATGCTCATCTTGATCTTGGCATGAATGCATTAGAGTGGAACCGGGATCTGCGAAAATCTGTTACCGAAATCAATGACCGGGAAAAAGGACTTTTTGATAAACCTGACCGGGGGAAAGCAACGGTATCTCTTCCTGAATTGCGAAAAGGAAATATCGGCCTGGTAGTAGCCACACAGATTGCAAGATATGTTGAACCCGGAAACCCTTTACCCGGCTGGCATTCAACGGAACAGGCCTGGGCACAAACCCAGGGGCAATATGCGTGGTACAAAGCCATGGAAGATGAAGGAGAAATGATACAAATAAATAATGCAGCGACATTAGAAAAACATATTGCACGCTGGAGCGATGATCGTTCAGATAAACGCAAACCCATTGGCTATATCTTAAGTCTGGAAGGTGCAGATTCATTAATTACACTGAAGCATTTAGAAAAAGCATATCAGTATGGATTGAGAGCAGTGGGACCTGCACATTATGGTCCGGGTCGTTATGCACAAGGCACCGATGCTACCGGATTTATGGGAGCAACAGGAAAAGCATTACTTAAAGAAATGGAACGGATGAAAATTATCCTGGATGCATCGCATTTATGTGATGAAAGTTTTTGGGAAGCCATGAATCATTTTAATGGCCACATCTGGGCAAGCCATAATAATGTAAGGGCTTTAGTAGATCATAACCGGCAATTCAGTGATGAGCAGATAAAACAGCTTATTAATAGGGGGGCCATTATCGGGGGCGTATTGGATGCCTGGATGATGGTGCCCGCCTGGGTAAGAGGACAATCGACTCCGCATGGCATGAACTGTAATTTAAAAACACTGATCGATCATATGGATCATATTTGCCAGCTGGCCGGCAATGCAATGCATATTGGTATCGGCTCCGACCTGGATGGCGCCTTTGGTAAAGAACAGTGTCCATATGACCTGGAAACGATAGCTGATCTGCAAAAGCTACCGGAATTATTTTCTAATCGGGGATATACTGCACACGATATTGAAAATATTATGCATGGTAACTGGCTGCGGTTTTTAAGGAATGCCTGGATGGAATAAAGAAATTGATTTCAATAAAACAAGAAGCAGAAGCTGATACTTTCAGGGTATTCTTCTTCTAAAACAGATGAGTTAAAATGACATGGCAGGTAAGAAAAAACCATCCGCCGCAGGCGGATGGTTAATAGTAACTAAATAAATGAAGAAATTATTTATTAGGGTTTTTTGGGTTGTATGGTATTCATCAATCCACCCACATCAAAAAATTCAGTGCCAAAAGTTACTTTATTGTCTTTATTAAAATCGTAAGCGCCGTAAAAGTTAACATGAGTAGCTACACCAGATGAATGAACAGCATCCCACCGGCCATAATACCTTACACTTCCGTCCATTTCATGCGTAGCGGAGTCAAGACCCGGTAAAAAATTGGAATTATTTAATTTGATGTTATCCCAGTTGTCAGTATAATATTTGAGTGATTCTTTCCAATGGGCTTTGGTAGTCACTGTATCGCCATAAGCAGGAGATCTCCACACGGCGCTATCAGCAACAGAAGCTGCCCAGCCGTCAACATCCTCTTTTTCAAAGGAGGTTATACTGGCCTTCAATACAGCTAAATTTTTTTCGTACAGGGCTTTCATATCAGTATCTTTTTTGGAAGAATCATCTTCCTTTTTTTCTTTATCACTGCAGGCTATTACCAGCAGCGAAACGATTGAGGCAAATAATAATTTTTTCATACAAGAAGTTTTGGTGCAGGAAATTGTTGTCATGTTAAATGTATGCTTAATAATTTATTTTAACAGGCAAAATTAAGAATCCTTCTTTTTTTTACCTGGAAAACAATTCTGTAGAGTATTAGCAGAGGAATATGGAAAAATTGAAGAAGGGGGTCCCGGCAACCCGAAAGCCTTTAAACTCTTATTTTATTAAACGATACGGACCACGGGTGCTTAATGCTTAAGAATTCTTGCCTGGACAATAGTGGCAACTACCTGTAAACTACCCATTGTAATAAAAAGGGCATTAAACGATATGTAATTTGCAATCAAGCCCCCACAAACAATTGCGATACCTGTAACAATCTGCGATTGGCCACTGGCAAGTCCCCAGGCAAATGTATCATGAGTTTCATGTACATTTTTTGCATACAGGGCATCCCATGCCGGTGTTCCAATGGCTTCTGCAATCCCCAGGCCCGCCTGTACAAAAAATAAATGCCATGGTGATGAAACAAACAGGTACCCGAATGTAAGCAGGGCGTTCAAGGCATAACCGAACACTATAACTTTTGATTTGTAAGGCTTACCATTAATCAGTTTTCCTACCAGTATGTAAAAAAAACCAGTCACGATCAGGTAAGTTGCCCATGCCCAGGTAATATCCAGTAAGTCACCTCCTACACGTTCAGCAAAAACAGCGAATAAAGGGCCCAGCATACCTTCACCAAAGTACCAGATATTGGCCCCCATTAATAGAATTTTTGTTGTGCGGGAGAGTTGCATTAATGATTCGTTTGAAGGTTGATCAAAGTTGCTTAAAATTAAAAAACCGGTTGATTAAGGCATGGGATTTTTGTCTGCATATAACTATCTTAATTTTCATGTTCCGGTGGATGAAGCGCACCTTGAACATTCTTTATTTTGTTACAACCGTGAATCAGGGCAGAAGGAAGACCGGATTATTATTTGCAAAAAAAAGAATTCTTATTTCTCAGCGCTGATCACAATGGCACTGGCTTCAATCGCTACTTTTCCTTCAGGATATTTCTGACCCACCAGTTCAAATACTTCGTTCTTTATTTTTTGACGTAATGCATCATCGGCTTTGCTTAATGCAGCTACGATTGGTGCTCCCACTTCTGTCATCATATTCCAATAAGTATCAACGATACCGGCGTTCAGTCTGGTTGATACTTCCTGTTCGCTGATGTTTTTAAACCCGGCGTTTTCAAATATTGCTTTCATCAATCCGGGCTTGCAACAACGAAACATACCCGGTGCACCGGGCGGCGGTTGGGGCAGTTCCATATTTCTATTGATGGTACCCATCAGAGCGGTGACCCAGAAATTTTTTTCAGGAATATTCCAGACCGAAGTGGCCACTCTTCCGCCGGGTTTCAATACTCTTGCCATTTCTTTTGCAGCTAATTGCATATCCGGAAAAAACATAAATCCAAAACGACAACTGATAGCATCAAAACTATGGTCTTCAAAGGGCAATTCACAAACATCACAAGCTGCTGTCTCAATATTGCTGATGCCACGACGGTCAGCATTTTCTTTTGCAATGACAAGCATATCTCCGGCCACATCGGTAATAACTACTTTACCTCCATTGAGCATAGTGGCAATTGTTAAACCAGGTTCTCCGGTTCCTGCGGCAATGTCCAGTACCACATCATTACCGGATGGTTTGATGGCAGCAATAATTGCTTCCCCCATCGGACGAAGAAAATCCATCGTCAGGCTGTCCCATTTTTTCCAGCCGGGAGAAAATTTGTTCCAGGATTGTTTTTGCTGATCTCTGATTTCTTCTAATTGAGGATTCATAATTGAAAAAGTTTATTGTATAAAGCGTAAAATATTCAGGGGAAAAGTGTTTTGAAGGTACAAAAAAAATGAGAACTTACACTCACAAACCGCGATGTATTAATAACGGTACAATAATTATTTTTTTATGTGGAAGGAAAAGGTGGCCCGCTGCTATTAACGGATATCAATAAGGAGAAGTTTTATTACTGGAGTATATACGTAATGCCCCCAATGTTCTGCCTGTACAAACCTGATTTCAGCCCACTCTTTAAGTCGAATGAAGAATACCATGTATAGGCAACTGAACCGATACTTTTTATTTTTCCTTTAATATACTTATCATCAAATGTAGAATAGTATGTAATGGGAGTATTGCCTATTGATTTCAGCTTGTCCCTGTATGCTTCATTTTCTGCCGGGGAGTAATAATCCAGTATAAGATTGCCAATAAATCTTAATTTCCCTTTACGGGTTGCATAGTCAAAATTGGAATAATAATCCAGGATAAGGTTACCAAGAGCTCTTATCTTCCCCACTTTTATGTCCGTTTCAGTATGGCCATAATAGGTCAGTGTACAAGTACCGATATTTTTTATTTTGCCCCTGTAGGCCGAGTCCGATTCGGGCTCGTAATAATCCACTCTTCCCAAATAGGGCTGTAGTTTTGGGGCGTAATAATCAGATCGAAGCGACTTCACCTCCATGCCCCATTCAAGGATTTTTCCATCCTCCGTAATTCGTATGAGCACATCATTGTCTACAAGAATAGAAATATAGGAAAGGCTGGCACCGCCGGGAAAATATATCTGACTTACTTGCTGGGAATAGGTGCAAATGGCAAGAAGCAAAAAGGGAAGGACTTTAAAAAGCTTCTTCATAGTTTTTTTATCTGGCTATAAAGTTATGGAATTCCGTTGATGAGAAAGAAATCCCCCACACTGCGAAATATTTTGTTGCACAGTATTATTTTACCGCTTTAAGTGGCAAAGTAAGAAGTTGAAGCTACTTGCTTAGAAGAACTGTGACCCTGAAGAAGCTAAAATAAGTTTCAATTTGTTTATTTTTACCCTCCATACTATACAATAAAATTTATGCAAGCGATACATTTATTTTGTTTATCAGCCATCCTGTTTTTTGTTTATTCATCAGGTTCTGTTCATAATAATAGTCCATCAGGCCATGGTGAATACAGGGATACTACCAAAATTCCCCCTGTCGAAACTCAAAAAGCAAATACCAATTATCAACCCGCATTCAAAGGACAAACAAGAGTTGCAGGTATAAAAACTGTAACACCCTATAAAGTGGAGAAAATTGCTGAAAAATTAGGAAGTCCATGGGCTGTTATTCCACTACCCGATGGACGATTACTCATCACTGAAAAAACCGGGTACATGCAAATTTATGATGCCAATGGTGTTTTGGTAAAAAAGATTACAGGTTTCCCGAAAGTAGATAACGGAGGCCAAGGTGGAATGCTCGATGTGGCACTGGATCCCGGCTTTACAAAAAACAAAACCATTTACTGGTCCTTTTCAGAAAAAAATGGAGATGGAAACCTGATGGCTGTAGCCAAAGGACAATTGAATGAAACATCAGCTAAAATTGATAACCCTGTTGTGATCTTTCGTGCCACTCCTGCATTAAACAGCGGGCTTCATTTTGGTTCCAGGCTGTTGTTTGATAAAGAAGGGAACCTTTTTGTAAGTACGGGTGAAAGATCAATTCTTGAAGGCAGGGCACAAGCTCAATTGTTACAATCTGGATTAGGAAAGATTTTTAAAATAACAAAAGATGGAAAACCGGCTCCCGGCAATCCATTCATAAATCAGAAAGATGTAATGCCAGAAATATTTGCCTATGGCATACGCAATTCACAAAGCCTCGATATCAATCCGGTAACCGGTGAATTGTGGGAAGCAGAGTTTGGTCCGAGGGGTGGTGATGAAGTCAATATTATAAAAGCCGGAAAAAATTATGGCTGGCCAGTTATTACCTACGGTATTGAATACGGCGGATCTGCAATCGGAGATGCTATTCAACAGAAAGCCGGCATGGAACAACCGGTGTATTACTGGGATCCGGTGTTTTCACCCAGCGGAATGACTTTTTATAAAGGGAATACTATTCCCGAATGGAAAAATAACCTGTTTATCGGTGGACTCAGCAGTGCTCATATTGCACGGCTGGTGATTGTAAACAACAAAGTGGTTGGAGAAGAAAGATTACTGGCAGATAAAAACGAACGGTTCCGTGATGTGGCTTATCATAATGAAATGCTCTACGCAGTAACGGATAACGGAAATCTGTACAGGATTAGTAAGAAATAGGTTGAGAAACTTTGAATTATTTATATAGGCTCAGGAAAAAATATTACAAAATATTTTTATTGTATGTTCAGGTTTTTTGCTGTTGGTCTGGCCACCATCAGGAAAATAAATGTGTTCCTATTAAATATCATTGCATTGTCAGCCAATTATTAAAGATTGCCTTCATTACATCCCATGATTGCAGGCTGCCGCCATTAATTGCAGCACCCGTTGTATAGTCATAATTATCCCAAAACATCCAATCAGTAATTGAACCCATCAGTGCTTCCAGATGCGAAGTGGTCAGTGCTACTTTTCCATTACCATATGAATACCGTACCAGGTTTGCTTTTCCAACTGCCGAACTATTGGCAAATACTCCTGCAGTATAAACTTGTGATCCCTGTTGGGCAATCGTTGGTATGGTATGATATCCTCCTCCATAATACATTACTGGCACAGTTCCGAAATTACCAATCACAGGATCGCCATTGTATGTAACTGGAGTTAATTTAAAGCCGGGCCATGCAACTATATCGTTAATAGGCCCTATATCCTGTCCTTTATAAATTTGTAATGGATAAGAATAAGAATGCTTGTCCCAGATAATAGTGGCAGGTGCATAGAATGATCCTGCACAAATTCCATAGTAACTACCTCCGGCACTGATAAAATTCCTGATATTATTTTCATAACCTGCCAAACCCGTTTTGTAACCATATGAATAGCCACCGGGGAAAGTCACGACTTTAAAATTGGAAATAGTAAGCTTCCCGTTAATTATATCCGTAAAACGAATTGCTAATGGAATATGTCCAGCGTATTCGATACCACGACCTAAAGCAGGTAATAATCCGGGCCATGCTCCACCATCAGAACTATGCTGAGCAACTATTGCAATTTTCTTTCCTGCAGGATTTGGAGTAGTATTAATTACAGGAGCACTTGCATCTCCATTATTAGCCCATCCAATCATCCGCCCTAACATTGTCCATACACCAATGGAATTAGTATGTGATCCCATCTCCCAATTATCCCAAATGGTCCAATCATCTTCTGTATCGCCTCTTAACTCAAGAATAAAAGAAGTCAGAATCAGTCGGCCAGATCCATATAATTGTTTAACAATAACAGGTTGATTACTGCTGTTCACGGCAACTATACTTACATTAGCAGGAAGCGTTGGAAAATAACCACCACCATAGGAATGCCATGCTTCCTGCTCACCGTTTCCAAAGAGTGGATCAGTAATGGTGAAAGATCGTTTCCCTATTTGATTCGTCACATTTGTATAGTTGCCCGAGTAAATGTCAAATGTTCCGCCATTTTGAGATGCAAAAAATGCAGCAGCTTCTTCTGCCACTACACCTCCCCCATTATTCAAAAAAGATCTGATGGCATTCTTGGTTGCAATCTGATCCAATGCATCGGAAGCAGAATATTTTCCTGCACAACATTTTTTACCTTCTTCCCCGGGAGGAATAATAAATACATTAAAATTAGTTGTGGTGAGACGACCAGCATCAATATCAGCTTTAGTAACAGCCATCGGAATATTTCCCATAGAAGCAACAGCACGGTATAATGCAAGAATGGTACTGGACTCTGCTCCTGTGCCACTATATATGCCTACTTTAATCCCTGTTGTAGTTGCTAATGACAATGTTGAATTTGCTATTTCTCCCTTATTTATTTTATTCATGCTTTCATCAATATTCATTATGTGTGATTCTCTTGTACATGAATTCATAAAAATGCAGACAACTATAAAAAGGTATTTCATTTTTTTTATTATTAAAAATTAAAAATGTCAAATGCAAGTGAACTTTTATAATACTATTTCAGTTGGATAATTTTTTTTCGGAACCATTAATCTACAATAAACTGTTTGCTGATTTTTGAACTGGTAGTTGTCCTGACTAAATTATAAATCCCGGGTCTTAATTTTCTATTAAATAAAATAACTTTTTCATTTTCGTTAATAGCCATAGTTTGAATCAGCTTACCGCTTACATCATAAATAGAAATTGATGAAGGTTCATTTGACATTCCGGCTATCCTCACTTCATTGCCTTTATTGGGATTTGGATAAACAATGAATGAATTGGAAATTTTTGTATCAACGATTGGAAGAGCTACCTGTTTTGAAGCACTGACAGCAGCTCCTTGAATTACAGACATGCTAACTTTATCAAAAGAAACATAATCACGTCTTTCTGCAACTAAAACAATCCACACTGACCATGTGTTTGGAGGTACAGTGGCTATGGTTGTAAAATTCTGCCAGCCAGTTGTAAGAGTATGTAATCCTTCATTGGTGCTGATAGTATTTTGTCCCTCATCCTTAAATTCAATTTTGAGTTTCCCCAAATCTCCGTTTTGTGCACCTTTCATCCATCCTGTTACTGTAAATATGTCGCCGGGTTTTGCCTCAGTTGCATAATTTACCCAGGCTGTATTATAAAGCTTTAAATAATTTGTTCCATCTTTTGCATCGGATACATTTTTAATTAACTGAACATTTCCATTTGGGCGCCAACCATCCGCTACACCGGCAATAGTGCTTTTTTCAAAGCTCCCGTTTGTAACAGCACCATAAGGACCAAATGATGATAAATCAGAAGGTGTGGGATCAGGTAAACTCAATTTTATAGCTAAGTGCTTTGCTAATATGTTTGCAAAACCCGCATGTTCATTTATCACAGCATGATTTTGTCCCCATAACCAGGGAAAGAGAACAAAAGAAACATTTGCATCTCCGGCTGCATTAATTTCTGCAACAGTTTCTGCAATATAAGTTGTTGGTTCATTAAGTGCCCATCCGTAAGATTCTGCCAACACGATATGAGCAGTTGGATAACGGCCTCTTAAAGCTGCAACAAAACTTTTCCAACCGGCTTTAATCTGTGACTTGGTAGCGCTGGAATAATAGTCGTTTGAACTTGCATTAATAACAACAGCATTTGCGTTGAAGTTGCTAAAGTTCCATAGATTATTTCCAGTTGCTGCATCATTCATGTGGATCAGGTGGTAATAATTTATCAGGTTTCGCCATGCCCGGTCTGTGATACCCACACCACTCATACTGATATTATGATATTGTGCATTCAGCATCCGTGCTGTAATACCCGGGTATGTATAATAACCCCCACTGTTAATAACCGCTCCGGCATCCCTGGGGTCATATGCATCCCAGCCAGCAGGATTTGAATCGCCGTAAAATTCGATTGATAAAGATGGTGCGATAGGTTTACTTCCAAGGCTTCCTCCTGTTACAGTAAAACCATAGAAAGCCACCTTGGTATTATACTCAGTTTCTTTTACCAGTTCAATAGTGTGATTCCCCGGAACCAGCCCGCTTGCCAATACAAAAGTGGTTTTGGTAGCTTTGGAAACTTTAATCAAATTCCTTGTTTCTGGAAAAATGTTTCCATCCACAATCACAGATAAATAGCTGGTGACACTTGCGCCATTACTGGTTGATGCAAGCGAAACAGAAATACCGGTGCCCGTAAAATTTGCTTTGATGCTGCTACTACAATTGCTAAATTCAACTTTTGCAGGATCAGAAAAATTGAACCGGCCTGTAAATAATATATTATTAAAAGACTGACTCCTTAAATTAAATACGATGATCATGAAAGCAGTGAATACAATTAAATGTTTTTTCATGATTTTTTATTAAGATTAATTAATTTTTCAAATCCTAATACGTGTTTCTTTTTTCCACCTGAAAATTTAAACGGCTAATAAAGGTAGATTTTTAAATTACTATATCTTATAAAAGAAAAAATATTTACTTAAAAAATTAGAAATCTATTTCTCACGTAGTGGTTCGTGTTTTTGCGAAAAATGATGAATTTATAATGTAAACAAGTTTTTTTTCAAATGCCGCGATACAACCGGGATGTTTTAACAGGCTCCCATTTACCTGCCTGAAGACTTGTGCCAGTTGGAGAACAATTACTAACTACACCGGGTATAGTAAAACTACGAAGAAGCTGAACAGCCCTGGTGGTGACCCGGTGGCGGAATGATGATAAAAAAAAATTCTTTTAACCAGGGAATTATTCAGATTATTTTGATTGACAATGACATTATAATTGAAAGTAAAAGACATGCAGTAAATCTTGCAGTCATAAACAATCTTTAAAAAGTAAAATGTATCTGGGATAGCAGGATAAACAACGGCAAAAAAGTCAACGATTATTTACAGCGGCTGCAGAGTTTTTTAGAGGAAGGGGAAATAATTGCTAATAGCCCAATTGTTCATATACAACAAAAATAATATTTGGTATATATAACGCAGGT
>Ga0315276_10007169_pt1 | contig 10300 bp, 6 predicted proteins | sample YL17G05_0_MG_FD_204542 | JGI IMG/M metagenome (GOLD analysis project Ga0315276, IMG submission 204542) | Sediment microbial communities from Yellowstone Lake, YNP, Wyoming, USA - YL17G05_0 | ecosystem: Environmental > Aquatic > Freshwater > Lake > Sediment | place: USA: Wyoming | collected... | reverse complement strand
AGGTGAAGATTTACTCCCCTGGCAACATATGTATATGCTGAACCGGCCATTGGAAACATAGTTGTCATCCGCCCGTAACTAAACGCGGTAAATAAAATAGCAAAAAGAGCGAAGATTATCGTGGGCAAAGCATTCCCTCCGGAACGCGACTGAATCAGACCGTATATGGGAACAGGTGAGACCAGCTGCATAAGGATCATCCCGTAAATTACAAGATCCCAAAGTCCCAAAACTCTGTTCAGACGCGGCGCTGATGATGAATCCCCCTTTAGTGACTCAGTTGTTTTATTTTCGTTTATACTCATTGATTAAAATCTGTATTTCGTAGAGATAAAATAGAACTCATTCATTCTTCTGTTAATTATTTGATATTGGATTCGAATATTTTAATGATCCTGTTGAATTTTTCAATTACATTGCTTTCTAATACTTTTCTGTTTCCTTCTTTCAGATATTCTTTTACTAACTTATGTGCATTCTGTTCCACTTTCAGTGCTCCTGCAGCCAACCAGTTATCATAATTATTTGTATTTGACACTTTAACTTCCCGGAATTCTCCGCTTAGTAAGAACTTCAAAGTATGATCTTCAGTTAAGAAGCTTCCTTTAGGTCCGACACTGTTAATAACCTGAGTTCCGATAGTATCTTCATTTACTTCTATCCCTCTGAGAAGCCTTCTGATAATCCCGTTTATCTCATCATCAAGGACCAACTGTTCCAGGCTTATAGTCAAACCTGTTGCAAACATTCCGGAATTCATAATCAAATCATTTCCTCCGCAGATAGCGCACATGTTGCTAATAGTTTTTTCCCATGAATTCTGCTCATCGTGAGCGTTGGAATCCGAATTGGGAGCGGTTGTATGACTAGGCATATTATAGTATCTTGCCATTTGACACCCTGCAACTCTCAACATACTGGTTTCAGGACTACCTATAATTGCGGCAGTATATTTCATGTCAAATGTTGTCCATGAACTTCCGTAAATAACCGGAGTCCCCGGCCGAACCAGCTGAGATATTACGATCCCTGAAAGAACCTCAGTATTATGCATTGTCAATAAACCGGCAACAGTATAAGGAGCACTTACACCTGTCATTGGCTCCGGGAGCAAAGTTAAAGGCACTCCCTCAGTGGCAACATCAATGAGGGCATCTACAGCTCCTGGTTCCCACAATAACGGACTTGTCGAAGAGAGTTGGCTAATGGCTGTGGGACATTCACTGATAAGGTTTTTACCGGAAACTACCTTCATCATATCAATTATCGATGAATTTATTGCAGAACTTTCTGTAGAAAAAAACAGAGGTTTTGTTGTATTTTCGTATAACGCCTTGACTGCATATAATAATGTTGCCTGAGGAGTTACGTCCTGAGGCATAACGGGGACACCAACTACGTCAATATCTTCAAGTTTGTCGGAAATGAGGGCAAAATTTTCAACGTCTTTAACCGTTGAATTCCTTCTTTCATTTGTTTCATCATCAATAATAAAAATTGCATTATGGCCTGATGCACATTTTGGGACACCATCACCAAGAGTCAGATATTTGTTCCCATTCCTGTCATAAAGGTCGATTGTTTTTGGTATAGTTTTCAGACATGATTCAACCATTTTTCCTGAAATTTTTACCAGCTTTTTATCATAATCGACTGCAGCACCTTTAGAATTTAAAAGATCCAATGCCTTTTTACTATGAATCATCACGCCTGTATTCTCAAGAATATTTATAGATGCTTCATGTATTTGTACTATTTCCTGATCTGATAAAACCTTAAAATTCTGTAATCTCATTTTAAATCCTTCATTTGTTTATTAAACAGTGACATACTCAATCAGGTAAGGATCTTCAGGGCTGTCATAAACCTGAGGCATACCATACGGTGTGGTAACTGACCGGGCCAATTGAAAATTTGAATTGTCCTGCTATAATTCTATTCTTGTTTCGATTTAATATATTTTAATGTTTTAGTCAGTGATAACCCCTCTTCTTCTGATGGCCAGTATTCTAATCCGAAAAAACCTTCGTAGCCTGAATCATCGATAGCCTCGAGGATTGGAAGATAATTTATTTCCCCTTTGTAAATCTCATTACGCCCGGGTACACCTGCAGAATGATAGTGACCAATTAAGTTTGAATTTTGCTGTATGGTTGCGATATGATTCCCTTCCATGATCTGCATGTGATAAACATCATACAATAATTTGAGACACGGGCTGTTGACTTCTTTTACAATATCGAACCCGGTTTTAGATGACACCAGAAAGTATCCTGCATGGTCTACATGTGAATTAAGGGCTTCAAGAACAAGGGTAATATTTTCTTTTGATGAAATGGCTGCAGCTTTAGAAAGAGTCTCCACTACACTGTCAAATTGTTGTTCAAAAGACTTACCGCTTATTTCGTTCCCGGTGCATGTAATCAGTTTCCTGCATTTCAGTTTATGAGCTATTTGAATTGTCTCATTCAGCCGGTCAAGATACTTTTCCCTGTCTTCAGGTTTGGTCAGAAAACCACCAATGGATCCATCAGGAGAATTTACAACGATATCATTTATTGTGACATTTAATTCCTGGCAAACACCTGCTATTTCGTCAATTTCCTTTTTTTTGTATTCGAGTTCTGAGCCGGTAAATTCATGGTCCCAGAACCAGAATTCAATAGCATTAAACCCAAGTTCATTTGCTTTGATTATTTTGTCAACTGTTTTTGAACCTGTAAAAAATGGTTCAATACATAAATCTATTTTTGGCATAGTTGGATAATTTAAATTATAAGTATGCACTTGCAACTTTAAGAATACCTTCAGCAATCATATCACAATCCTCTGCTGAGAGTTGTGGTGGTATATCAATATGAATTGAACGACTCAACAATTCAAGAGTTTTAGGATTCATATCAGGTGAATATTCAATTTTACCCCCTTTTTCAATATAATGAGGACAGGTATAGGGACAACCATCTGGTGTTGAGGTCCATTTATTCAGGATCATATCCCAGTGGCTGTAAACATGCCAGTCGGGCACAGATTTGTTATGAAGTGAAGAGGCTCCAATCCCTTCGGCATTCAATGCAACTGCAAATTTCCCTACAAGTTCTGCTGAAGGAAGGTAAAAAATCAGAACAATACCTGAGTCGCCGGAAGTATCGTTCAATCTGCGGAATTCTAATCCTTTTATATCTGAAACAGCATTTTTAATCCGATTCTTGTTTGATTTCATTCTTTCCAATAAATCGTCAAGACGTGTCAACTGAGCCCTTAGTACAGCGCCGGTAAGCTCGCTCATCCGATAGTTCACTCCCGGAAACAATTCACCTTCGTACCTTGCTTTTGCAAAACGACCCGCTGGTCCGCCCGGACGCCAGCATGCTGCAGTGTCATGGTATGCCATGGCGCGATCATTCAACCTTTCATCATTTGTGGTAACCATTCCTCCTTCTCCCGCAGTAATTATCTTGTGGTATTGAAAACTGAAAGCACCCATATCACCAATACTACCTAATCTTTTCCCCATATAGGATCCTCCTGTTGCCTGGGCCACATCCTCAAGAACTTTAATGTTGTGTCTTTTTGCAATAGGTAATATCCTGTTCATGTCACATGGAACTCCGCGCATGTGAACTGCAATTACAGCTTTGGTACGAGAGGTAATTTTTCTTTCAAAATCTTCAGGATCGATTGTCAGCGAATCGTCCACTTCAACAATCACAGGCACAGCCTTTGCTGCAACGATACAGGCACAGGAAGCAAAAAAGGTATAACCCGGAACAATTACTTCATCGCCTGGTCCGACACCTAGGGCAATAAGTGATGCTATGAGCGCTGATGTACATGAATTGGTGGCCAGGCCATAATTTACGCCAATTTTTGCGGCAAACTCTTCTTCAAATTTCTTAACTCTCGATTCAATATTTGGCGGCCCATAATATCTGAAAAGGTATTTATCATTAATCACTTCGATAACAGATTGTTTCTCAAGTTCTCCAATTTCATAACCTCCGGGGTACATTGGAATATTTGGAGTAGTTTTTGCTTTTGGGCCGCCATCAATGGCTAATTTCCTGCTATTTACTTCCATAATTTTCAAAATAAATGGTTCATATTACAATTAATGCAATTTATTTTACTTATATTATATCAACAAACACTGTTAAAATTGTATTAGTATTTTTCATTTATATATCGGTGAAATTCAAATAATATGATTAATTTGCTTCCTGTTGTATCCTTGTTCTTTTATTATTAACCAGATTGACTGTAAAACTGTACAGAATGATCCAAAAAATGTTTATTACCGGCAATAAAAAAATAATTTTCATAACATCACCTCTTAGATAGTGAGTAATAAACTCCGGATTGATACAATTAAAAATACAGATAATAATTCCCATGCAAATCAGCCTTGAAAGACTTAGTCCATACGAAAATTCCACCTATTTAATCAGGGAATATATCCAACCAAGTTATACCTCTCCACGTCATTATCATCAGGAATTCGAGCTGGCATACATCGAAGAAAGCTATGGTAAATTGTATGTTGGCAATTCGATTGTCGATTTCATGGAGGGAGATTTGTTCTTGTTTGCTCCCAGGCTCATTCATTGCTTCAAGAATCCTAAAGGCTATGAGCAATTTAAAAATCATGCTAAAGCAACATGTTTGTGGTTTACTCCTGATTTCCTTGGAGGCGAATTCCTGAGAAGATCACAAACCAAAAAGTTAATTGCCCTGTATCAAAAATCGGAATGCGGAGTGCAGTTTCCAAAACCAACAGATGAGATCATTGATCTTCTAAAATCGATAAGTTCGGCAAAAAACCTGGATGGTATAATAAACCTGCTGATAATTCTGAATAAGCTTTCGTTGCAGAAGAATGTAAAGATATTATCTGAAACTATGTTAAATAAGTATTACTATAAGCATTCGAATGATGACAGAATTGATAAAGTCATGGATCATGCTATCAGGAATTCTCACAAAAAGATTACTTTAAAAGAAATCGCTAATCTGGTCAATATGAGCGAGGCCGGTTTTTCGAGATTTTTTAAATCACGAACTGAGAAAAACTTTACGGTATTCATCAACGAGATTCGTCTTTCAAAGGCTCAGAAATTATTGATTGAAACAAACAAATCGATCCACGAAATTAGCCTGGAATGCGGATATGATAACCTTTCATATTTTAACAGGCAGTTTAAGGCATATAACAATCTATCCCCAAAAGTTTTTAGGGAGTATTTTATTAATACAAATTCGAATGTTGAATAAATAAATCTTTTATTACTAATTGGTATTATATAACATGTAACCTTAAAATATGAGCACACTCCGAAAAGATAATTTACCCCTGAATTCTCTGGAGGGATCTTTTGTATTATTCTGAATTTCAGTGTTTTTTACCCCTGACCCCCAAGGGGGGAAACACTGAAATTCAGAATAACTTACTTTTCGGAGCAGACTCAAATATTAATCCTTAAAATCAGACCTATGAAAAACTCCTTTAGTGCAAAAGCAGATCGATCCTTTAAGGAAACAGTATTTATAATTGTCTCCATTATTCTCTTTCTTTGTGGATGTCAATCTCAAAATAAGCAAAGCAGCCCCACTGCCTCTGAAAATCTGCAATCAGCAAGGAAAACAGAGGTATTAAACAACAACTGGAGATTTCAGCTTGATGTAAGAGATATTGGTGAGAAAGAACATTGGTTTGATAAAGACCTTAGTGACTGGGGTAGTGTGACCGTTCCTATGGCATGGAATTGCTACGAAGAAGCTTTGTTTCAGTATGAGGGCATTGGCTGGTATACAACCATCATAAATCCCGATGAATCCATCGCCAATAAGAAAACAGAAATTGTTTTTGGCCGTGTAATGTATTACAGCAAGGTATGGCTCAACGGAGAATTCATCGGCGAAAATATCGGCGGTTATTTACCATTCAGCTTCGATATAACAAAATATCTTAAACCGGGACAGGAAAACAAGCTTGTTGTCAGGGTTGATAACAGACCCAGGATCAACTGGCTTCCGGCAGCAGAACAAATCGAATGGATCCAGTATGGAGGAATCATCGGTCCGGTAAAGCTGGTCAGCACTGCGAAGACCTATATTGACGATTTAATTATCAGGACAACTCCGGATAAAGAAGGAGCCAGCATAAATTGCATCATCAGTATAACCAATGAAACTGCACTGGAAAGTGAAATGGATCTGGACATAGGGATTTCCCTCAAATCTGATATCACCAGTAAAAGTATGAAGGTCAGTTGCAAACCGAATGAAACTACGAAGGTTAATATAGATTTCGCCCTTGAACATGCAGAATTATGGTCGCCCGATACACCTGTTTTATATACGGCAAGTCTCAGCCTTTTAAAAGACGGCAGCAGAATTGATGATCTCACCGACCATTTTGGCATCAGACAAGTTAGAGTGGAAGGCACATCAATCCTGTTAAACGAGAAACCCATTTTAATTAAAAGCACACATCGTTATGATGCATACGATCGTCTCGGACCGAATCCACCCGAGAAAATACTCAGGGAGGAACTGGCATTAATGAAAAGTGTCGGAATAAATACAATACGTGTACATTATCCTGCATCACCTGAATTGCTGAACCTTTATGACGAATATGGCTTCATGATGCTGGAAGAAATACCGTTAAACTGGTGGGGCAATAAGTGGGGAATGACATCTATTGGCGGAATAGAAGAGCAAAGCCTCAATATTCTTGATCAGGCTAAATCTACCCTAACGGATATGATTGCACGGGATAAAAATCACCCTTGTATCATTATATGGAGCATGGCAAATGAATGTGCCACAGATAATGAAATTGGAATAAAAGTGATGCGCGAATTATTGAAACTGACTAAATCTCTTGATCCGACACGTCTGGCAACATTTGTAGCCGGAGGCGATCCCATAAAACATCTCGGATTTGATGAAGCCGATATTGTATGTTTCAATGAATATTTTATTTGCGATCACATCAGCCAGATAGATTCCGCAGTTTATAACCGGCTGAGCAGGAATCTGGCTTTGGCTCGCAGTAATTTTCCCGATAAGCCGATAGTAATTACAGAATTTGGGCGTCAGGGTATAAAAGGCATTCATGGCGATGTTTTTTATTCTGAAGAGTTTCAGGCCGCTTACATAGAGAGCAACTGGAAAGCTTTGAAAGAAAATCCTTCAATATCCGGCGGCATCCTGTGGACCTGGGCAGATTATTTCCACGAACAGCATTTTGCCTTGCATAAGAGTTATGGATTTTATGGTGTCATAAATGCTAATTATGGTCCTTTTGGGGTTGTAACCGGAGACCGCAAGCAGAAGAAATCCCTCGAAGCTCTTGCGCGTATGTATGGCGGTTCCATACCGGGGAAGTGATTGCAATAACAAATCAAATCAATATTTTACAAAAAGAAAATGAGAAATAAATGTAGTGCACTGGCACACCTGCTCAATACGAAAAAAATATTATTTGTTGCTTCTCTTAGTCTCATTCTTTATGGATTTAAACCTGAAAATAATAAGGTTACCCCGCCTGCAGTTGAAAACCAGCAAACTGTAAGGAAAATTCAGGTATTATCCGGCAACTGGAGATTCCAGATTGACGTAAGAGATATTGGTGAGAAAGAACACTGGTTTACAAAGGACCTGAGTGATTGGGGAAACGTTACAGTTCCCAAGGCATGGGATTGCTATGAAGATGCACTGTGGCAATATCAGGGAATTGGATGGTATACAACCATAATAAACACTGATGCATCCATGGCAGACAAGAAAACAGAAATTGTTTTTGGCCGTGTAATGTATTACAGCAAGGTATGGCTCAACGGAGAATTCATCGGTGAAAATACAGGGGGTTATCTGCCTTTTCGCTTCGATGTTACAAAATATCTTAAAACGGGTCAGGAAAATAAGCTTGTTGTCAGGGTGGATAACAGACCGAGGATCAACTGGCTTCCGGCAGCAGAACAAATAGAATGGGTTCAGTATGGCGGCATCCTCGAACCGGTACAGCTGTTCAGCACTTCACATGCTTATATTGACGGTTTAACTGTCAGGACAACTCCGGATAAAAAAGGTGCCCGAATTAACTGTATGATCAATGTGACAAATGAAACTTCCATGGAAACTGAAATGGATCTGAACATCAATATTTCCTTCAATTCTGATATCGGAAATAAAAGTGTTAAGGTCTGGTGCAAGCCGAATGAAACCACGAAGGTCAATATGGATTTCACCCTTGAAAAGGCTGAATTATGGTCACCCGAAACACCGGTCTTATATACTGCAAGTGTCAGCCTCTTAAAAAGCGGGAGTAAAATTGATGATATCACCGATCATTTTGGGATAAGGGAGATAAGCGTGAAAGGAACTTCAATTCTGTTGAACGGGAAACCAATTATAATTAAAGGCTCACATCGTTATGATGCTTACGATCGCCTTGGGCCGAATCCGCCCGAGAAACTCCTGAGAGATGAACTGGCACTAATGAAAAGTGTGGGAATAAATACAATACGTGTACATTATCCTGCATCACCAGAATTACTAAACCTCTTTGATGAATATGGCCTCATGCTGATGGAAGAAATACCGTTAAACTGGTGGGGGCAGACAAACTGGAAAGGAATCATTCCAATCGGAGGAACTGCAGAGCAGAGTCTCGATATTCTTGATCAGGCAAAGTCTACCTTAACAAATATGATCGCCAGGGATAAGAACCACCCATGCATCATCATTTGGAGCATGGCAAATGAATGTGTTACAGATAACGAAATTGGAATAACAATAATGCGCGAATTATTGAAACTGACAAAATCGATTGACCCTACGCGCCTGGCAACATTTGTTGCCGGAAGTAGTCCTGATAAGCATCTTGGATTTGATGAAGCTGACATAGTATGTTTCAATAAATATGTAAGCTGTGCTCATATCAGCCAGATAGATTCCGTTTGCTACCAACCACTTGCCAGAGATCTGGCCTATTATCGCAAATACTTTGGCAACAAGCCAATAATTATGTCAGAATTTGGAAGGCAGGGGATAAAGAACATACATGGAGATGTCTGTCAATCAGAGGAGTTTCAGGCAGCATATATTGAAAGCATGTGGAAAGCTCTTGCAGAGAATTCAACGATATCCGGAGGTATTCTATGGACCTGGGCAGATTATATTCATGAGACCCATTTTGCGCTGACTTCCCCTTATGCTCCGTATGGGGTTGTAACCGGAGACCGTAAACAGAAAAAATCTCTTGAATCTCTTGCACGTATGTATGGAGGCTCAATACCCAGGTAATGATCTAAATGCTGACACATATGAAAAAATCAGGTATTTCACGACGTGACTTTATGCGGGGACTTTCAGCAGGAGCGCTTTCATTGATGATTGTTCCTTCCTGTACAACGAGATCAACAGGAAAGAGTGATCAGAAGATGAGATCTCTCCCGCCGTTCTTTGACTGCAACAAGTATTTCGGTCCGGGCTTCCCAAAAAGTCCGGATTTTCCCAGGGCAACTGACTTGCTGGCCCACATGGACCGGCTGGGTATCGACCGTGCGGTGGCCTGGCATACCAACGCACGGGACCTTCACCCTATGACCGGGAACGAGCAGCTGATCCATGAAATTGAAAAATCTTCATGCCGCGAACGGATAATACCTTCTTTCATCATTGCACCAACAATGGTCGATGAACAGGGTGTTATGGATCACTTCCTGGATCTTGTCAGGAAGCATCAGATTCACGCTTTTCATTTTTTCACTCAAAAGGCTGGCTGGTCAATCCGGGATATCACTCCTGTCATCCGGCTAATTCAGACTTTCAAGCCTGTTCTTTTCCTGGACTCCTTTGAGAACCTAGGAGATGACCTCAGCGGTATAATGGATTTTTCAGCGGAGTTCGCGCAGGTATCCATAATTTTCACGAATGCGATGTGGGGTCACTATAATAAGCTCTATAAGCTTATGGAAGCCCGTCCAAATATATTTGTTGACACCTCACTTCTTCACATGTATCTTACTTATGAATATTTTATTAAGAATTATGGAGTTGAGCGCCTCATTTTTGGTACCGGCTACAAGTCAAATAACGGCGCCTCCATCGCCTCCCTGGTGCATGCAGATATCACTCCCGATCATGCTCAAATGATCGCACACGTGAACCTGGAGCGGATGCTTGGCATTGAATCACCCTTGAGCGGGACCAGACCTGTTACCGGAGACCGACTCTGGCACCGCTTGTTAAGGCATGAACAACTCGGTCCCGATATTATCGATGGGCATAC
>Ga0315276_10007168_pt1 | contig 10300 bp, 8 predicted proteins | sample YL17G05_0_MG_FD_204542 | JGI IMG/M metagenome (GOLD analysis project Ga0315276, IMG submission 204542) | Sediment microbial communities from Yellowstone Lake, YNP, Wyoming, USA - YL17G05_0 | ecosystem: Environmental > Aquatic > Freshwater > Lake > Sediment | place: USA: Wyoming | collected... | reverse complement strand
TAGACCAATCGCAATGCGTCCTTGTCACCCTTTTGCAGTTGTTTCAATATACGCTTATCTTGCGACATTGGCACGCTTTCCAAAGCCAACCTATAGTCGAAGCTTCAACCACTAACCTGACGATTTGGGCGAGTGTTTTAGTCTATAGAAAACCAGATATTTTAAGTATTGTCTATGAAAGAGATATTTATTACAATACGCTGGAATTTTAATTTGAGGTTTTATAATTTTAAGAAGGATTCAATAATGAACGACAAAAGTAACAATTGCAGATTTCAGGCATACAAGGCGATTCTGGGCATGTTTTTAGCTGTGATGATTTTAACACTGGTAACGGGTTGTACCGCCGGAGTAAAGCAAAGGGACGCTTTCGAGCAGAACAAGAAAATCGGCAGAGGAGTCAATATCATCGGTTATGACCCGATATGGAAATCGAGAGACCAGGCCCGCTTCAAAGAAAAATACTTTAAAACCATAAAGGAAGGCGGATTTAGTTCGGTTCGAATTAATTTGTATCCTTTTGCGCATATGGAAGCAACTGCCCCGTATACCCTGAAGAAGTCCTGGTTCGAAGTCGCAGATTGGGCAGTAGAGAACGCGGTGAAGAACGACCTGATGGTAATTCTGGATATGCACGAATATGAGACAATGAGTAAAGACCCGAACAACAATAAGGAAAAGTTTTTAGCGTTCTGGAAACAAGCGGCGCCGCATTTCAAGAACGCATCCGAGAACGTTATTTTTGAGCTGCTGAATGAGCCGGCAAAAAAACTTACACCTGAATTATGGAATGAATACTTAAAGGAGGCGCTGGCGATTATTCGGGAAAGTAATCCGACGCGGACAGTGGTTATAGGCCCGGGGTTCTTTAACAGGATAGGAGTTCTGGACAAACTTAAGCTGCCGGAAGACGACCGCAATATCATTGTGACTATTCACTACTACGAGCCTCATGCTTTCACTCATCAGGGTGCGGCGTGGTCAGACAATAAAGACAAAATCGGCATAAAATGGCTTGGTACGGAAAAAGAGAAAAAAGTGATTGTTAACGATTTTACGCTGGCGCAAAAGTGGGCGAAGAAACATAACAGGCCAATATTAGTAGGTGAGTTTGGCGCGTACGATAAAGGCGACATAGACTCCCGCGTTCGCTACACCGCTGCTGTGGCACGAACGGCAGAGCAATTCGGCTTCAGTTGGACATACTGGCAATTCGATTCAGACTTCGTCGTCTACAAAGTGCTGGAAGATCAATGGTTCGAGCCGATTCATAATGCCCTGATACCACCAAAATAATAAATTATGCACATATAGCCGATTTTTCAGATGTTATGGATTTTTTTAATTCATCCTTGACAGAAGGCAATTGCTTTGATAGAATTTTGGGTTTTAGGTTTTGACGGGAATTTTTTTTCAGATGAGTAAGCAAAGAAAACATGAGCAGAAACACATAGCCAGCCGACCGGCAGGCACGAAGTTCGTGCGCGCTATAAGGCCGTTTGCCGGGACACAAACAATGCACATTGACCTCAATGGCGGTGCCGTACAAATTAAGGAGAACAGCCCTTAGAAGGAATTTGATATTTTTTGATTCGAATAAAAGCCTTCCAGGGTTAAGAAATCCTGGAAGGCTTTTTTTATTTGGCAAAACCGGCCAAGAGCAAAGGTAAGAGAGGTAATTATGGAAATTACAGAACTGAAAATCGAACATTACCAGGAGGCATTCTCGCTGTGGCAGAGCGTCAATGGAGTCGGACTGGACAAAGATGCCGATACGCAGGAAAGAATCTGGATATATCTTCAGCGTAATCCGGGACTTAGCTTCGCGGCATTTGAAAAAGGCAAAGTCATCGGAGCGGTATTATGCGGCCACGATGGCCGGCGAGGATACCTGCACCATCTAACCGTAGCTGAGACGCACCGCGGCAAAGGCATCGGCACTGCGCTGGTGGACAAGGTAATTTCCAAGCTGCGCATGCTCGGTATCCGGAAATGCAATATATTCGTTTTCGCCGACAACGTCGGAGGTCAGGAGTTCTGGAAAAAGAACGGCTGGATTGAACGAACAGACTTGAAAGTTATGTCCAAAACTATTACGCCTTAAAAAGGGGCAAAATTTATCTTGCACTTTTGGGCATAAAAACGAGAATAACACAAACAAAAGGCAGAAAGTAAGTGAAGCACAAAGGAGATTCAATGGAAGCCGGCAAGATTTTAGAGCAAGTCAAAAAAGACGATATAAAATTTATTACGCTGCAATTTACGGATTTATTAGGCGTGATAAAAGAGGTCATTACCCCTGTTGAAAGATTAGAGGAGGCCTTGCAGGACGGAGTATGGTTCGACGGGTCTTCTGTCGAGGGATTTGCGCGAATCCAGGAGAGCGATTTGTTTTTGAAGCCTGATGCGACGACATACGCCATTGTGCCGTGGCTGTCAGAAGACGGCAAGAGCGCCAGGTTGATATGCGATATTTATAGTTCGGACGGCAAGCCTTTCAAAGGCGACCCGAGGTATATTCTCAAACAAGCGGCTGCCAAGGCGGCAAAGGAAGGGTTCGAATATAACGTCGGGCCTGAACCGGAATTCTACCTGTTCAGAACAGACGGTGACAAGAGGACGACGCCTATAGATTACAGCGGTTATTTCGACCTTTCCTCGCACGAAGGGTACAAGGTGCTAAAAAAGATAGTCGGGGCGCTTGAAAATTTCGGAATCAATGTCGAAGCGTCTCATCATGAGGTAGGCATTGGACAATACGAAATAGATTTCCGTTACGGCAGCTGTGTAGACATAGCGGACAAAGTGCTGACGTTAAAGTATTGCGCCAAGAAAATAGCTCAAATGTATAATATGCACGCTACGTTTATGCCGAAGCCGGTAATGGGCAGGGCCGGCTCAGGGATGCACGTACATCAAAGTCTGTATGATCCCAAAAAGAAAGCAAACGTTTTTTACGACAAGGAGCATAAATATAATCTGTCGAAGCTTGCGTATAATTTTATTGCGGGTCAGATAAAACATATCGGCGCGATGAGCGCGATTCTCTGTCCGACGGTAAATTCATACAAAAGATTAGTTACCGGCTACGAGGCGCCTGTATATATTACGTGGGCCGCGATGAACCGTTCCGCGCTTTTGCGTATTCCGAAATGGTTCAAGGCAAAGCCGGCGGCGGCGAGAATTGAGCTGCGATGTCCTGACCCCGCGTGCAATCCATACCTGGCCTTCGCGGTTATGCTGCAAGCGGGTATGGAGGGTATTAAACATAACCTGACGCCGCCGGAGCCGGTGGAAGAAGACATATACAGTCTCGATGATGAAAGCAGAGTAAAGAAAAACATCGACGCCCTGCCGACGTCATTGATGGACGCGCTGGAGGAGCTGAAGAAAGATAAAACCATCCAGGAGGTCCTCGGGGGACACCTGCTTGAAAGATATATCGACATAAAGACAAAAGAGTGGAACGAGTACAAGAAGCAAGTCACCAACTGGGAAATCGAAACATACTTAGATACATTCTGACGGCCTTGCCGGGTTTTCGATGAACTTCCGGGCTACAGGTTCATCGGTATGCCGCGGGAGGCGAGGTATTCTTTCATCTGGGTTATGGTGTAGTTTTCAAAATGCGTGATTGAGGCCATAAGGACGGCATCCGCGCCGCCTTTTACGATGGCATCGTAGAGGTGCTCAAGCTCCCCTGCCCCGCCTGATGCGATTACAGGGATATTGACGGCGTCGGAGACAGCTTTATTCAGTTCGTTATCGTAGCCTGCTTTGGTGCCGTCGGCGTCCATACTGGTCAGCAGTATCTCTCCTGCACCGAGCTTTTCAGCCTTAACCGCCCATTCGACGACATCGAGGCCGGTGGGTTCTGAGCCGGCTTTTACCGTTACCTGCCAATGTCCTTTTCTCTCTTTGCAGCGCCGGGCATCGATGGCGAGAACAACGCATTGGTTTCCGAAACGCTGGGCAGCTTCAGTGAGAAGGTTCGGATTCTGAACAGCGGCGGTATTAAGGGAGACTTTCTCGGCGCCGCTGCGGAGGAGTTCGTCAATCTGGTCAACGCTGCTGATGCCGCCGCCAACGGTGAACGGGATAAAGACATTTTCGGCGACTTTCTCGACAAGCTCTACGATTGTTTTGCGGGAGCGAATGGTGGCGGTAATGTCGAGAAAGACCAGCTCATCGGCGCCTTCGTCGCTGTATCTTTTGCCCAACTCAACGGGGTCGCCTGCGTCGCGGAGATTGACGAAATTGACGCCCTTGACCACTCGGCCATCTTTGACATCGAGACAGGGAATAATTCTCTTTGTAAGCATCAGGTCGCTTTCCTTTTGCAAATTTTGGAAAAGTTTTCGAGAACTTTCAGTCCTGCGTTGCCGCTTTTTTCCGGGTGAAACTGTGTGCCGTAGATAGTATCCTTCTGGACCGAAGCGGGCAATTGGAAGCCATAGTCGGTATAGGCGATTTTGGCGCCTGGGTCGGCAACATCAGCGTAGAAAGAGTGCGCGAAGTAGAAATGTTTTTCTTTCGGCAGGTCTGCGAACAAATCCATATCACGGGGAAACTTTACGAGGTTCCAGCCCATATGGGGGATTACCTGTGTATCCGGGATAGGGACGACATTGCCTGATATTAATCCGAGGCCTTTGTGCGAGCCATATTCTACACTTTGGTCGAAAAGCATCTGGTAGCCAACGCAGATGCCAAGCAGAGGTTTGCCAGCCAAAGCGAGCTTTTTTATCAGCCCGGCCAGGGGTCCTAACGCACTGATGGCGTAACCGAAAGCCGCCACGCCTGGCAAGACCAGCCCGGCGGCATTTTTAATGTCTTCGGGACTGCAACTTAACTTCGCCTCGCAGCCGATATGACGAAACGCGTTGCATACGCTTTTTACGTTTCCCACGTTATAATCAATAACAACCAGCATAATTGTATTAAACTACAAAATTGTCAGAACGTCAAATAAGAACACCTGATTAAGCAGTTAAGCGGAATTAATTTGAGGGGCGAGGCGGATTTTTCTATAATGAAGGGGAACAAAAGCAAATTCATCGCAGTATATTTTCATATTGGCGTCAGGGCGGCGGTGTTTTTTGCCGATTTAAGGAGATGACTTTCTGCAACTGAAGGGAATATAAATGTGCGGGATAGTAGCTTATTTAGGCAAAAACAGCGCCCAGCCAACCCTCATAGAGGGACTGAAGCGTCTTGAATATCGTGGATACGATTCGGCCGGCGTGGGGCTACTGAGCGAAGGCAAAATAAGAATTAAAAAATGCAGCGGCAGAATCAGCGCCCTCGAAGAGATATTAGACAAGCCCGACAGCAGTGAGACGCTCGGCATCGGTCATACACGCTGGGCCACTCATGGTGCGCCAACCACCATCAACGCACATCCGCATCTGGACTATACCGGCAAAATCGCGGTAGTTCATAACGGCATTATCGAAAACTACGGGACGCTGAAGACGTGGCTGAAAAATGAGGGAGCTACTTTTGCAAGCGAAACCGATACTGAGGTGATATCAAACCTGATTGGGTATTTTTATGCCAAAAGTAAAGAGAAGACAAAGAGCAACGGTCAGAACAAATTCGAATGGGCGGTTCAGCAGGCCCTCGGCGAATTGAGCGGGACATACGGGCTGGCGATTTTGTGCAGCGATTTCCCGGATATGCTCATCGGAGCGAAAAAGGGCAGTCCCCTGATTCTTGGGGTGGGTGATAACGAATATATTCTGGCCTCGGACGCTTCGGCGATTGTGGAGCACACAAAACAGGCAATATACCCGAGTGACAATGAAATGGTAATCATCACCTCAAAGGGGTTTAGAACGAAAACGCTCGATAACGTAAGCGTGACGAACGAACTGCAGGAGATCGAATTTTCACTGGAGCAAATCGAACTCGGCGGTTTTAAGCATCATATGCTCAAGGAGATTTTCGAGCAGCCGGCGTCGCTGAGCATGTGCATGGGAGGCCGAATCGATGTCAAAGAAAACAAAATTAAACTCGGCGGCATAGCCGGCCATCTGCGTGAAATGACGCACATTAAACGGCTGATTATGACCGCGTGCGGAACGGCGTTCCACGCGGCTTTGGTCGGTGAGTTTCTATTCGAGCACCTGGCACGGATTACGACAGAGACCGAATACGCCAGTGAATTCAGATACCGCAATCCGATTATCGAAGACGGAACGGTAGTTATAGCAATAAGCCAATCGGGAGAGACGGCCGATACCCTGGCGGCGATAGAAGAGGCGAAGGAACGCGGCGCAACGGTGCTGGGGATTGTTAACGTCGTAGGCTCGTCGATTGCGCGGGCAACCGATGCGGGAATATATTTACACGCCGGCCCTGAGATAGGAGTCGCCAGCACAAAGGCGTTCACCGCGCAGGTAGCTGTGCTGACGATGATGGCGATTGAACTGGGCAGGAGAAAGAACCTCAGCAACAGCGAGGCGGGGACATGCATCAAGGAACTCTCCCTGATACCGGGGAAGATAAGCAGGATACTCGAACAGTCCGACAATATTAAAAAGATTGCCGCGGCGAATATCGACAGGGAAAACTGGCTTTTCCTGGGGCGAGGTTTTAATTACCCGGTTGCGCTCGAAGGAGCCTTGAAACTAAAAGAGATAAGCTATATCCACGCGGAGGGCCTGCCTGCCGCAGAGATGAAGCACGGGCCTATCGCTTTGATAAACGATGGCATGCCGGCGGTTTTTATAGCGACGGCCGGGCCGCAATACGAAAAAATATTAGGTAACATCGAAGAGGTCAAGGCACGCGGCGGGAAAATTATCGCTGTCGCAACCGAAGGCGACGAAAACATCAAGCATCTCGCCGACCATTTAATCGCCATCCCTGATGCACCGGAGCTATTGCAACCGATGCTGACTGTGATTCCGTTGCAGCTTCTGGCGTATCACGCTGCAGTGCTTCGCGGGCACGATGTTGACAAACCCCGAAACCTCGCTAAAAGCGTTACGGTCGAGTAACACCTAATAAATCAGATTCGCGACAACCTTGAATGTTCTCTTCAGAATGTCATTCAATTGGGGTTTTGTTATAACAAGAGGAAGAAAGAGATAGATGACATTGCCTAAAGGGCGCAGGATGAGGTGTTCTTTTAGGCCTTTCTGAAAGATTTGCTGGCCGATTCTTTCCCTGACGTCAAACGAGCACTTTGTTTTTTTGTCCTTAACCAATTCGATAGCCCCTACCATACCGATATATCTTACATCGCCGACAAGAGGCAACGGCCTGAATTTTTCCATACCCTTATGAAATATTGGGACAAGTTTTTTTACTTTTTGCAGTGTTTTTTCCCGCTCGAAGATTTCGAGGGTCGCCAGTGCGGCGGCGCAACCGATGGGGTTTGCGGTATAGGTATGGCCATGATAAAAGGTTTTGAACTTTTCGTAATCGTCGTAAAAGGCGTTGTAGATTTTGTCGGTTGTCAATGTCGCCGCAAAGGGAAGGGTTCCGGAAGTAATTCCCTTTGAGAGACATATAAAATCCGGCTGGATAGAAGCATGTTGGCAGGCAAACATTTTACCTGTTCGGCCGAAGCCGGTAGCGACCTCATCGAGGATTAAGTGAACATTGTATTTTTTAGCAAGGATGGCAGCCTGCTTGAGATACTCGACAGGATAAACAATCATCCCCCCTGCCGCCAACAGGAGAGGTTCCAAAATGACAGCGGCTATTTTGTCCTTGTGTTTTTTTAAAGTGTTTTGCAACGGTTTTATGCAATCGATATTACAAGAAGCCCTTTGTTTGCCGAGCGGGCAGCGATAACAATAAGGCGTGGGGACCTTAAAGGAATCGAAACGTAAGGCATCGAACGCCCTGCTGAATACGGTATCGCCGCCGAGGCTCATTGCGCCAATAGTATCGCCGTGGTAAGCGAGGTCGAGGGAGAGAAATTTTGTTTTGGATTTGCGGCCGATATTGCGCCAGTATTGGAAAGACATTTTAAGAGCGGTTTCGACAGCGGTTGAGCCATTGTCGGAGAAAAAGACCCTGGTGAGGTTTTTGGGGGTGATAGAAACAAGCTTCTCCGCCAAAAGGATTGCGGGCTTATGGGTAAAGCCGGCAAGCAATGTATGGTCGAGAGAATTCAGCTGTTTTTTAATCGCCGCTTTTATTTTCGGATGGCTATGGCCGTGAACATTGCACCACCAACTGGATATCGTGTCGTAATAAAAATTCCCTTTATCATCGTATAATTTGACGCCCTTGGCCCTTTTTATCAGGATTGGTGGATATTTTCGACAGTCCTTCATCTGCGTATAGGGGTGCCAGATATGCTGCAAATCTTTTTTTATCCAATTGGTCTTTTTATTTTTCACTTTGTAAACCCTCGACAATCCTGTCAGCGAGTTTTTCCAAAAGCTGTTTAGTATGATGGTAACTCAGCGAAAACCTCAATCTCGCCTGGCCTTGCGGGACAGTAGGCGGCCTTATAGGAAGGACCAAAAACCCGCTTTTCTGAAGCTCACCGCTGAGACGGACCGCCCTGTTGCTATCTGCCACAGTCAAAGGGATTATCTGTGATGAGCCTGTTACATCGAACCCTTTTGCGCGGAGACTGGTGCGAAAGAAATCCGCGTTGGCGAGCAGAGTTTGCCTGCGAAAGGGTTCGTCTCTTACGATATTCAACGCTTCAATATTAGCCGCAATTACCGCCGGCGGCAAAGCGGTAGAATAAATAAAACTTCTGCAGGAATTTACAAGATACTGTTTTACTTTTTCAGAGCAGGCAAGATAGGCGCCGAAGCTGCCAAGTGCCTTGCTGAACGTTCCCATTATCAACTCTATGCGGTCGGAAAGATTCTGCTCTTCGACGACGCCGGCGCCATTTGGGCCGAAAATTCCCGTGGCGTGCGCTTCGTCAACCATAAGAAGGCAATCGTATTTAGTTTTAATATCCACAATCTCTTTTAATGGAGGTTTGTCACCATCCATACTGAAAACGGTCTCGGTAACTATAAGGCGATTTTTGAATTTGTGACCTTCTTTCTTCAACAGGGATTCGAGATGGTCCAAATCGTTATGGTTGAAGCGAAAAAGCCTGGCGCCTGACTGCCTTACCGCATCTATTATGCTTGCGTGACTTAATCTATCGCAAAAAACCGCATCGCCTTTGTCGTATAGTGCGCTTATTATCCCTATGTTGGCCTGATAGCCGGTGTTGAAAACCAGGGCGCTTTCTTTGCCTTTGAATTCAGCGACCATGTCTTCAAGCTGATGGTGAATTTTCAGGTCACCGCTTAAAAGCCGCGACGCCGAAGCACTTACGCCGAGAGAATCTACCGCCCTCTTAGAAGCTTCTTTGAGCCTCGGATGGTCTGACAGGGCCAAATAATCGTTGGATGAAAAATCGAACAGCTCGGCGCTGCCGTAATAAATTTTGCCGTCCCTGCGCGAATCGGCCGGTCTTAAGACCCTTAAGAGGCCATCTATTTTCCTTTGCGCCAGAAAATCATCTATTCTGTCCATACTTTTTTTATCTCTTCGATGAGGGCATAATCAGCATCGAGATTTGCGCCCCCGACGGTCAGATACCCGCCTATAAGCATTCCATTGGCGCCGGCAACAAACGCCTTAAGCTGCGAATCTTTAAAAACCGCCTCTCTGCCGGCGGCGATTTTGATAATTTTATCCTTCAACATAATTCGGAAAATACATATCGTCCTCACAGCATCATCGACCGACAAAGGCGTGACGGATTCGAGGAGCGTACCCTTAATCGGGATTAATATATTCAAAGGGACGGAATCGACATCCAAATCTTTTAAAGTATAAGCCATATCGATTCTATCCTGCCAGGTTTCGCCCATTCCGATTATGCCGCCGCTGCAAACCTCAAGGCCGACCTGCTTAGCGGATTTTATGGTCTCGACTCTCTCGTCGAAGCTGTGCGTTGAAACAATATGGGGGTAGAAATGGCGGGAGGTTTCGATATTATGATGATAGCGTGAAAGGCCAGCCTCTTTGAGAAGCTGCAACTGCGATTTCTCCAAAGCGCCCAGAGAAGCACATACAATAATACCAATTTTGTTTTTTATTTCCGATACTGCCTGCACAACCACATTCAGCTCTTTCTCTGTCAGGCGATTGCCACTGGTTACAATGCCAAACCTTTCCGCGCCGATGGCTTTGGCTTTTTGTGCAGCTTCGACTATTTCTTTTTTGCCCTTAAGCGGATAGGTCGGTATATCTGCATGATGCCTTGCCGACTGAGCGCAGAATTTGCAGTCTTCGGAGCAAAGACCGGACCGGGCATTTA
>Ga0315276_10007166_pt1 | contig 10300 bp, 5 predicted proteins | sample YL17G05_0_MG_FD_204542 | JGI IMG/M metagenome (GOLD analysis project Ga0315276, IMG submission 204542) | Sediment microbial communities from Yellowstone Lake, YNP, Wyoming, USA - YL17G05_0 | ecosystem: Environmental > Aquatic > Freshwater > Lake > Sediment | place: USA: Wyoming | collected... | reverse complement strand
ATAGACACTCTCATGGCACCATGTTCAACCTCTGTTGCAGGTCAATCAGGGCTTTCTGTGGGATCTGGAGCAAGCCCACATTCGATCGATCCATATCAATGATCACCAGAAAGACAACCGATACAATTAACACCACTATGATCAAAGCGATGAGATTGTGTTTTTCACGATAACTGTCATACACGCCGATCAGGACCATCGTCATCATTGCAACAACATAGAGACCCAGCACGATGATCGGCGGGACGCGGTAACCCATCTCGGCGTTGATACGTTCGGTATGCAGATCAATGACTTGATTCAAAGACGAGAGGTAGAGGGCAATCGTCGGCCCAGGATCTCCCTTCGCAACATCTTCCGCGAGCAGCCACAGTTCATCATGGATCTGTTCCGACCGGGCAATCGCAGATTCCCTAGCTGCTGGATCGAGTGCCTTGAGGCGTAAACTGACGTATTCACGTAGCAGTTTTCGTGACTCCGCTCCGTATGGATCAGCCAGGTAGCCCGCACGCAGGTAAGTTGTCCCGATAGCGTTGGCTTCTGAAATTACTAACTGACGTCTTTGGTCAAAATTCCCTATCGCAATACTTGTGACAAATGCCAGGAGGAAGCCCAGTAAAGCCAGGGAAGCGCCAACCACTGTGCCGACACCCACTTCATCATTATCCGGCCAGCGCCGCTGAACAAGTTTACCCAAATGTAAACCTGCTTCAACAGACAGGAACAATATCATTATAGTCAGAATATAAATTGACCACATCGGTAGCATGTCTAGCAGCGGGGTGGTTAACATCTTTTCAATCCCTCCGAAATAGATTTTCAATGAAGCGCCTTAAGTTGCGCTCCTTCACAAGGTATTAGCTTTACGGTCGTACGCCTGCCTGCTCTTCATGGGATTCTTTCTTTCTTATCGCATTTCAAGGCTGGCAGCACGGGATGCGCTGCCAGCCCTGTTAACTGCTTATTGTATTGCCATGATTCGTCGCATCTCAGCTTCTTTATCTTGGATCACGTCTCCACTGACATCAAACGTCACGGTGTGGATCGTACCGGTGAATTCGAAAGGTGTCTCGTAGTAGGGCGCAACAGGTGCGCCGGGGTCAGCACCCACGGTGATCCCTCCCGTCAGCCCCAGGCTGAACGGTGTGGTATGGGGGAAATCGGCTTGGCCGACGAGTTTACCATCGATATAGAGCTGTGCGCGACCGGGAGTGCCCTTGCCGTTGGCGAAGTCCGGCTTTCCGGTCACTTCGAATTCGAAGCGCAATTCATGATGCCCGGAAGGGACCGGCACGGTGCTCTCGACATGCAGGTAGTCGCGAGCCACATAATTTTGAACATACTGCAGCTTGTTATCCTTTACATAGAAAGAATAACCGCCATCGACGCCACCAAAAGAAACCAATGCGCCTTGCGCACCTTCAGCGGGAATCTCCACATCAGCAGTGATGCTGTGTGTGCGGTTGAGCAGAGGCGGGCTGGCATTAAAGGGCACAGCCTGCGTGTGCGGGTAGAAGGTGTAATGCGTGCGGTCCTTGGTGAGCTGCGGGCGTTCATCCGCCATGCGCTGCACGCCACGACCATCCAACGGCAACACGTGGTATTTGCCTGCCTCAACATACCATGTCGCGATCATCTCGATCAGCTTGGCACGGTTCCCTTCGGCGATGTTATGGTTTTCGGCAAAATCTTCATCGATATAATAGAGCTCCCAGCTTGTAGCGTCCAGCTCGGTCAGCTTTTCCGCCGGGATCGGGTTGCCAAAACCGGTACCAGCCTCGGTAAATGATGGGCCAGGCCAGGGGCAGACCGCCCGCCAGCCATTGTAGTAGATGGAACGGTGCCCGAGCAGTTCAAAGTACTGGGTGTGATGCTTACTCTCCGCCTGGGCATCCTCGAGTGTGTGAGCAAAGCTTACACCCTCAATCGGAGACTGGGTGACGCCTTTAATGCTGGCAGGCGGTTCGATCCCCACAAGATCCAGCACCGTGGGCACCATATCGATGGCATGCGCATATTGGCTGCGCACCTCGCCCCTGGCTTTCGAACCCTTGGGGAAATGCACAATCAAAGGATCACTGATCCCACCACGGTAGGTCTCTCGCTTCCAGCGCCGGAAAGGTGTATCGCCCGCCCAGGTCCAGCCCCAGGGATAATGGTTGAAGGTGGTTGGGTCGCCCAGCTTGTCGATGTGTGCCAGGTTCGTCTGCAGATCTTCCTTAACATTATTGAAAAACAGGTTTTCGTTAACCGAACCTGTCGGTCCGCCTTCGGAGCTGGCGCCGTTGTCGGAAATCAACATGATCACGGTGTTTTCAAACTCGCCGATCGATTTCAGGAAGTCGAACAGACGGCCCATGTGGAAATCGGTGTGTTCCATGAAGCCGGCGAAAACCTCCATCATGTGGGCGTACAACCGCTTCTCATCCGCCGAAAGCGTATCCCACTCCTGCACATCGGGATCATGCCGGGAAAGCTCGGCATCCGCAGGGACGAGCCCCATCTCTTTCTGGCGGGCGAAGGTCCGTTCGCGGAACACATCCCAACCATCATCGAACACTCCTTTATACTTGTCGGACCATTCCTTGCGTACATGATGGGGTGCGTGCATGGCGCCCGGGCAGAAATACATGAAGAAGGGTTTATCAGGCGCCACCTGCTTTGAGTCGGCCACGAAACTGATCGCCTTATCCACCAGATCCTCGGTGAGGTGGTAGCCCTCTTCAGGTGTCTTGGGAGGTTCAACCTGGTGGTTGTCATAAACTAGCTCGGGGTAATACTGGTGCGTCTCACCACCCAGGAAGCCATAGAAGCGCTCGAAACCACGCCCTAGAGGCCAGCGGTCATACGGACCCGCAGCGGATATCTGGTCGGCGGGGGTCAGATGCCATTTGCCAACGGCATAGGTGTTGTATCCATTTTCGAGCAGGATTTCCGAGAGGAAACCGTTCTCGAAGGGGATATAACCGTTAGAACCGGGAAAACCGGTTGAGCCCTCGGTAATGCACGCCATGGCATTCGAGTGATGGTTGCGCCCGGTCATGATGCAGGAGCGCGTGGGGGAGCAGAGCGCCGTGGTATGCATATTGCTGTAGCGCAGACCGTTCGCCGCCAGCGCATCCATATTAGGGGTCTTGATCGGGCTACCGTAACAGCCGATCTGCCCAAAGCCGACATCATCCAGGACAATGAACAGCACATTCGGAGCGCCTGTCCTGGCGCGTTTGGGCTCTGGCCAGGCTTGCTCAGAAGTGTCGAATGTACGGCCGACCACGCCAGTAAACGCTGTTCCGGGTTTGTATTCTTTCGGTGACATAGAACTATCTCCTTCTTGGATTGAAAACTGTTTTGTGTAGTGGGCGACCTACAGGGTCGCCCCTACGGCTTATGAAATATTCGAACTGGCAGTCCTGTAGATCTGCCAGATCCGAGTTATTTACTGCTGTGCCATCAACAGGCGCACTTTGGCATCATCATCCTCGATCAGGTCTCCTGACATATCGATGACAACTTGTTTGATCTTTCCGGTGAAGCGGAAGGGGGCTACGTACTTGTGGGTGACAGCCTCCCCAAAATCGTAGCCACAACTCAAGCCTTCGATGCCAAAGACGATCGGCACCGTGACCGGGAACTCAGTAACACCGACCAGTTCGTCGTTAATGTAGAGCTGGCCACGTCCCGGTGTGCCTTTGCCTTCTCGGATTTTGGGTTCGCCGGTTGGATTAAACTCGTAGCGCAAGGCGCATTCACCCACCGGTACATCCAGATTGGAGATGACGTTGAATTCTCTCAATCCCATGTAGTTGTATACGTAGTGCAGCTTATGATCCTGAACATAGAGGACATATCCGCCGCTCACACCACCCTGCGCCAGGAGCACACCCTCGGCGCCACCTTGAGGGATGACCACTTCAGCAGTGATGCTGTGCGGGCGGTTATAGATCATGGGCGACACACCGGGATGTACCGGCGATAGATCAGGGTAGAAGGTGTATTGGTTCCTGGGTAATGCAACCTGGGGACGTTCAGCAACGAGCCTTTGAAAGAGGGTTCCATCCAGCGGCAGCACCTGGTATTTACCGGCTTCCACATACCAGCGCGCAATCATTTCAGCCCGCTTCTCCGGCATCTCGGCTGCCAGGTTGTGGACTTCGGCCGGGTCTTTAGCAATGTGATAGAGTTCCCATCCGTTGGCGTCCAGATCATCCAGCAATTCTGGGGTGATTTCGTCTCCCAGATGAAGACCTCTTTCAGAACCTTCAGCATAGCTGGGACCCGGGAAGCCACAGACTGCCCGCCAGCCGTCATGATCGATGGCGCGGGTGGCAAACATCTCAAAATACTGGGTGTGGTGTTTCGTGGGAGCTTCGCCATTGTTAAAAGTATGGGCAAAGCTGACGCCCTCGACCGGCGATTGGGCCACACCCCGAATCTGTTCCGGCGGCGTAATGCCGATGGCGTCCAGGATCGTGGGCACCATGTCGATGGCATGAGCGTATTGGTTGCGATTCTCACCTCTGACCTTGATTCCGGCAGGCCAGTGGACGATCAAATTATCGGTGCAGCCGCCGCGATAGACTTCTTTCTTCCAGCGGCGGAAGGGGGCGTTGCCTGCCCAGGACCAGCCCCAGGGATAATGATTGTAGGCGGCAGGACCGCCCAATTGATCCATACGAGGCAAAATATCCTCGAGGGTTTCATAGTAATAGTTGAAGCTGCTCATTTCATTGAAAGCGCCGTTGACACCGCCTTCTGAACTGGCTCCATTATCTGGGAGTACCATGATGAGGGTGTTGTCCAGCTCGCCAATCTGCTCTAGCGCCTCCAGGAGACGGCCAAATTGGTGGTCGCAATGCTCAAGGAAACCGGCAAAGACCTCCATGAAGTGAGCGTAAAGTTTCTTCTGCTGGTCGCTGAGCGTATCCCACTCTGGCACGTCAGGATCGTGCGGGGATAATTCGGCATCGGTAGGGAAGATCCCCATTTCTTTCTGGTGGGCAAAGACAACCTCACGGTACTCATCCCAACCCATATCGAACTTGCCTTTGTATTTCTCAATCCACTCTGGCGCCACCTGGTGGGGTGCGTGCGCACAACCGGGCGCGTGATAGAGGAAGAAAGGCTTGTCGGGTGCAATCACGTGCGCATCCAAGATAAAGTGGATAGCGTGATCGACCAGGTCTTCATCTAAGTGATAGCCCTCTTCAACCGTTTTCGGTTGGGAAACGGAATGGTTATCATGGGTCAGGTCGGGGAACCACTGGTTGGTCTCACCCCCCATGAAGCCGTAAAAACGCTCAAAGCCGCGCCCCAACGGCCAGCGATGGAAAGGACCCGCCGGGGTGCTCTCCTCCGCAGGTGCCAGATGCCATTTTCCGGTACAGAAGGTGTTATAGCCGTGCTCCAGCAGCATCTCGGAGAGCATGCCGTTTTGGAAGGGCATCCGGCCATCGTAGCCCGGGAAGCCGGTGGCAAATTCCATGATGCTCGCTACTCCGTTGGAATGGTGATTGCGCCCGGTGAGAGCGCAAGCACGGGTCGGTGAGCACAAGGCGGTGGTGTGCATATTGGTATAGCGCAGGCCATTCTGCACAAGCCGGTCAAAATTGGGGGTGTTGACCAGGCCGCCAAAGGCTGACATCTGGCCGTAGCCGACATCATCTAAAATTAAGAAAATCACATTTGGCGCACCTTTTTTGGCCCGCACCGGCTGGGGCCAGGCTGGTTCTGATTCAGATACCGTGCGGCCGATCACGCCGGGGAATGTGGTGCCGGGTTTATACTCTTTTAAGGACATAGTTATTTCCTCCGTATAGATATTTATAGTGGTGCACCAGCTTGCACATCTTAATGTAAAAGGGAAAGAACTTTCTGGGAGCTAGCCCAGCGGGACGTCTCGAGAACAAGATCCGTCACGCTCCTCCTAACCTTATACGTCGATTGAATCTGGTTTGCTTATTGGCTCAGCTTCCTCCTTTCTCAAGCGAGCCGATATATTTTTTATTGCCGTTAAGGCCATTTGACCCATATTTTGATCTCCAGGCTTATCCTCAGTTTTCAGACCAAGTTCTACTAAATCGATACGACCCTGTTTATCAAGTACTTCCAGGTCAGACCGCAGCATATATTTGGAATAGACATCGATGCTTGTCACAAGCAAAATCATCACCACTGGGCCGTAAAGTGCCCCGACGAGGCCAAGCACGCCCAGTCCACCAATAACACTCATAATAACCAGCGCCGGGTTGAGCTGGGCACCTTTCGGCACCAGGCGCGGCCTTAAGAATGTATCAATCTGGGCGACGAAAATGACAAAGGCAAGAATGACGAAAACACCCCGGATAACCTGCCCATTGAGGATCAAGATTATTCCTACTGGCCAGGCTACCAGTGAGACCCCGATCAAGGGGATAAGGGACAGGAACATAGAACTCAGGGTTAAAAACAGGACATACGGCACTCCTGCCAACAAAAAAACCAAACCCATCGCAAGCCCCTGTGTGATCGCAATGACGAATGTGCCCTTGAACATCGCCTTGACCATCATATCGATTTTGTCGAGGAATAGCTGGGTAATTTCGGTTGGAAATGGCACGATCTCGAGAATTTCTTGTTTGCCTGGACTTTTATAGCGGGGTAAAAACACATACATGATCACCAACACCACCAGGGCATTGGTGAACAACCTTGGCAGCGATTGGCCCAGGCTGATAAGCACGTTTACCAACCACTGGCTCAACCAGGCGACCGCCTGCGATAAGTTTTCTGCAAATCTGAACTCATCCAGATTAATATTACCCGCAACAATTGTCTGGATCGTCTTCTCCAGCCAGCCATTGACATCTCCCAGGGAGAAATGTAAACCCTCGATATCCAAACCAACGAAAAGATTGGTTGCCTGCGCGATGGCTCCACCGATGATCAGGGCAGCCGGAATGGCAATGATCAAGATAAAGATTAGGATGGTCAGCGCCGTGGCGCGGGATGCCTTACCGCTGACACCCCGTTTATTCAAAAGCCAGGTGTACACTGGTTTCAGGATGATCACCAAGGCAGCAGCCACCAAAATTGCCCTGGTAAACCTCCAGACAAGGATCAAAGCCAGGATTGCCAGGATAGCAACCATACTAAAAAAGAAGATCCTCTGGGTGATTAGTCGATCTCTCATAATTATCCTCTCATCCTGTGCATCTGCCGGGGCTGGGGAATAATCCCCAGCCCCCAAGTGGATATATGATTACGGTGCTGGTGGCGGCTGAATGACGCGCAGGCCTCCAGCGTTACTCGCCTGCGTAAATCGAACCGGGACCCAGCCTTGGCCGGAGCGGTCGATGGTTGTGGGGATGTTCACTACATACCATTCACCGTCGGGGCTGATGCCGAGAACTGCCAGGACTGTGCCACGTTGGATTTCACCCAGGCTGCGATATTCGCTTCCAGGGCCAGTGCGTACCTCGAGCGGTTCCAGGGCGATCATAGCAGGGATGCCAGAGCCAGGGGTGGCTGGTGTAATATTTTGTGGCAGTGGCGGTGTATTCAGCACAGGCACGTTGCCAACATTGGATTCGGTGGTGTACACCTTCGGCACCCAACCTATTCCACTGCTGGCTATAGTGGTCGGCACACGGATCGCCCACCATTCGCGGTCATTGCTCTGTCCGATCACCTCAGCCCGCGACCCAAAAGGCGCAACTCCTAAAACGGGGAACTCCAGGGTAGGGCCTGTTCTCAAGGTCGCTGGCTCGCGCATAATTGCCTGTGGTACATTCGTAGCGGGTGCAGGGAAGTTCACTATGGTGGGGAGCAAAGGTGGGACGATCAGCGGCAGAGGTTGACCGGAGGTGTTGGTGAGATTGACAAAATCCGAGGCCACCCAACCTATGCCGGTACCAACCCGGTTTGTGGGAACTTTGACGGCATACCAGAACCCATCCGGATTGGTCCCTAATACCTCACCAACGTCGCCTTGCATTGCAATATCAATAATTGGGAAAAGCATACTCGGCCCGGTACGTACATTGACATTGACGCGTGCTTCCCCGGTCGCAACATTGCCTTCTGGCTTGGTGAATACCTCGGTCAGGATGGTTTGCGTCAGGTTCGGCGGGAACAATTCGTCCTCCAAAGACCATATACGCAGCTGGTCATAGCTGACTGTGAATGGATTTTCTGTGGCAGCGCGGACAAAGTAACCGAACCTGCCTGCATCTGGGAAGGTGTAATCGGTCACAGTGGTTAAATAAGAGCCATTGGCATAGAGTGAGATATCCCCACCAAATACCAACAAACCCATCCGGTTGACCGATGCAGGATCGTTGATGATATCCTGGCTGTCGGTAGGCTCTACAAGGATAGTGCTCGCCTGTCCATCCCAATAAGTCAGGCTATACTGACCGGCGCAGTTGAAGCCGTACAGGTAGCCACGATTTGTATCTGGCGCTCGGAAGAGCATGCCAAATAGGTCATCTGCCTGGCAGCTTGTGGGCATGATCTGTGTTGTCTCCATATAAAAATTCTGGAGCTCAGGCCACGAGACTTCCCAGCAAGAGAATTGCGCTACGCCATTGGCAGTCATCACAAACTGTCCGCCTGTGATCTCAGAGTTGAAGCATTCGGTTGTGAATGTTGTCCAGTTGTCTGAATTCCTAAAGTTTTCCACGCCGTCTGGCCGGCCCAAAACAACCGCTGGATCTCCCTGGACGGTTTGGGGCACCGATAGGATAGGTGCAGTACCAGCATTCACAAAGGACATGATTGCCGGGTTATCTTTTAAGAGCAGCACCAGCAGCCCGTCCCGCTCTCCAACACCTGTCACGCGCGCAAGCAAGCTCATATACAGGTCATAATTGGAATCAGCAGGGCATGCTGCCAGGGAGGTAATACCAGGATTGAGGGTTAAACTAGATCCGGAAAGCTCATAGGTACCAGCCAGCTGGTTACAATCCGCCTTGGCGCTATAGGTACCATCTGCCCGGAAGACCAGGTCATAGTTTTCAGGATCTCCCACCCCTACCTCACTACTCGGCGAGGTCTCTTTCAGGTAGATCCACTGCCACAGGGTATTGATCAAAGTTTCCTGGGTGATAGGCGTTATATTAGCATCCAATGGGGGAGTGACAGCTGCTGGAGCATGCTGGAAGTACATCTCACCGCCGGAGTCTGCCAGGCCAATCACCAGGCTACCAAACCCTGTTCCAACGCTGGAAGCGCTTGCGATCTGGGATAAAAACTTGTCTGAAGCAGAACCCGGTGGACAAGCCACCAGAGTGCTTGCCCCAAGCGTTATGGTCAGTTTATCGCCTGATAGCTCGTATGTGCCCAGTACCGAATTACAGTCAGCTTTGATATTGAGTGAATTGTCGGTATTGAAAGTAACGGTGTAATTCTCAGGGTCTGGCACCACATTTGGCATTGCACCCTGCGATTCACGCCCGCTGACCCACTGCCAGCTACCGGTGGTCAGGTCTGCCTGGCTGATCGTTGTTAAAACCTGGGGTTTTGAGGTTGGTTCAGCGACGGGCGGGACGGCAGTTGGTGGTGGTGGTGGGTTTGTTGCCTTCGCTGAGCATGCCCCCAACAAAAGACTGATGCCGGCGAGCAGGCTGACCAGTAAGTATATTTTTTTATGATTTTGTGTATGCACTTTATCCTCCATAAGTAGATTTAATGTTAATTTGATCCGATGAACGACAATTCGAGGGCTTTTTTGATCATCCAGGTTTTATAGAACACCTCCTTGGCAGAGAAAGCTGCAACAGGACAGTATATTAAGATTCATTCTGCACTTGTTTTTCTTGTTGATCTAACTCATCCAACCACTTCTGACCATACTCAAAAGCTTGGTTAGCCGCCATTCCAACTTCATCCGTCGCCATGAAGATGTTTTCTTTCCCGATCAGCTCAAGTAACCCGGTACGCTCCAATTGGGTTTGAACACCTTCACTCAGCCCGGCTAAAATCAATTTCCCTCCATGGTCCTGAACGGTGCGCGCATATCGATCCAGCACGCCAATCATTGTGCTGCCGAATTGGTCATATCCGCGCAGGAGAAAGATGACCACCGCATTCCGGGAATCTTCTGGGACAGGCAGGTTTTCTTCCAGTGTCTTGGCGGCAGCATAGAAAAGGCTACCATATGGGTACAACAGGGTGATTTTGTGGCTCGGTAATATGGCTGGAGCCGGTCGTTCAAGTGGGAAACCACCTTTTTGGGGAATGATCTCAACCAGCTTTATACGATTCGCTTGCTGAGTTATGTAGAGCACGATGGAGAGTGCCACGCCCATGAGGACTGCAAATT
>Ga0315276_10007165_pt1 | contig 10301 bp, 5 predicted proteins | sample YL17G05_0_MG_FD_204542 | JGI IMG/M metagenome (GOLD analysis project Ga0315276, IMG submission 204542) | Sediment microbial communities from Yellowstone Lake, YNP, Wyoming, USA - YL17G05_0 | ecosystem: Environmental > Aquatic > Freshwater > Lake > Sediment | place: USA: Wyoming | collected... | reverse complement strand
CTTGAATGGTTCGCGGAATATGTTGCAGCAGAAACCGGACCCGGTTTATATAATTGTAGATATCATACCCGATAAATAATTCATCTCCGCCCAGTCCGCCCAATACCACTTTATGGGCAGATGATACAAACCGGGACATATTGAAGCCTTGCAACAGATTTATTTTTGGCTCTTCTGCATACCAGATCACCTCCGGAAATTGGCGGAGGGGTTCAAAAGATAAAGAAGTGGTGTGATGATTGGTATTAAAATGCCGGGAAATCATTTCAGCATCCGGAAATTCATCCGTCGCTTCATTAAACCCAAGAGTAAATGTGTTGATTGGAGACACACCCAATTCTGACATAAGGGCAACGATGGAGGAAGAATCCATGCCCCCGGAGAGATATACTCCAATTGGCACATCACTGAGTAATTGACGGCGGATGGCTTCTCTCAATTTAACCCGGATGGCGTCAACAACATCTTCTTCACTCAATGACAGATCCGGATTTACCGGTAATTGGTAATAGGGTCGAATTGTAATTTGACCGTTTTCATAAATAAGATAGTGAGCTGGTGGTAATCTGAAGATGTCCTTAAACAGGGTTTCATCACCCTGGGTATAGCGCAGATTTATATGGCAGTGCAGGGCTTTATAATTGATCTGACGCTGAACCTGTGGGTAAAGCAGGATGGCTTTCTGTTCGGAGGCAAAAACAAGCGTATTGTTTCTATACCAATAATGTAAAGGTTTGATCCCAAAATGATCCCGCACCAGCACCAGCCGGTTTTTTTTCAAATCATAGAGAGCAAAGGCGAAGATCCCGTTCAAATCCCGTAAAAAGGATAAACCATATTCCTCGTAGCCATGCACAAGAATTTCAGTATCCGAAGCTGTATAAAAGGAATGACCTTTTTTAATTAATTCTGACCTTATTTCCTTGAAATTATAAATCTCCCCGTTAAATACCACGACAATCGTCTTATCTTCGTTATAAACGGGTTGATCACCCGTGACCAGATCGATTATTGAAAGCCGGCGATGTCCCAGGCAAATATATTCATGCTGATAGTAACCAGCACTATCCGGTCCCCGATGATGGAGCAGATCACACATCTGTTCCACTATCTGTTTACGATTTTCTGCACCGCCTCCCGCGATTCCGCATATCCCACACATATTCACAACCTGCGTAACATTTTTAATGCTCGATATTTCACCGGATACATTCGTGCAATATTAGGTAACCGATCATATTGGGCAATTTTTGCATAATAGTGTTGTATCCTTGTATCGCCCGTAAGATCAAATATAACTTTTAATTGATGGCGAATCAGTCGTAAATATCCGATGGTACAGGGGTCCACGGCGGGATAATGTTTCATTTTACATAAATTAAAACGTAACCAGTACCCCAGATCAAACTGCGGTAACCAGTACAATAAACTTTCAACTCCTGCATAAAATAATTTTCGGGATAGTTGATTTATTTCAGAATCCATTTGCCTGGTAACTGCGCGAAAAAAATCGAACAGGCCGAAGAGAGAAAAAATATGGCCATCCAGAACCATGGTTGGTTCACCCGCAACATACTCTTCATAAAATGGATGACCCGAGTTAAGATGAGCCGTCACTCCTCCCTGATCCGTATCCATGGTAAATGGCATAAGTGCTTTTCGGCAGATATCCAGGTATTGCTCTTTTTTTTCTATTTGCCAGGCACGTAGCAGAACCGAAAGAGCGCGGCTTTGAGCGAAAGCAGATTTCCAGGGACCAAGTAATTTGTATTCAGGCTTAGGTAATGGACTTAACCAGTAAACAGATGCTCCTTCCTCAGTCCGGTTTTGATAAAACCAGTTCGCCAGATTAAGGAAAGAATGTTTTTTCTCCTCCGAACCCGTACGCAGAAAACTGTGGTATACGGCAAGAGCATACTGACCAATCGTGATTGGATAATAATAATACCCCTTGCCCTGGTCGACGTCGATGTAGGAGTGAACGAGAGGAATGCCATCAGGATCAAACTGAAATGGTTTATTTCCACCGCGGAGATTTATTTTTTCTTCTTCAAAACGAATATAATAAAACTGAAGGGATTCCGTTTTATCTGCGCATAAAATCAGTTTTTTATTTTCTTTCCAATCCGTCCTGAATCTTTTAATCCAGAAAATTATATTGGTAAATTTCAGCATAACTACCCTGTATCCCGGCTTCTCCTGATTGACAGGTTACTCTGACAGTTGATCCATCAAAGCAACCAATTCTCCGGTCAAATGCTCCCGCGAGTAGGGATCGATTCTGAATAGAAACTGGGTGATCCCCTTTTCCCATTCCCGATAATACGAAACCAGGGTATCATACACACCCCGATGATCTTCATAATCCAGCATCAATCCACTGCCGGTCTCTGATAATATCCGGGCGGCATCTCCTTCAACAGGCCCGATACCAAAAATAGGTTTTTTACAACCAAGATAATCGAAGATCTTACCGGTAATAAATCCCTGATTATCCTGAACCTTGTCGATGACCAGCAATAGAGCATCTGAATTAGCAAGTACCTGTAGTAACTGTTTATGCGGTAAATAATTGATGAGTTCCACTTTGTCCATCAGATCGTATTCCTGCAGTAATTTTAAGAATGCTTCACATATTGTTCCGATCAGTTTTAACCGGAAGTCGGTTTGGCCCTGTTTAAATTTCTGTAAAGCCGGGAGCAGGGGATAGGGAATCCGGTCTTCTGATAAAAATCCGGAATAAGCGATAGTGAAAATCTCATTAGATGCAACTTTGATATTCATAAAATCATCCGGATCAAATCCGTTAAAAATACACCTGAATTCATCCCGGTTGACCTTATGCTGTAACGTGTTCACTAAACCGGGACTGATGGCGGTAATTACGGAGGCTTGATTCAGAACAGATTTTTCAAGGTGGTGATCAATATACACGCTAACCGGGTTTCTCTTCAGGTTCTGGTAATACACAATCTCCATCCAGGGATCACGGAAATCAGCAATCCATTTCAATCCGGAAAGCCGGGCTATATTTTTTGCAATAATTTGCACCGTATGCGGGGGAGAGGTACTGAAAATCAGATCAATTTTTTCTTTCTTTATTATTCTTAAACCTGCACTCACTGCAAAGGGAATCCAGCCGATCTTGGCATCGGGAATAAAAATATTCAGGCGTATCCATTTTAATATCCGCTCGATCCAATTCTCATTTTTTCCGGTATTTAAAATATAAGTCGGAAGTGGATCATCTTTTTTACGTCCGGTCAGTTTTTTATACAATAAAAAGGGTTCCAGGTTACTGCTTCGGTACACACGGCATTGCATCGGTATTTCATATACAAGGGTCTCATCGAGTTGCGGAAATTCTCCCTGTCGGACGGTTAAAATAATCGGTTGCCAGCCAAAGGAAGGAAGATACTTGGCAAATTTTAGTGCCCGTTGTACCCCCGGTCCTCCGGAAGGGGGCCAGTAGTAGGTGATAATCAGTACTTTTTTCATTTGACGAGTCATCGTTTTATATCTTTTCGCCAGCCTTATCAGAAAGTCTGAACCATCTCCGGAACCAATTTACTGATCCGGCCAGAATAATGAAATAAATCAAACCCAGTGCAACCCAGGCATAGCGGACATTCCGGTAGTAAGAGGCAGGCTCGAATCGTAAATCGATCTGGTGATGGCCGGCCGGAACCACCACAGCCTGCAGGGTATGGTTAGCTTTGTAAATCTTTTCCACGGGCTTTTGATCGATAAGTATTTTCCAGCCCGGAGGGTAAAAACATTCAGATATTACAAAAAGGGCCTGCTGACTGGTGTAAACATCATAACTGGATTGATCCGGTGTAAACCGGGTCAGCTGGCTGGTGCTGCTGTCCGGTTTCGACAGGGCGGTGGACACATCTTCTTCTAAAATGGCGACTGATTCGGGATTGAAGGCAGAATTATTCAAATAACGCAGCCGCTCCTGTTCTTCCTGGATTACTTTGTATTTACCTGAAAAGAAACCTCTGGGTAGACGATCTGCAAACAGATAGGTGTTCAATCCACCCGCGGCATCGGTGTGAACAAGGGTCAGTTTGGGATGTTCAAGTTTTTCCTGGGAAACGACGTACTTTACGTTCAGAATCTTGAGTATGTTCCAGTTGACCGGCAGTGAGCCATCGATCGGTGTGGTCAAATTGTTTTCGATTAATTCTTCGATGGTGTACATCTTGATCGGATCATAACCGCCGATGGTCTGATGATAGTAAGCCCAGCGGTTATCACCGAATAACCTGCCCGTGGGAAAGATCCGGTAGATCTCTTTATCATTCTGTAAAAACTGGTCGGTGGACGTTATCCTGAAATACTGTTTTTCTAATACATCACTCCTGCTGAATTGTTTTTGATAGCGGAACTGGATACTGCCAAGATCGAATAAGGATATCACGGCCAGTACCAGACCCAGCCAGACAAAGTTCATCCGGCGGGTGAGATACCCCAAAATTCCGATAGCGCTAAGTACCAGAATGATAAAATACCGGATGAGATCCTGGGTAAAAAATTCATGCCGGATCTTTTTGACCAGTTCCTCGACCTGGGGTTCGTAATTTTCACCTGCTTTCAGAAATGTAAAACTCTGGCTGAAAATCCAGAGCAGGGCTCCCAGTATGATAAATCCGCTACAAATAATGATGATGGATCGATGTTCTTTCAGAGTTTGCCGGAGATTTAGACTTGCCAGATGCTGCAGTCCATATGCAGCCAGAACAGCAATGATGAAAGAATTGATGGTAACGCTCATCATGGGAGCACGGAATTTGTTAAAGTAGGGTAAGTACTGGTAAAACAGGTTATAAAATGATTCAAAATACTGGCCGAAAGAAAGCAGAATAAAATAAATAAGCGCTGCAATTAAACTGAGTATCAAAGGATTCTTTCTGAAAGCATATATACCGATAACGGCCAGGATCAGAGTGATCACACCCATATATTCATAACTCTGGGTGAAGGGCATATATCCCCAGTAACCCGGGATCATCCGGTTACGCAATTGGGGGACAGCCGTGCCGTCATATTTTTCACCGGACATACCACCGTAATAACGGGGAATCAACCAGGTCAGCAGTTCGGTTGGATGGGTGGACCACTGGGTAGCGTATTGCAGGGATACCCCATCGCTGCTGGCAACGGTGGCTTGTGTCTGGGTTGACGCGAGGTCAACGCTGGTTTTACCCCGCTTGGAATAGGGCAAGTATTCTCTGGCCAGGAATAACGGCTGGGCAGCCATCAAAATCCCGAGAAAGACAGCGATAAAAAGATAAACGGTTGACCGTGAAAATTTTTTATAATTCTTTTCCAGCAAGTCTTTCAGGAAAGGATAAATCCCTGTCGCCAGGATCAGGATCGCTGTATAAAATACAATCTGGTAATGCTGGGTGCGGATCTGACTACCAAAAGCCAGGGCGAATAAAGCTGCGGTAAAAATGGTTCGTTTATCCAGGAAATAAAGAAAAGTCAGGAAAACCCAGGGGATTAAGGTAACAGCCCGGAACTTGGCCAGATGTCCCTCGAGGTAAAGCGATTTATAGTGCGGTATCAGGATGAAGAAAAGGGTAGCAGCAAAACTGATCAAGGGGGACATCTTTAAAAAACGTAACAAGAGATACATTCCCAGTGCAGCGACCAGATAATAAATAAAAATAGAGTTAATCAGTTTGCCGATAAAATTAATCAGGTTATCCAGGGAAAAAGCAACGGCACCCAGACGATGATAGATCGGCATTCCGGAAAATACAAAAGGATTCCAAAGAACCGTTTCACCGGTTCTGTTTTTATATTCAGCAATCTGATGGGTTTCACCTTTGGAAGCAATCGCATCCACACCCTCCGGTGACAATCCATCCAGTACCATCGGTTTTAATAAAAACAGCAGAAGCAAGGTCAATGCAACAATAAATATGATATCCTGAGCAGTCGGACTTAATAAGAAACGGGAATCAACTTTTGGTTTCGGCCTGGAAGGAGCAGGTTTTTGTCTGGATTTTCCCATGAATAATCCTCATTTATAATATGTTTTTGTAAAACCAACTTTTTCATTTTTATTTAATATTACCCGTCGGATAAAATTATTAATAAAACCCAGCCCATACCCGAATATCTGTGCCGGCATGATCAAGGGCAGCAGCAAAGCCGGTCTGATCTCACGATACATACGGACCGCATCAAACATCGAGTATAACATGAGTAAAACCGCTAGAAAGAATCCCGATACTAACAGGATTCGAAACAGGGTGAAAAATACAGCGAGCAGGCTTACCAGGAAAAAGGCAAGTGCTACCAGGGCGGGTAAGGCATGCAGCGGTTCTAGCATGGAGGGGTCGGTTTTGAATAAATTTATCCGCGCGACACCCCAGTTATATACCTGACGATAAAAGCGCCGCAGGGTGGTTCTACGCTTATGATAGACATATGCATCAGCAATATAGATCACCCGCGCACCACTTTTCAGGATCCGGTTACTATATTCAATATCCTGACCGTGCCGCAGGGAACCAAATCCCCCGATTTTTTGCCATAAGTTGCGGCTTAAACCCATATTAAATGAACGCGGATAAAATTTGGCCAATTTCTTCCCCTTCCGTCCACGTAATCCTCCTGTTGATAAAAAGGATGTCATCGAGTAATTGATCGCCTTGAGCAGCGGAGGAAAATCCTGATGATAGGAGTCCGGTCCACCGCAGGCATCGGCCTGTTGCTGATTGACCTGACCGTTGATTTCTTTTAACCAGTGGGGAGGAACCAGGCAATCCGAATCGATGAACAGAAAAAAATCTCCGGTCGCGTTATCCATCCCGGCATTACGGGCAGCACCGGGACCACGATTATCTTGCACGATGTACTGGAAATTAAACGGAGCCTGGACTTTATATTCCTCCAGGTAATGTACAGTACCGTCCACGGAACCGTCATCGACAATGATCACTTCGAATCTTTCCTTCGGGAAGTCCAGGGTTTGCATAGAAGCAAGAAGTTCAACCAACTCTTCCCGGCGGTTGAAAGATGGGACGATTATTGAATAGAAATTATAAAGGTTTTCATTCATACTGGTACTTAAACGCTCCGGCAAAACTTGAAAGTATCTTCTGAATTTAGGAAAAGACTACCCCCCGGGAAATATTAAAGATTTAAAAGATTAGATTCAGCGGTACCCCTGACCTGACATGGTTTAATACGGCATTCCCATGATTTTACGGTATTGGGAGGTCACCATGGGTAAGGACAAACCCATTTTCAGATAAATGGTCTGGTCCATTTTATTACCCGGTAATTTACTCCAGGCATATCCTGTACCCAGACGCAGAAACGTGGAACCGAAGGTGAGTTCAAAACCGTAACTGAATATTTTTTGTACCCGGGTATTTCTCAGCCAGGCGTAGTCCAAAAAGGTATGCCAGGCTAAATTATCAACTGGCAGAATGATCAGTCTGAAAGGGGTTCTTTCCAGCAGATGAAAAATAATTTCACTGGAACTCCACCACAATTCTCTTCCGCTGATGTCGTGATGGATACCGCGGACAGGACGTGTATAACCAAAATCGCGGGGAAAATCAAATTGATAAAACCGGTCGATACCAAGAATCTGGAAAGGGGGTGAGTCCCCCGTGTTTTTGAGATAATGGATCCTGGTTTTAAGACCCAGATTTTCCAGAAATAAATTGCTTCCGGCTTCCAGACCGAAATCCCGAACCTGAAAAACATAGTCGGAACCAAGGGATTGATAGAAATAGGCATACCCGGAGAGTTTTTTCTGAGCGATCAGTGGAGATAACCGGGTTGGTAAATAGTACTCAACCCTTGCACCTAAACGCCCCATGGCATAATGCGCCGGCTGGTTAATGGATCCATAATTATCGGTTGGTCTAAAATGGTCCCAGTTGAATGCCAGGGATGGGGTGAACAGATAACGACTGTTCCCGTTAAGATAAAAATTCTTATTGATATCGACTGCCGCCAGGTCACGATTCAGGCTGAACCAGGTATCTGTTCCGGTAGTAAAGATTACCGGTCCATGGTAGTAGAGGGTTGAAATATTCATATCCTTAAACTTGATCAGGTGATTGAGAACCACCAGGGATTGATCGAGATGCGATGGATAGATCAGGAATAAACTAAAAAACACCTGGCGCTGTAAGACTTCAAGCCAGGTTGAAGTGGCATAAATTCCAAATTTATAATCGCGATCATATACCGGGAGTCCGAATGTAAAACCATGGATCAACGGGAAGTAAGGTGAACCCAGTTTTTTCCTGTTGCCTGAAGATTGTACCGTATCGATCCGGATCATGATATTGTTGACGGGTATTTTTCTGGTCCAGCCGGATCGCGCAGAATTTATGGAAATTAAACCTGTCTCATGCTTGAACCGGTATAAACTGTCTGAAACCAGATTAAAAAAACTGCGGCGGTTATTATTCTGCCACGAGGACAATAGCAGTGATCCGGTTCTTGTGTTATAATTTTCCACCCAGTAATCATATTGGTCGTTTAAAAGGATCGTATAATTTTGATGCTTCAGATCATAGAGCCCCACGACCGGTTTATCGGCTAGATAGCGGTTAAAATAAAAAAGTGAATCATTCACCACGGCCGGACGCCGGTCATCGAGAGAATCGTTGGAGATTTCAACCAGCTGACCCTTATCTAATCCGAATAAATCGCGATTACCGTTAGAACGCTGGGCCTCAAAGAGAAAATTATCCCGGGATAAGCTGGTTATTTCTCCAACTGGCATGGAGCACCGGAAAAAATCCTGTGTGCGGCCGTCTTCCGGATCGATGCGCCTGAAGACTGAGGCCGCGGATTGAATTTCGATCAGAATCAATTCATGTTCAGAAGCAAAAACCGCCTGGCGGGCATGAACACTTTTCATGATCTGTTTTTTCTCTTTGGTTTTCCTGTCGTAAACAAACCAGTCAAAATCAAAAGTCTCAAGATTGTTCCGCGTCCCCAGATGAGGACGGCCGTATGCGATATAATTCTGATCCGGGCTGACTACCAGTTGGGTCTGATGGTCGTTGAATAGTATATCCACAATCTCAAATTTCCCATTTTTGATCCGGGCTACTACAGCCGTCAGGTAAAGATGGTTCTGATCCAATCGGGCAGAAATAAAGTAGGTGGAATCGGCATCATGGCATGGAATAATCTGTTCAGTCTGAAAACCGAAGTCGGGTAGTTTTTCTCCTAACCGACTCTCGGGATATCCGGCGTATTTTGAACCATAGAAAAGGATCATGTGCCGGAGAAAACGATTAAATTCCACCCGGATCGTTTGTTTAAACGTGTTTTTAAAGGCAGCATCAACATCATACAGAAATCCGTTTTCCTGGCAGGAAAGCAGTTTAATGAAGGCCGAATCACCGTACTGCTCTGCCAGGTAACGGGTAAATGCATGGGCAGCAGCATATAGCAGGCGGCCATCATCTAAAGAGTACAAATCATTTAAACTCAGGGTACCTTCAAATATCGCTTTTTTTAAATACAGGTCTCCGCGATAGGCATTCCACGATTCAGAAAAATATTGCGCTAATCCCTCCCACAGCCAGCGCGGAACCGTCAGATAACCGAGAGTCCCAAAGATGTTCGCGGTCCTGTGCAATTTACGAAAAGTGACCAGGTGTACCAGTTCATGATTGAGTACCTGGGTATACCAGGTTTGATTCCCGGTCCAGGATGTGATATAGTCAGAAGATAAGGCATAAATCACCACCGTGTTTTCAATGGCAAAGCCGTTGGAAATATCCAACACATCGGTCACGATGATCCGGGCTTTCTTTTCCTGGTAAGATTCCAGGGGTACGCCTGTCATTTTGCAGATAGCCGGAATCGAATTATCGGCAATTTTAAGCAGGGAATCGGCGATCGATTCCAGCGTGGATTCATATTCGACCGATGAATATTTTCCGGAGACCTGGTGCCATTCAGCTGCCGGCAGGGCAGAAGAATTCAGACTGAGGGTGAGTAAGAAAATATAAATTGATTTTTTCATAGCATTCCGTTTGGATAATCAGACTACGTTGAATTTAGAGAATAATGGAAAAATATTCAAAGTAATACCAGTCCGAATAATCTGCCGTGGAGGAACATTAAAACTATCAGAGTCATTTCAATTCTCATGCTTGCAACACTCCCGGGGAGTCGCAGAAATTGAGACAGGAAATGAATCAAAACCGGGCCATTTGCATTAAAGCAGAGTGCTGATTAAATTTATAAAATTATGCAGTACGTCATGAAACATAAATTAATCGTGATTATGATCATAC
>Ga0315276_10007161_pt1 | contig 10302 bp, 7 predicted proteins | sample YL17G05_0_MG_FD_204542 | JGI IMG/M metagenome (GOLD analysis project Ga0315276, IMG submission 204542) | Sediment microbial communities from Yellowstone Lake, YNP, Wyoming, USA - YL17G05_0 | ecosystem: Environmental > Aquatic > Freshwater > Lake > Sediment | place: USA: Wyoming | collected... | reverse complement strand
CGTGCTGCCAACGCGGATGGCGCCCTTCGTGAAGACCCGGCTCTTCTCGTGGCCGCAGAAGCTTCGGGCGGGACTCGATGTCGTGCTGCCTCGCTGGCTCGACGGCGAGGATGTCTCGATCGGGGCGTTCCTCCGCCACCGGCTCGGCGGGGCGATGGTCGACCGCCTGGCCGACCCGCTCCTCGGCGGCATCTACGGAGCCCCCGTCGACGAGCTCAGCCTTTTCGCGGTCGTGCCGCAGCTGCGCGACTACGAGCGCGAGCATCGGAGCCTCCTGCTGGCGTCCCTGGCCCAGGGACGCGCCGCCCGAGCCCGGGCCCGTGCGGCGGCGGGCGGCGCGGGCGAGGCAGGTAGAGGCGGGACGGCGTCGGCCCACAGGTCCGGCGGCGCCGGGTCGCCGGGCGGCGCCGGGTCGCCCTTCCTCAGCCTCGCCGGCGGGATGGGGAGCCTCGTCGACGCGCTCGCCGCGGCCGTCCGCGCCGCGCCCGGGGCCGAGATCCGGCTCGGGACCAGCGTCGTGGCCCTCGATCGGGTGGGCGCCCGCACGGCCGTCACCCTTTCCGACGGAACGCGGCTGACGCCCGACGCCATCGTCCTGGCGGGCCCGGCGGGCTCCTCGGCCGGACTCCTCGAACAGGAGGTCCCCGCGGCCGCGGCCGCGATCCGGGCCATCCCCCACGGCTCCACAGGCGTCGTGACCCTGGGCTACCGGGCCGAAGCTCTGCCGGAGCCGCTCGTCGGCCACGGGTTCCTCGTCGCGGGCGACGACCCGCTCAGCTTCGGTGCCTGCACATTCACGTCGTCGAAGTGGGCGGGGCGGGCGCCGGAGGGCACGATCCTCCTGCGGGCATTCCTCCCCGAGCGGTCGGCAGCCCTGCTCGATGCCCCCGACAGCTCGGTCGTGGGCGCCGTCCACGCCGACCTCGCCCGAATCGTGGGCGTGCGGGAGGGGCCGATCGTCCAGAACGTCGCCCGCTGGCACGAGGCGATGCCGCGCTACACCGTGGGCCACCTCGGCCGGGTCGCCGCCGCCGAGGCCGCACTTGTCGCGCGGCCGGAGATCATCCTGACCGGCGCCGCCTTCCGCGGGATCGGCGTCCCGGATTGCGTGGCCCGGGGGCGCGCGGCGGCGGAGCGGGTCACGGCGTTGGTCGGGGGGGGCGGGGCGTCGGCCGCAACGTGACCCGTATCACTGCCACGATTAGCGAGCGGCCAATGCGGCGGATTCCCGTGTCCGGGGAGCGTGAACGGGCGCGGTGTAGCGGGTCGCGCTCCTCCTCCATGCGCTTCACGCTCGACTGCCGGGCCGAACCTGGTGCTGGAAGCACGACCGACCGCACGCTGGGTCGATCCGGGGCTTCAAGGAGCGGAGGCGGCGGCCAGCTAATCGTGGGGTGGCCAAGTGCCACACCCTCCCGGTCATTCGAGGACTCCGTCCGTGGGGTTGATACCGCGACTGGTTGCGGCGCGGGCGTCGCGGGCGGCGGGGTGACGGGCGGCGGGGCAAGGGTCGGCCCGCGCCCAGCGTGACGGGCGGGGGCAAGGGGCGGCGCGGGGCGGCGGGGGGCGGCGGGGTGACGGGCGGCGGGGCAAGGGTCGGCGCGCGCCCCGCCGGTGGCGGGCGGGGGCGGGGCGGGGCGGCGCGCGCCCCGGGGTGGGGCGGCACGCGGCGGGGTGACGGGGGGCGCAGCAGGGGGGCGCAGCGCCGAGGCCCACCGACCCGCGCGATCAGCCGCCGAATGCCGCAGCCAGCTCGCTGATCTGCCCGGGGCCCACCCGGCAGCACCCGCCCACGAGGCGCGCACCGGCAAGGACCCAGCGACTGGTCGTGGCGACGTCGACGTCGGGCCCGGTCGCCGGCAGCCAGCGCCCGGTGGCAGACTCCCACCCCTCGCCCGAGTTCGGATAGACGACGACCGGCTTGGCCGTCACCGCCGCGATCCGGGTGACCAGCTCCTCGACGTGCTCCGGCGCCGTGCAGTTCACGCCCACCGCGACGAACCCGCGCGTCGCGTCGGCGATCGCGGCCGCCTCCTCCACCGGCGTCCCGTCGCGAAGGTGGCCGCCGTCGGCGCAGGAGAGCGCGAGCCAGGCCGGGGCCGCGGCCTCGTCGAGGACGTCCGCGAGGGCGCGGACCTCGACGACGTCGGGGATCGTCTCGCAGGCGAGGAGGTCGGGGCCGGCGCTCCAGAGCACCTCGAGCCGCTCGCGGTGGAAATCGCGCAGGGTGCGCAGGTCCAGGCCATAGCGGCCGTGGTACTCGGCGCCGTCCGCCAGCCACGCCCCATACGGCCCGACCGACGCCGCCACCAGCAGCGGCCCCGGGTCCGCCGGGTTCAGCTCGGTGCGGTAGCGGGCACGGGCCTCGGCTGCCAGCATCACGCTCCGCCGGAGGAGCGCGGCCGCCTCGGCGTGGTCGAGGCCGCGGGCGGCGAAGCCCTCGAACGTGGCCTGGTAGCTGGCGGTGATCGCCACGCGCGCGCCGGCCCGGTAGTAGGCGAGGTGAGCCGCGACGATCGCCTCCGGCTCGTCCGCGAGGAGGCGTGCGGACCAGAGGTCGTCACCGAGATGGTGGCCCGCGTGCTCCAGCTCGGTGGCGAGACCCCCGTCGATGACCACGACCCGACCGCCGGCGAGCAGCGGGGCGAGCGGGTCCGGCGCAGCCGCGCCCGGGTCGAGCAGCGGGGCGAGCGGGTCCGGCGCAACTGGGCCTGGGGCCGCGACCTCCCCCGCCCGCCGGTCCCCGACCTGCCCTGCCATGCGCGTCAGCCGGCGTCGCCGATGTCGCCGATGTCGATCGCGTAGGCGTCCCAGACCAGGTCGGCGCCGTGCTGGCGGTGTCGCAGGATCCGGCCCATGAGGCGCTGCAGCTCGTCGCGGATCGCATCGGCGTCGGCCTCGTCCGCCGGCGGCGCGGCAAGGCGCGCCGACGCCTCGACGAGGGCGGCCGTGATCGTCGGATGCTCCTCGCGCAGGCGGTTGGCCTTGGCGCGCAGGTGAGGGGACTTCTCGCGCATCTCGTCGTACAGGCCGCCGCTCGCCTCGGTCGCGGCGACGTGGTCCTCGAAGGCGTGGCCCAGGGCTTCGAGGGCGTCGGTGACTTCGACCTGCCACGTCACGCGGTCGCGCATGGGTGAGGCGAGCGCGCCTTCGAAGGCGACCAAGGCTTCGCGGAGCTCGCGCCGGCGGCGGGCCGCGACCTCGAGCGCGGGAGTCGGGTGGGGTTCACTGGTCATCGCGGTGGCCTCCGAGTGACCGGCGGGCGGGAGTCGCCGTGCCCATCATCGTAACCCCGGCGCGGCCGCGTGCGGGGTCTGGGGCGCCGGCCAAGGCCAGGGGCCGCCCGTCCTCACGCGTCCCGGGGCGTCGCCACGCCGATCGGGCCGACGACCGTTCGCCACGCCCGGGTCAGCATCCGGAACTCGCCCGCGACGAGGCGCTCGGCGGCGGCGATGGCGCCCGCGGTCTCGGCGGCACATTCGGCCGCCTCACGCCGGACCCGCTCCTCCAGCTCGGCCGGCGGCGCCCCGGCGAGGACGGCCAGGACAGCATCGCGGGCCGCGTCGGCGGCAGCCCGGGTCACGTCGTCACGCTCGCTGGCGAAGGCGCGCTCGCGCGCGTGCCGCGCGGCCTTCGGGATCTTGTCGAGGCGCGGATCCCATTCGAAGGCCCGGCGCCGCTCGACCGACAGCCTGCCGGCGATCTTCGCGTCGAGGCCACCGGCAGCCGCGATCACGCCGGCCACGGCCGCGCTGTTCGGTCCGAAGTCGCCGGCCGCGCGGAGGGCGGCCACGCGGCGGCGGCGGCGGAGGAGGTCCCAGCGGTGGACCGCGAACAGGGCGACGAAGGCCGCCCCGAAGAGGAACGTCAGGAGGAGGTCGGCAGAGAGAAGTCGGGCGCCGTCGTCGGTCACGCGGCGATTGTGGGGCCGAGGGCGATCATTCGCTATCCTTACCGCTGCTTTGCACCATCCCAGGGAGCCCAGATGAAGGTCGGCGTTCCGAAAGAGACGCTGCCCGGCGAGAACCGCGTTGCCCTGGTCCCGGATGCCCTTCCGAAGCTGAAGGCCGCCGGGATCGACGTCCTCGTGGAGCGCGGTGCCGGGGCAGCCGCGTCGTATACCGACGCGATGTACGAGGAGGCGGGCGCAACGCTCGTGTCCGGCGACGAGGCCTGGGGCCTGGCCGACTGCGTCGTCAAGGTCCAGAAGCCCACCGCGGCCGAGGTCGCGCGGCTGCGATCCGGCCAGGCGCTGGTGGGGCTCCTCTCCCCGCTCATCGACCCGGCCCTGATGGCAACGCTCGCCGAGCACGGCGTGACCGCGATCAGCCTCGACGCGATCCCGCGCACGCTCTCGCGCGCGCAGACGATGGACGTCCTCTCCTCGCAGGCGAACATCGGCGGCTACAAGGCCGTCCTCGTCGCCGCCGAGGCCTTCGGGCGCTACTTCCCCCTCCTGACGACGGCGGCCGGCACCGCCAAGCCGGCGAACGTCCTGATCCTGGGGATCGGCGTGGCCGGCCTCCAGGCGATCGGCACCGCGCGGCGCCTCGGCGCCGTGGTGAAGGCGTACGACGTGCGGCCCGAGACGAAGGAGCAGGCCGAGTCGCTCGGCGCCCAGTTCGTGACCCTCAAGACGGCGATCGACGCGACCGGCAGCGGCGGGTACGCCCGCGAGCTGACCGCCGAGGAGCGGGCCGCCCAGCAGGCCGAGCTGAACGGCGTCATCGCCGCGATGGACGTTGTCATCACCACGGCCCAGGTGCCCGGCCGCCGGCCACCGGTCCTGGTCACCGCCGATGCCGTCCACGCGATGAAGCCGGGCTCGGTGATCCTGGACATGGCGGCCAGCGCCCTCGGCGGCAACTGCGAGCTGTCGCACGCCGGCGAGACGATCGTGACCGAGGGCGGCGTCCGGATCCTCGCCCCGGAGAACCTCCCGGCGACCGTGCCGATCAGCGCCAGCCAGTTCTACGCCCGCAACCTCCAGGCGCTCCTCGTCCACCTCGTCAAGGACGGCGAGCTGAACCTGAACCCCGAGGAGGAGATCACCGCGGGCGTGCTCATCACCCACGGCGGGAAGGTCGTCCAGCCGGCGACCGCGAAGCTCCTCGAGCCCGCTCCCGCCGCCGGAGGCGCCCCCGCATGAACGACCTGCTCGCTCCCCTGACGATCTTCGTCCTGGCGATCCTCGTCGGGTTCGAGGTGATCGCCAAGGTTCCGGCCACCCTGCACACGCCGCTCATGTCCGGGGCGAACTCCATCCACGGGATCGTCCTGGTCGGCGGCATGATCATCGCGGCCGAGGCGACGGACCCGCTCGGTTACGTCCTCGCCTTCGTGGCCATGGCCTTCGGCGCCATGAACGTGGTCGGCGGCTACGTGGTCACGGACCGGATGCTCCAGATGTTCAAGAAGAAGCCCGCGGCCCCCAGGGCCGGGGCGAAGTCCTGACGGCGAGCCCGATGGACGTCGCCACCCTCGTCTACCTCGCCCAGCTCGGCGGCGCCGTCTGCTTCGTCCTGGGCCTCCATCGCATGAACTCGCCGGCCACCGCGCGGAACGGGAATCTCCTGTCCGCGGGCGGCATGGTCGTGGCGGTCCTGGCCACGCTGGTCAGCCTCGTGACCCGCGACGGCGGGATGGACACCATCGCCTGGGTGATCATCGTCGTCGGCTTCGTCGTCGGCGGCGGCCTCGGCCTGTACACGGCACGCACCGTCCAGATGACGGCGATGCCCCAGCTCGTCTCGCTCTTCAACGCGGTCGGCGGCGGCGCGGCCGCCCTTGTCGCGATCGAGGAATTCCTCAAGCTGACCGGCGCGGCCGGGGCACCCGTCTCGACGACGGTCTTCGTGGTCCTCGACGTGGTGATCGGGGCGGTGACCTTCACCGGCTCGCTCATCGCCTCGGGCAAGCTGATGGGGCTCATCAGCGGCAAGCCGATCCTCTTCCCGGGGAGCCGGATCCTGACCGTCGTCCTCGCCGTCGTGACCGTGGCGGGCACGGCCCTCCTCGTCCTGGGCGCCGCGGGAACGCTGACGCTCGACGGCACCGTCTCCGTCGCGATCCTCGGCCTGATCCTGGCCTCGGCGCTGGTCTTCGGCGTGACGATGGTCCTGCCGATCGGCGGGGCCGACATGCCGGTGGTGATCTCGCTGCTCAACGCCTTCACGGGCACGGCTGTCGCCATGGCCGGCTTCGTGCTCAACAGCCCGGTGCTGATCATCTCGGGCGCCCTCGTTGGCGCGTCCGGCGGCATCCTGACCAAGCTCATGGCCGACGCGATGAACCGCTCGATCCTCAACATCATGATCGGCGGCTTCGGCGGCGGCGAAGGCACGACCGCGGTCGGCGCCGGCGGCCCGGGCGGCTCGGTCCGCTCCATCGGCGCGGACGACGTGGCGATCCAGCTGGCCTACGCGAGCAACGTGATCGTGGTCCCGGGCTACGGCCTGGCCGTGGCCCAGGCCCAGCACGCGGTCCGCGAGCTGGCCGAGCTCCTCGAGGAGAAGGGTGTCCACGTCTCCTACGCCATCCACCCCGTGGCCGGCCGGATGCCGGGGCACATGAACGTCCTCCTCGCCGAGGCCAACGTGCCCTATCCGCTGCTCAAGGAGATGGACGAGATCAACCCGGAGTTCGACCGCTGCGACGTGGCCCTGGTCGTCGGCGCCAACGACGTCACGAACCCGGCGGCCCGCCGGCCGGGCAACCCGGTCTCCGGCATGCCGATCCTCAACGTCGACCACGCCAAGTCGATCATCGTGATCAAGCGCTCGATGGGCCGCGGCTACGCCGGCATCGACAACGAGCTCTACGTGAACCCCAAGACGGGGATGCTCTTCGCCGACGCCAAGGCGGGCCTCGCAGACCTCGTGGCCGCGGTCAAGGCGCTGTAGGCGCGGGGGCGGTCGGAGCGGTCGGGGTCGGCGTGGCCGGCTCGGGCTGCGGGTTGGCAGGGACGCCCTCGCGAGCCTCTCGCTCCTGCTCCTCCAGCATCGCCCGCAGACCGGTCTCGATGGTCGCGACCCCGCCCGCTGCGGCCTTCGAGTACTGGCGGTAGCCGTCCCGCCAGCGGAGCCAATCCTGGAACTCGGCGATCTGCCCGAGGTCGATCTTCAGGGCGCCGGCCCCCTCCTGGAGGGCCGTCACCGCCGTGCTGGTCTCGCCGGCGAGGCTGTCGAGGATCCCGACGATCGTGCTCCGTGTCGCGGCGAGCTCGTCCGGGGTCACGACCTCCCTCAGCAGCCGACGATCGATCATCCCCAGGGCCCCCAGCTTCTCCATCAGCTCCGTGAGCCGGCCCACGTTCGTCGTGCCCCCGACTCGCAGCACCGAGGCCGCACGTTCCCCGTGCTTGCCGATGTCGATGATCGACCGAACGAGCTGGTCGATGTTGTTGCCACCCGGGATCCGGAGGGAGTGGAGCGCCTTGTCGATCCACTTGCCCTCGGACAGCGCGGCGCTGATGCGCTGGGCAAAGGTGAACTTCCCGATGTCGGCGGGATCGATGTTCAGCGACTTGAGGCCTTCGGCCATCTTCGCGGCGTCCATCTCCCGGCCGGTGACCCAGATGGCCACCCCACCGCCCACGTACGCGTCGGCGTGCGAGGCGTTGATGAGCGCCTGGGTCTGGGCGATCTTGCGCACGCGATCGGCCTTGAACTCGACCTTCGCCGGATCTTTCAGGTCCTTCATCCACTCGTCGATCATGACCGCGTACCGCTGCTGCTCGGCGACGGACAGCCGCTTGAAGCCCGTGGCCGGGTGGATCCCGGCCGGCGCCTCCCGCAGAACCCGGTCGACGGCGTCCTGGCCCAGCGATCTGGCCGCCTCGAGGCGGGCTGCCAGGATCAGTGGCGGCTCGAAGCCCGCCATCTCGCTCCGGATCTGCGCGCGGACGTCCTCGCCGAGGTCGCGCATGAGGTCGACGAGATGCGCCCGTGACGGATCGATGAACAGCGTGACGTCGAGCAGTTTCTTGGCCCCGTCGACGTTGGTGCCGAGCCGCCCCGCCAGCCAGCCCTCGGCCTGCTTCTGCAGCTGCGCTGCGGCGTCACCGAGGATCTGGACGTCGAGGTCGGACTTGGGAAGCTCGCTGCCCGTCCGGACGGCTCGCGAGAGCTTGTCCGAGGCGGCCGTGACGAACGTGTCGAGCTCCTTGGCGATGCCCGAGCGCCAGGCCTCGAGGGCGGCGGCCGAGCCCGACCCGCCCTTCATGACGGCGCTTGCCTTGAGGGCAGCCCACCCGCCCACCTTCTCGAGGACACCCTTGCACCCGAACTGGGAGATTCCCGCCGCAAGGATCTTCTCGCCCTCGTCCGCTGAGGCCGCGGCCACCTTCGGGAGGCGCGAGATGAGGGCAGCCGTCTCCTCGCTCATGACGCCACCGGCGCCGGCGAGGGCCAGGAGACGCTTCCCGAGCTCGGACCCCTCCCCCGCAATCGCCGCGAGCTGCTTGTAGTCCAGGCCGGAGAGGCGGCGCGCCTCCTCCGGGCCGACCTCGGCGATCGCGGCGGCGAGCGCGGCGGCGCGATTCGGCCCCGCCTGGATGTTCTTGAGCGCGGCCGCGGCCCCGACGGCCTCGCCGACCTTGATGGCCTCGCGGCCCTTCTCTGCGGCCGAGAAGACCTTTGCTGCTTCCTTGACCCCCTTCGCGCCCTGCCAGACGTCGACGACGGCGAAGATCGTGTCGAGGACCGCCGAGGTCAGCGCCTCGTCGACCTGCTCGGGGGAGACCAGCTGCTCCGTCGGGTCGATCGACGCACGGTGGGCGGCCGCAAGATCCGCGTACTTCTCCCAGCTCGTCACCGCCTGGACTCCGCTGGCGGCCGCCCCGACCGCGAACAGGAACGTCGCGAGGCCGGCGCTGCTGCCGGCCGTGAGCGGGGCGAACAGGAAGGCTGCGGCCGACAGCGAGCTGACGGCGAGCGTCTTCAGCAGCTTGGCCACGTCGCCGTCCGAGGTCGCCTCCTTCGCGACTGCCTGCTCGACCGGCTTCGACCATACGGGGCCGGCCAGCAGCTCCTGCTGGATCGGGACGAGGTCCGCGAACTCGATGCCGTCGCCGACCTTGGGGATCGCGGCCTCGATCTTCTTCTGGAGGTCGGTCAGGGCGACCGCGATCTCGGCTCGGGCCACGCGGACGTCCTGCCCCTTCCCGATCTTCGCCGGGTCGCCGCCGGTGCCGAGGAAGAACGCGGCAGATGGGGAGGCCTTGACCAGCTTGGACTCCTCCTTGTCCGTGTTCCGCCACTCGGCCATGACGGCCTCATACGACGGGGAGGACGGCTGCACCTCGTTGGAGGGTGGAGAGCCCGGGTGGAACATGACCGGGTATTGGTCCTTCGTGTCGCCCTTGCCCTTCATCTCCCAGCCGACCTGGGTGTTGAGCATCGCCGCCCTGCACGCCTTGACCTTCTCCATCCTTTCGGCGGCGTTCTGGACCTTCTGAACCTCCATGTCGGTCGCCGCGGAACTCCCCTTGCCGGCGAGGATCTGGACGCGAGACTGGATCTGCTCGCCAACCGTCTCCCCGACCGGCCCCCCGACCCCGGTCCGCTCGCGCTCGGCAAGGACCGCCGCCTTGTTGGTGTCGAGGTAGCCGCGAGCCCTGCCCAGCACCGCGGCCTCGAATTGCTCCTTCATCGTGGCAAAGGGAGGAAGGTCCGCGACGGCCGAGCTCTTCTTGACCGAGGCGGTGAAGAGCTCCGGGTTGGCGCGGGCGGTCTCGAGGGGGGCCGACAGCCGGCTCCAGGCCCGGCCGATCACGCTGGCGGACGCCGAACCGAGGAGCCCGCGGATGGCGTTGACCTTCTCCCCTTCGTTCATCTCCTCGTACCCGTCCGGGAGATCGGCCTTGTACTTCGCCTCGTTCGGTCCCTGCGGCTCGCGCTGGATCGTCGGCAGCGCAGCGCTCCCCTTCGCCGGCGAGCTGGCCCGCGGAGCGCCCGCGAGCAGCTCCGCGACCGCCGCATTGCCGGCCTGCCGCTGCAGGTCGAGCACCCATGCTGCGGACGTTCCCGGGGCGACGACGGACGTCGCAGGGGCGGCCGCGGAGGTCGCCGGGGCGCGTTCGCGCGCGGGCGACGGCAGGGGAGGTGCGGTCTCCGGGCCAAGCGTCGCGTGGTCGGGGGGCATGCCGTTCGAGGCTCCTGAGACGCGCGGTGCGCCGAGCATCGCAGACGACCGAGACAGGGTCAAGGTGCGGTCCCCAGGTCTGCCCCAAGGGGCAGGGCGCCATGTCCAGCCGTGCGGATGCGGCCGGCCGCGTCGCGCTCGCGGGCGTGTTCAGGCCGG
>Ga0315276_10007160_pt1 | contig 10303 bp, 8 predicted proteins | sample YL17G05_0_MG_FD_204542 | JGI IMG/M metagenome (GOLD analysis project Ga0315276, IMG submission 204542) | Sediment microbial communities from Yellowstone Lake, YNP, Wyoming, USA - YL17G05_0 | ecosystem: Environmental > Aquatic > Freshwater > Lake > Sediment | place: USA: Wyoming | collected... | reverse complement strand
CCCTCTCTGCTTCGCAAAGAGGGGGAATCAGGAAGTATAGTATTGAGTGCTAAACTATCGTTTTTTTACATCTCTTTATTTCCCATGAACTCACCCCCTTAATCCCCCTCTCTGCTTCGCAAAGAGGGGGAAATCAGGAAGTATAGCATTGAGTGCTAAACTATGGTATTTAAATAAAATATGATCTTTTCAATGACGATATTCATCTCAGAGAGTTCTTCATTTTTTAACCTCAGAAGATGTAATCCCAATAATTTCATCTCTTCATCTCTAAACTGATCCTAACCCATGTACTCACCCCCTTTTGTTCCCCCTCGGCCACCCCTGCAGTCTGGCTCGTCGCTAAACTAGCCCCCCGGGCTAGTTCTATACGCTCCGCCCTATAAAGAGGGGGAATGTCCTGAATTACATTGCATTACGCCCCCTCTTTGCGTAGCAGAGAGGGGGATGGGGGGTGAGTTCATAAGGTGCAGCAGAGAGAGCCTGCCCCGCTTTGAAGGGGGGGGGCATGGGGGCTTTGCAAGCCGAAGCCTTCTTCGACCACCATAACGAAGTGAAGGTGGTGGCGAAGGCTTGGTGAGTTCATGGTGTCAATGAAGCAGAGGTTTTTAGAAATCTACTGGAAATGGTTGAGTAAGTGTTCTGAAAAATACTTTTGCAACACCCAAATTCAAAAATCAAACCCCATTAACTGAGGGTTTCAGAACCTATTTATTAAAAGTGCGTAAAACAGGAAAAAGAGTATATTTTTTGGGTTTCAAGACAGCACGAAGCGCAAGACAAATTATCTACGGAGTCACCATCTCCGTTCTTATCTTCCAGACGTAATCGCGGATCTTATTAAGAGTTTCTACAGTTACGGTCATCTCGCTGCCCGTTGAACGGAAGAGCTGTTTTGCTGTGTCAATTTCAAGATCGCCTTTTCTGAAATAGATATCGAAGGAGTCAAAATAGTTCTTGAGGTATTTTAGTTTTTTGGTATAGTAGACAACGACAGGGTCGTCGTAATAATTTTTCATAAAGCTGAGAAGGCTAGTAAGTGTGTATTTCTGTTCAGCAATCTTCTGTACCACTTCGGGATCTGGTTTACCAGGGTCATAAACCAGCTGGGTAGCTATAAACATCGCTTCTACCCATCCACCCAGTACCATAAGCCCTGCAGTACTCTCTCTTCCTCCTGTTCTGAGATGAGTCTCCATTTTTATGTAAGCATCATTCATGAGATACATAATTGTGTCAGGTTCAGAAATATCAGCCTGAATCCTTTTGATCGGTTCAGTAAGGAAGTTATCAGGGATGCCCAGCTTGTTGCTCATATCGCGGATGGTCACCATATAATCGATCATCTCCTGACCGATCCCGAACATCTTAAGATATCCGAGATCAACGCCATATATCCCTGTGTTGATGGATGCTTTTGAGCTGCTGAGGTACTGATCCTTGTTCGCCGTGGGGTTAAGGGTGGCATTATTGTAAGGAACGCCAAGTCTGTTAAAGATTCCGCATAATTCTACAGGTGTGAGGATTCCGTAAAATATCTCATTTTTTTCTATTGTAACTTTAGTGCCTGTAGAATCCGTTTTATAGGTTGAAAAGACAGGTTCAAAAATATCCTTGTCTTTTGCTTCGTGTTTACAGGAATAAGTAAATTGTAATAAAAAGATTATCAGGCAGGAGAGAAGGCTTTTCATAACTTTAATATTAATAAATCAAATTTAGTAATAAATATGAATAAGGGGTGAAGAGTTAGTGATTACAGCAATATCCTATTCCCCAGCTTCCTGGATATTAACCCAAGTACCACACTCAGATTGGCATAACGCTTCTGTAACAACACAACATTTTCAGTATCGTTTGCCTTTACTGCCTCTTCGAGTAGTCTCATGATCTCTTTTCTTTTTATCATGATCTTATCGCTTTTGAACTTAAGAACAGCATCACCAACGATCTCCTTAAGTTTCATCTCCTCAGTTTCAACATAGGTTTGTTTATCTTTCCATATCTTGCTGAGTTCATGTGAGTCGGCAAGCAGGTCGGCCGACAGGCTTGAAATCTCAGGATCTTCATGCTTGACAAATTGCTTATCTCCGGTAATTAACCCATGTTCAACATGAAACCTGAAATCGGCAAAGATCTTCGCACACACCCTGTCATCAAAGAGTAGATCGTCCGAGGTAATTTCCCTTACAATATAATCAGATACAGTCAACACCTCCTCCTTGCCATCTTCATTATTAATCGTTCGTTCAAATTCCACGCTGCCAAATTTCAAAAGCAAACGTATTATCTCCTTTTCAGAGTAGTAAGTAACAGTTTCGTGCTGTATCGGTTTAACGATTACCGGGGGACGAACCGGAAGATCTTCCAGGCCGGGATATTTATTCCTGTCCTGGAAACTCTTTTGTTGCCTCAGTTTATTCACCTCATGATAAAGGATTGGCTCCGTTACTTCAAGCACTATGCTGCATTCTTTTATATATACTGTTCTGGTTATTGCCTCAGGGATGACTGCAATCGACTTCACGACATCGCGTATGAGATCAGCTTTTTTGACAGGGTCGTTATTAGCCTCTGACAAAAGAAGTTGTGTCTTGAAACGTATAAAATCCGTTTCGTTCTCTTTCAGAAATTTCATGAACTCCTCATTACTGACCTTCTTCGAATATGAATCGGGGTCCTCACTATCGGGAAGAAGTACTATTTTAACATTCATCCCTTCTTCAAGCACCAGGTCGATACCGCGGATAGATGCTTTTATTCCAGCTGCATCGCCATCGTAAAGGATTGTAATGTTCTGGGTAAATCTTTTTATCAGTCGCACCTGCTCCTGAGTAAGAGAGGTACCCGATGATGCAACCACATTTTCGATTTTTGCTTCGTGGAGCGACATCACATCGGTATAGCCCTCAACGAGGTAGCACCTGTCCTCCTGAGAGATAGATTTCCGGGCCTGGTAAATCCCGTAAAGTATTCTGCTCTTATGGTATATCTCCGATTCAGGCGAGTTGAGATATTTTGCACTTTTGGGGTCAGTTTTCAGGATCCTACCCCCGAAGCCGAGTACCTGTCCCGAAAGAGAATGAATAGGGAACATTACCCTGCTGCTGAACCTGTCGAAGATGCGATCCTCATGCTGTATTGAGAGGCCTGTCTTGACAAGAAAATCTTGTTTGTATCCATCCTCCAGGGCTTTTTTCGAAAATGCATCACGTTTTTCAAAGCTGTAACCAACCTCAAATTTCTTCAGGGTATCCTGCCGGAAGCCCCTCTCCTTGAAATAGGTAAGACCGATGGATATACCATGGTCGGTTTGAAAAAGGTTTTCGGTGAATTGTCTTGCTGCATATGCTGTGACAACTAGGAGACTTTCTCTTTCATTCTGTTTGTCAATCTCCTCCTGACTGAGCTCTTTTTCAACAACCTCAATGTGATATTTCTTTGCCAGATATTTAAGTGCTTCAGGGTAGGTTAAGTGCTCATGTTCCATCACAAAATTGACAGAGTTGCCAACTTTCCCGCAACCAAAGCATTTGAAGATTTCCTTAGTTGGTGAAACAGTAAACGATGGCGTCTTTTCATTATGAAAAGGGCATAATCCCAGGTAGTTAACGCCTCTCTTCTTAAGCGGAACAAACTCTTGCACCACATCAACTATCTGAGCAGCATCGAGAATACGTTCTATGGTGGGGCGGTCAATCATAGCGTCTTCCTGAAGTACTCTACTGTCTTCGCCAGTCCTGTTTCTGTATCGACCTTGGGCGACCAGCCTAACTCTTTTATGGCAAGCGATATATCGGGCTTTCGTTGCTTCGGGTCATCTTCCGGAAGAGGAAGATAAACGATCTTTGATTTTGATCCGGTCATTTTTATTATCATGCCGGCCAGAGTACTTATAGTAACCTCGAGAGGATTTCCGAGATTCACCGGTCCGGTGAAGCTGTCAGGTGTATTCATCAATCTGATGAGACCATCGATGAGGTCGTCAATATACTGAAAACTGCGGGTGTGGGAACCGTCGCCGAAGATTGTTATGTTTTCACCTTTCAGGGCCTGGACGATAAAGTTGGAAACAACCCTGCCGTCGTTGGAATTCATCTTTGGTCCATAGGTATTAAAGATCCTTGCAATTTTAATACGGACATTATTCTGATCATGGTAGTTCATGAACAGGGTTTCGGCGCATCTCTTTCCTTCATCATAACAAGCCCTTGGTCCGAGTGTATTGACATTTCCCCAGTAACCTTCGTGCTGCGGATGCACTTCGGGATCACCGTATATCTCGCTAGTTGAGGCTTGAAGAATCTTCGATTTTGTCCTTTTTGCCAGACCAAGTGTATTAATGGCACCCATTACCGATGTCTTGATCGTTTTAATGCCATTATACTGATAGTGTACAGGGGAGGCAGGACAGGCAAGATTATAAATCTCGTCCGTTTCAACAAAAAGCGGCATTGTAACATCGTGCCGGATAACCTCAAAATAGGGGTTATCGAGCAGATGGACAATATTCATCTTTGAACCTGTGAAATAGTTGTCGAGACAGATCACCTCATGCCCCAGTTTAAGTAACCTTTCACATAAATGGGACCCGATAAATCCTGCTCCCCCGGTAACAAGGATGCGTTTCATGGTTTAAGTATTTCTGGTTACGGAGATCTTCATTACCACCTCATCAATTTCCACTTCGCGTATATTATTGTCTGTGAAGCTATTCACAAGATTCACAGTAGTGGCAAGTGTCTGTGAACCGATATATGAAGAATGCCTTTTTACCGCTTCTCGGACAAATTCATGATCTTCGATGAGTACGGTTATCTTGTCGGTGACATCGAATCCGTTCTCCTTACGGATATTCTGGATCCTGTTGACAAACTCGCGGGCGATGCCTTCATACAGCAGGTCGTCGGATACAGTAATATCAAGGGCAACTGTTAGTTTCCCGTCGTTGGCAACCTGCCAGCCTGAAATGTCCTCGGAGATTATCTCAACATCTTCGGTAGTCAGAACTATCTTCTGTCCACTGATTGTAATAGGATAATTTCCGTTATTTTCAAAAGCTGCAATCTCCTTTGGTGTCAGAGTGGAGATGATATTGCTGATCTCTTTCATCAGTTTGCCATATCTGGGACCGAGTGTCTTAAAATTGGGTTTTACTTTTCTAACAAGAATGGATGAATTGTCATCAATATATTCAACTTCTTTAACATTAACCTCGGCAAGTATCAGATCTTTAACGGCTTCAAATTTATCTCTGAAGTATTTATCAGGCACTGGAACCATTATCCTGGCCAGCGGCTGACGTACTTTAATGCTTACTTTCCTGCGTAAACCGAGAATCATGGAAGATATTTTCTGGGCAATATCCATTCTCTCCTCCAGAACTTTGTCGATAAGCGAATCATCATATTCAGGGAAGAGGACTAAATGAACTGAGTTTTCTTTATGTCGACCGGTGGCGTCATTAAGATCGCTGAACAGTTGGTCCATATAGAATGGGGCTATAGGAGCGGCAAGCTGGCTTACTGTTTCGAGACAGACATATAGAGTCTGATAAGCTGCAAGTTTATCCTTATCAAATTCTCCACCCCAGTAGCGTTTTCTGTTTAGGCGCACATACCAGTTGCTGAGGTTTTCCGTGACAAAATCCTGTATTGCACGTCCTGCACGTGTAAGGTCATAATCCTCATAACATCTTCCAACCTCTTTCACAAGTGAGTTAAGAAGTGAGATTATCCAACGATCTATCTCGGGCTTTTCACTTACAGGGATCTCTATTTCAGAATATCTGAAATTATCAACATTGGCATAAAGGGCAAAGAAGGAATAGGTATTATAAAGGGTTCCAAAAAACTTGCGTTTAACTTCATCTACCCCTGAAATATCGAATTTAAGATTATCCCATGGTTGAGAGTTGGTTATCATATACCATCGCAGCGGATCGGAGCCATAATCCTCGATCGCAGTGAACGGATCGACGGCATTCCCCAGGCGCTTTGACATTTTGTTCCCGTTCTTATCGAGCACCAGCCCGTTAGAGATAATATTTTTAAAAGAGACTGAGTCTGAAATCATGGTGGCGATAGCATGAAGGGTAAAGAACCAGCCCCTGGTCTGGTCTACACCCTCTGCAACATAGTCGGCCGGGAACATCTCATGGAAATTATCCTTATTCTCAAAAGGATAGTGTGCCTGGGCATATGGCATAGCGCCAGAATCGAACCAGACATCAATGAGATCTAACTCGCGGAACATTTTCTTACCGGTATCGCTTATAAGGATTATATCATCAACAAACGGGCGATGCAGGTCGAACTTCTCATAGTTCTCCTGTGAATTATCTCCTACAGAAAATTTTGCGAGGGGATTATTCTTCATGAATCCGGCTTTTATTGATTTTTCAATCTCTGCTTTCAGTTCGGCAGCTGATCCGATACATTTTTCTTCTTTCCTCTCTTCAGTAACCCATATTGGAAGAGGTGTTCCCCAATAGCGTGTGCGCGAAAGGTTCCAGTCAACAAGATTTTCGAGCCACTTTCCAAACCTACCGGTACCTGTCGATTGTGGTTTCCAGTTGATAGTGTTATTAAGTTCGATCATACGATCGCGGAAGGCCGTTGTACGAATGAACCAGGCATCGAGCGGATAATAGAGTACGGGTTTATCAGTTCTCCAGCAATGTGGATAGCTGTGTACCTGTTTCTCAATCCTGAAAACCTTGCCCTGATGCTTAAGCATAACGGCAATTTCAACATCGATTGTTTCAGTATCCGGAGAGAGATTATCGTCGTATTCATTTTTCACCGGACGTGCCTCAAAGCCTGAGTATGTATTTTTATTAACGCTCTGTTTTACAAACGACTCATCAAGATCGGCTATTGGTACCAGGTAGCCCCTTTTATCGACCATCGGGCCGAAGGAGCCGTCTTTTCTCTTAACAATAAGAGGAGGTACCCCGTTTTCTTTTGCAATACGATAGTCGTCGGAGCCAAAGGTTGGAGCAATATGAACGATACCTGTACCGTCATCGGTTGTTACAAAATCGCCGGTTAAAACGCGGAAAGCGCCTTCACCAGGATTAATCCAGTCTATAAGCTGTTCATAGTTAATGCCTTGCAACTCTCCTCCGGCGAATTCTCCAAGAATCTTAAACGGTATCTTTTTATCGCCGGGTTTATATTCTGAAAAATCGAGCTCAGAATTCGTTTCAGGGAACATCGCATTGAGGAGGTCCCTGGCAATTATAACTGTTAACGGGCCGCCAGAATAGGGATTGAAACTCCGTACCTTTATATATATGATCTCTTTTCCGACAGCCAGGGCGGTGTTTGAAGGGAGTGTCCATGGAGTTGTAGTCCAGGCCATCATGTGCACATCGGGAGTATCGATATTATTTTTAAAAAGGAATTCGGATTTCTTATCCCTGATAAGTTTAAAGAGGGCAATGCAGGTTGTATCTTTAACATCACGGTAGCAACCGGGTAGGTTAAGTTCGTGAGAGCTTAATCCGGTTCCTGCTGCCGGGGAATATGGTTGTATGGTGTAACCCTGATAAAGGTATCCTTTTGAATAGAGTTGTTTCAGGAGCCACCAGAGTGTTTCGATATAACGGTTATCGTAGGTCACATAAGGGTGGTCCATGTTTACCCAGTAGCCCATTTTTCGCGTAAGGTCTTCCCACAGGTCGGTGTATTTCATTACGTCAGTGCGGCAGGCCTTGTTGTAATCTTCAATAGATATTTTTGTGCCGATATCTTCCTTTGTGATGCCAAGAGATTTTTCAACGCCAAGTTCAACAGGCAGTCCGTGGGTATCCCATCCTGCCTTGCGTTTCACCTCGTATCCGCATTGTGTTTTGAAGCGGCAGATCGCATCTTTGATCGTACGGGCCATTACGTGATGAATACCGGGGATGCCGTTTGCAGAAGGCGGGCCTTCATAAAAAACAAACTCACCTTTTCCGTTTATCTCGCGAACGCTTTTATGAAAAGTATCATTCTCATCCCATACTTTCAGAATGTCTTTATTTACCTGAGAGAGATCAAGAGCTTTATATTCAGGAAACCGTTTCCCCATTATATCAGCTAGTTATTATTGTTGGTGTTCTGTAAAAAATCCGGACAAAGATAGCAAAATTCGGAATAAGATTAAGAAGAAGGGAAGAGGGGGTGATTATCACGAAACTGAAGCCCCTTGGTGGGAATACAAAGGGGGTGACTGGGTAAGAAACAGTGTTTAATCAATAACGCTTCGGGGGCGAACCAGAAGTGATGCGGATTAACTATCTTTACAAACCTTTTCAGTTAGTCAAATAAAATGAAAAAACTAGTTGTCCTTACCGGTGCCGGGATGAGCTCTGAAAGCGGGATCCGGACTTTCAGAGATTCAGGGGGGCTATGGGAAGAGTATGATGTAATGGAGGTTGCAACACCAATGGCATGGCGGAAAGACATGGACCTGGTACTCAGATTCTATAATGAACGAAGAAGACAACTTGCCTGTTGTAAGCCTAATGAAGGGCATATCGGATTGGCAAATCTTGAGAAGCATTTTGATATACAGATCATTACACAAAATATTGATGACCTGCATGAGCGGGTCGGGAGCACTAAAATATTGCATCTTCACGGAGAGCTTACAAAGGCAAGAAGTACAGTGGATACATCGCTGATTTATGATATAGGTTATAAGGATATTAACCGCGGTGATAACTGTGAAAAGGGAAGTCAGCTACGACCCCATATTGTATGGTTTGGCGAAGAGGTACCAATGATGGATGAAGCTGTGAATCTTGCCGGTGAGGCCGATATTTTTGTTGTGATAGGATCATCACTGAATGTCTACCCTGCAGCCGGACTTATAAACTATGCTCCGCAGAAAGCCTCCCTTTGGCTCATTGATCCAATGGATGTTGCTGTTACGGTTAACAGGAAAGTGGAGGTGATAAAAGAAAAAGCATCAAAAGGAATTGCCATTTTAAACGAACAATTGTTTAAAACATATGAGATCACGAAATAGAAAAATAGTATTGGCAGTTACAGGAGCAAGCGGTTCAATATATGCCAAAAAACTCCTGGAAGAACTACAGAAATTGGCAAATCCACCGGAAGAGGTTGCAGTAATTTTTTCAGATACAGCCAAGGAGATATGGGAGGCGGAAACAGGTCAGAAATATTCCTCGATCTTTCCTGCGAAGGAGTATAATAATAAAACATTATATGCTCCATTCGCATCGGGCTCTTCTCTTTACGACACAATGATTATATGTCCGGCATCGATGGGTACGACGGGACGTATCGCTAACGGGACTTCCGATGATCTGATTGCCCGCACAGCTGATGTGATGTTGAAAGAAAAAAGGAGACTGATAATCGTTGCAAGAGAAGCTCCCTTCAGCCTTATACATATTAATAATATGAAAACACTTACCCTGGCAGGAGCAATAATCTGTCCGGCAACACCCTCATTCTACAACCACCCGGAAACGATAGATGATCTTGTGATGACTGTGGTTAACCGCATAATCGATCTTGCCGGTTTTGAAAGCAACAGTTTCAGATGGATGGAGAATGATTGACAAGAGAGTCATACGGTTTTTCAGAAAACATCATGTTCTTACAATTGCCACCACAGTAGAAAATGAACCATGGTGTGCAAATTGTTTTTATGTTTATCTCGAAGAAGAAAACTCCCTTGTTTTCACCACCAGCAATGATACACGTCACGGGAAGGAGTTTGCGAAAAATCACCTGGTTGCTGGTTCCGTTGTTCTTGAGACAATAATAATTGGTAAGATCCGTGGAATTCAGTTTCAGGGAATCGTTTCAGAACCGGAGGGTGGTCTTCTTGCACGGACAAAAAGCAGATATTTGAAAAGATTCCCCGTTGCAGTACTTATGGATACCCGGTTGTGGATTGTAAAGCTCACCTATATTAAAATGACGGATAATCGTTTAGGTTTTGGGAAGAAGCTGATTTGGCCTTGATGTTTCCCCTCCGGAAGAGAGCAAGACAGCGCAAAACACAAGACATGTCGAAGTCAAATGAATACATTTTCGGATCATTTTTTTATTAATCAAAAAAATAATACCTTTGCCGGATAATAAATCTTAAACTATGGCTGAAAAGACTAGATATTCGGATAATGAACTTGAGGAGTTCAGACAGATAATCCTCATGAAGCTGGATATGGCCAAGAAAGATTATGAGATTCTGAAGTCCAGCATAACACACGAAGAGAGTAATGATACTATGGATACTTCTCCGACTTTCAAAGTACTTGAAGAGGGTGCCACAACATTGTCAA
>Ga0315276_10007159_pt1 | contig 10306 bp, 2 predicted proteins | sample YL17G05_0_MG_FD_204542 | JGI IMG/M metagenome (GOLD analysis project Ga0315276, IMG submission 204542) | Sediment microbial communities from Yellowstone Lake, YNP, Wyoming, USA - YL17G05_0 | ecosystem: Environmental > Aquatic > Freshwater > Lake > Sediment | place: USA: Wyoming | collected... | reverse complement strand
TGAAATTCCATAACTGAGTTTGGTAATTGAGAAACTGGAACTTTGCCGCCGCCATCTAAGGTAGCAACACCACTAGCTGCGCCTTTTTGGGACAATGGGACAAAAGTGGTATCAGCGTAGTTCTTAGTAGCCGCATCTTGCGCTAAGGTAGGATCAGCTACGCTAGTAAGTTTATTGCTACCCATTGATTGAGCAGCAGTAAATGCTACTGAACCGTCACGCTGCACTGCAGTAGCTACTTTACCTAAGTCTACGTTAGCGTTAGGCATCGTGATTGTGCGAGTAGTAGCTGTGGCTACTGCTGTGGCGTCAACCATAACTTTAGCTGTAGTATCACCAGCTTTGTAGATAACAAAGTCCGCATCACTAAATACGGGAGTTCCGCCTAGTTCGGTAGTGCTGCCATTTTCGTAACGTTTGAAACTGTTCGCTGTAGTATCGTACCAAATTAAACCGTTAGTTAAACTGGCTGGACTGCCAGCAATCAACGGTACTCGAATACCACCATCAGCATTGATATTGTAAACATTAGCCATTTGAACTCCTCAAAATTTAGTTGAGCACTGATTATAGTATTACTGCCAACGCCTTAAAATATACTTAAAGCTAGCGTTGAAACTTGTGGAAGTAGTGGTGTATTTTAACCTGACATCTGTAGCTACTATATCTACAGTGAAGGAAACACCTAAACTACCTGTTTGAACAAAGTCGTCAGATATTATTGCTGTAGTATTATTATTTACTATAAGCAATCTACCTAACTGAGTATGTCCATCTCGTAACAATGAATACTCTACTACTATCCATTTATAAGAATAAGGAATAAGAGTTAGAGTTTGAGCTACTTGGTTATCTAGTAGAGTAGTAGGACCTTGTAGAGTACTTAGTAGTAGGCCGTCGAGATTCAGACTAGAGTTAGTTACGTCTACCTTGAATTTAGTATCGCCTGCTAGGTTGCCGTCGTTGCCTTTGTATTGTACATCGCCGATAGCTCCAGCTGCGACAGTAGAAGATCCTCCTGGAGGGTAACTAGGAACTCCACCAACTCCACCAGCAGAATCTGACCAACGGGAAACGAAGAATTTCATAGTGGCAGCAGCGCCAGTATTCGTAGTACTATACTTAAGAATTAAGTTAGGACCAGAAATTACTGCATCAAAAGTAGTTCCGGTATCTCCGAAATAACTATTATTAGTAGTACTAGAAGCTATAGTTCCGTTACTAGTAATATAAATCTGACCAGTTTCTCTGTTGGCTGCTCCTCTAACAACCGAATAATTAATTATCCAGTTCTCGCTATTTGCCGCAAGTACGCTAAATACCGTACCCAAAGTAGTGTTGTCAGCTAAGGTAGCAGTCTTAAGAGAACCTAGTTCCCAGTAATTAGTTCCTTTATTACCACTAAAGTATCTAGCCGTATCATTGACTAGATAATTACCAGCAGCATCTAGGTATACTATTTGACCAGCAAACAGAGTGCCCTTAACTACTCTAATAGAGTCTCCACTGAATGGAGTCTCCGATGAATTTGCGAAAACTCTCTGAACAGTCCATACAACGCTAGTACTTACGTTAGTAGCTTTGTATACTCTAGTGTTATTGACTGTTAAATTATTGAAAAATACTAGATCATTTTCTAGTAGAGTAGTTCCATCAATAGTAGGAGATATGCCAGTAGGTAGAGTTGTGGAAATTGGATCATACAGTTCAACTTTAATGATGCCGGGAGCACCGCCACCGCCTGATCCTGCGCCTAATCTACGTACTGCTACTACTTCAATACTTCCAGCATTGTTGTATACTTGAACAGCGCCTAAATTCTTACTAGTAATTAAATTAGGTAGTGGAGCACTAGCTTGAACAGCATTAGCTGAGGTAGCAGGAGTTACTTGAACTTGAGCTGTAACTTTATTATTGGCGTCTACAGTACTAGCAATGATTCCAACGCTGTACCAGAAATATTGACTAACTGGAACAGAAAATGGAGTAAAGTTGATACCTAATGCAGTAGAATCGTCGCTAGCCAGAATATTACCAGTAGTAAAGTTAATTACTGCTCCAGTAAAGCTAAGAATAAAAGTATTCAATTCTTGGCTAAGGATTGAGCCGTCTAGTAGGGCAACGTCAGTTGCAGCAACGATAGCCTTACTTAGTACTGCAGGATGCTTACTAAGTTTGAGCTGGTTAAGTCTGCGCTCTACTTCGCCAAGGTGCTCATCTAACGTACCGATGGCGGCAGTAAGACTAGATCCCTGATTAACTACGTCAGTAGATGAGTAATTAGGATCACTATCTGATTCACTTGTTGCACCGATATATTCTAATAACTGAATAGGAATATCTGAAGAAGTGGATTCTCCAGGTTCTAGATCCCCTCTTGCTGTAACTTGAATAACACTTCCGATCTTTATAGCTAAGATAAAGCTATCAGGATCAGTTGGTAATGTACCTTGAGCATAAGTATCTAGATATACTGTGCCAGCTCCTGAAACTCCTAAGCTAGGAGATACTGTTAGAACTTTAGTAACATCGTCAATAGCAGTAATACTGGTAGAGGTTTGACCTACTACTAGAGTATTACCTACGCTGATTTTTGATAAGTCTGGAGATCCAGTTAAGGTAATAGAAGTACCAGTAGTAGAACTGGTTACGGCTAAGTTACCTTTAGAGATCGTGCCGCCATTGGCTAGGTCCATATTGTAGGCAGCGGCTCCGCCTTCTCGTAGAACTAAGTTACTAGCAGTTATGGATTGAACTACGCCATGAGGATTGGCGATTTTAAAATCTGCATCCCAGGTTAACTCGCCAGCAGTGCCGTCTATTCCGCCAGTTAAGGTAGTGGCGGATAAAGTGAAGTTACTTGCTCCAGTATCTACTTTAGTAAGAGTTAGAGCATTACCAGAGGTACCAGGAACTACTGCTGTTAGAGTTATAGTGCCAGCTAATGCGGAAGCTGTTATAACTCCGTCTACTAACGGGTTGTGACTAGCACTGATAGCAGCTACAATGGCCGCTGCAGTGGCGGTAACGTCGATTCCTGCGGCCCAATCTACGTTGTAGACAAAGGATACCCCGTTCACTACCAGAGCGTCCCCGGCAACAAAAGTATTATCGATAACAATAGCCGTACCTGAGGCGGCAGTAGCAGGTTCCGCTGCAACTACTCCTCCACCAAGTAACCGAAGGTCGAACTTGATGGTTGTTTTATCTTGAGAGTTATTTAGGTCTTCTACTGAGTTACGTAGATCAGCTATTTTAGAACTGTGAACAAATCCGCTAGTAGAGTTCCAGGTTACGTTAGCAACCGGCCAGAACAATTGGCCTAGAGGAGTTCCAGAGATATCGTCAGTTACGTATACGTCTCGTTTTTGTAGACGGTAAGGCTTGCCAACAATAATTAACGGGTCAGTCTGAGTTACTTCTTTGCTGATACGAAGAATAACTTGGTTAGCTACTACGTCATTAAAGATAGCATTAAGCCAGTAGGTCTGACCTTGACTGTCAATAAATTTACCGTTTGAATATTCCTGCTGAGGAGTAGATCCACTAGGGATTAGATTACCAACTGGACTACCAGAATAAGAAGGATTGGAACTAGCTGGGTTATTTTTAATAGTAATTTCTAAACTTCTACCGTCAATTGCAGCAGAAGCAGAAACTACGGTCCTACTAATCTCCGACCCATTTCCACTCAATTGAGGAGTTACATCAATATAATTAACTAGGTTTCCAGCAACTACACTATCTGTATACGGAACTGGAACAGAAGTCTGAACAGTTTTAGGTACAACATTAAGACGGTAGGTTAGTCTTAATTTTTGAGCTGTACTCTCTGGAATGTTTACATTCTTTAGGAATGGATCATCTACGTTAGTAATTACTTGTTCTTTTGCGCTAATTACAATTTGGTAATCAGCTGATGGAGTAATTCCGGTGGCGCTGAAGGTCAGCAGCTTACCTAAGCCTAGTGGTTCATCTCGAACTACTATACTGGATGCTCCACCACCCGGTACTACTACGATACCGGCTGCTAAAGTAGAACCGGAAACTAGCTGATCTTGTCCGTCTCGCATTGCGAAGGGTAGACCACTAAACCAAGCTTCCCCAGAATTAACTAATAGGGTAGTAGTTGTTTGGATTTGAATAGTATCGCCAATACTAATTCCAGCAGCAGATACTACAGTAACAGTGCCGCCGCCGATGTTAACAGCCGTTACGGAAGTACTCAAAGCATTATTCTTGAATACTTTGTCGCCAATGTGGACTAGATCTAAAACAGAAGCGTCTACAGTTAGAATGTTACCAACTTTATTAGTTACTTTTGTAGTAATGTAATATAGTTCTGCTTTCCAAGAATTCTCAATAGCTACGTCGCCGATAGTCTGGGCAACTACTTTGCGGGCGTGGTCAATTAATTCTAATTCAATATCCGTACCTTCAGAAGCAAGAAGATATTTACCTTCTTGAAACCTAGATCTTAGGTATCGCTGTGAGCGAAAAGAGTTATATTTTAAAATGGGACACCTCCCAGAATTTATGTAAAATCATAAGACTGTTTTGTTAAGTACGGTATATAGTAAGGCATTAATTTATTGAGAATAGAAAGACGATTAGAATTAAGAGGGGAGAGTACTGCGTATTTGTCTCCTGGGTTCTTATTAGTAATTAAACCTTTTACCGTTATGGTCGTGGCTGTGTTACCAACTATCTGATATATGTCGTCTATTTCACTTTGGTTAGACAGCAGAAAATTACCTACCAAACTATTAACTGCGCCGAAGTTAGCTAAATTATCTACCATAGTAGTTAAGTTAGGAGCCGTAGTGAAGTTTTGAGTGTAGCCGACAAATAAAGCTACTTCAGGTAGAGTAATTACAAACTCTCTAAAAGAGAAGAATCCTGGAATAATTATTCCTGGTAGTGCCTTGGCAAATCTGCCTCCAGAAACTATAGTAGGAGAAGTCTCAGTTAATCTTGTGTTAGTACTACCTAAATTGGCATCAAAGAAGCGTAAGGCAGCAATGTTAGGTAGAGTATCTTGGATAGCGTTGGAATAATCAGCTGTTCCTGCTGTAATGTCCCAGGTAGTAATCATCTTGATAAATAATGCTATACCTTCTTTAGATCCCTTTAGATGCCAGCAGTAGATAAGGTTTCTAGCTATTCTGCGGAGAGTATCTGCCCCAATAGTTAGTCCTACTGATGGTAAGCCAGTTTGTTCTGATAAAGGCTGTAAGGCTGTTACTAGAACTTTGTCAGCATTCTGTAAATTATAAGTTTTAATTAAGGAATATAGTTCATTAAATTGAAACCCAAATATCTGCATTAGATAATTTAGATCCCCAGTAGAATCCATACCCTTATGAACTTCTGGCCAAAGATTGAAAAGTAGATCACCGAATTTAGTATCTTTAGTGCTTAAGGCGTAAGCCTGGGTAGGCGCTCCACTACCGATGATAGAGAATTCTGCCTGAGCTACGTTAGCTCCTGTAGGCTTAGTGAAGATAGTATAGTAATTAAAGGTATCGTCTTGTAGTCCATTACCTACTCTGGCAGCAGCTTCAGATTCAGTCCTGAGAGTGTCAGAATAGGGTATTGTAGCCCCGTTGGCGAAGTTGCTTAGGGTAGCCATGCCTACGCCTATAACTGGCGTTGCTGTCTCAAAAAAGTATAAGGTATCTAGGGTATTACTTTTTATGAAATACTTATTGCCAGCCCCATCAACAAAGATAGAATTAGCTAGTTCTTCTTCCCCAAATATTTTCTGTAATAATTGTCCATTTGAGGAAACTATTAGGTTTTTAATGAAGCCTGCGCCTACTTCAGTTCGGATATCTATTTCGTAGTTTTCTTGGCTTCTTATTACCGAAGGGAAATCGGCTAATATCACGTACTTACCATTAATAATAGTATGTACGGGGTCAACCGTAATAGTCTTAAGAGTATTGGCTAGGATTCTGTAGACGTTACTATCCGAATCTCTCAGTAACCTACCGATAAGATTGGGATTTAATGGAAAATTGGCTGCTGTGTCCGTTAAGATATTACCAGTAATGGTGATTGTCCCTGGAGTAAATCCTCCAATAACTCCGCCCCTAAATATCTCAATAGGGCGAGAATCTGTAGCCTTGGTAGGGAAGCTAGCGTTATATAACTCTACTGGAAAATAACTATCTGTCTTAGTTACTATTAATTCCGAAGTAGTGTTATTAAAATCTAGCGGCTGGTCCCAGGTCAGAGCTACTTCATTAGGATTACTGGTAGTAGCAACAAAATTTCTTGCTAAAGCCATTATCCAATTCCTCCGAAGATATTGACTACCAGATCACTCAGAGATAACTGAGGAATCTCATTCTTTCTCAAGTTGACTACATCATCTGCATACCTAGAGGTACGGAAGATGAAGTGATCTACTAAGGTATTAGGTATGCCAGAGACTGTTGCTAGAGCTAGGGCATTTACGCCTATTCCAGCAGTAGGTGTACCGTTAGAGATACCTATTGAGAATGTGATCTCGTTGCTATCGTCGTAATAACGACTAGATACGGTACCGCCAGCGCCCAGAACTGGAGTAAGATTACTTTCTACAGTAATGCTCTTAGGTCCTTGAATTGAGAAAGGAGCTACAGTTAAGGAAGGTAGAGGTGAAGGGCCTAGAGTAGAGTTAGACCAAACTGCGCCGTTGTATATTGAAGTCTCACCATCAGAGTAAGAGGGGGAGGTATTATCAATAGACATATAGATACTGTCGTCAGCGTAGATATTACCATTAATGCCAGTAACTAGAGTTAGTCCAGTAGCTACGGTAACAGTATCGTTTGCGTCGTCTACGGATAGTACAGTGAACAATGTTCCATCATTATCCTGAAAGAAATTTCCAGGAGAAACAGTGGACAAGTTGACTGAAGCAGCGTATTGAATTACGCCAGAAATTATATTGTAGGAATAACTTACTGGGCCTGAATTATTGAACACCAACACGTTGCTCTGTTGAGCTGTTTGATAAGCGGAATCAGTAATGATAACTAGATGATACTGAGTGCCCAGAACTAAAGTAGGAGCAGTGGCGAAAGAGAAGGACACCTTACTGTATCCTGAATTAGCTACATCAGTAACGTTTACTAAATTAGATAAGGAGACTAGTTGGCCAAGGTCGGGAAGACCTGTTCCATCGTCTTTAACTATTTTTGCTGATAAATGTCCTACAATATTTCCAACTCTTAGTAGATACGCACTCACTACAGAATACACATCAGTTTGAGTAACTTTGAATCCTTGGGAATAAGATACGCCTAATCCAGAACTTTTAAGAATGACTGAACTATTCTGATTAGAATTAGAGTAAGTAATTTCTGGAAGAGTTCTGTCGTCTATCCCAACTACTGCGAATGATTGACCAGAAGAATCTACAAGTAAGTTATTAGAACTAACTCCAGACAAATTAGGAGAATTATTTAACCGAACTTCCCCTGTTCCAGAATTGTAGGAAATAATATCTACTGGAATTCCTAAGTCACCAATATTGTTTTGAACAGCACTAATTTCAAAGTTATCTCCGATAGTACCAATCTGAGTAAACTCTGCTCCGATAGATACGATAGTGTTGTGACTATTGTACTGGATATTGAAGATGCTGGAATTAAACAGTATCTGTCCTACTAGCTTAGTAACTATCTTATAGTCACCGGGACTAACTAGAGTAATTGCGGCGTCATTAACTGCGGAGACTGCTGTAGTTATGGTGTTGCTATCGTTGGCGACAATAACCCAGATATTACCAGCGCCGTCCACTAAGTAGAAGTTCCCAGTACTATACTGATTAGGTACGAATACTTTAGTGTTATCTATTAACGTTCTAGTAGACAAGCTCGCCGCTGTGCCCGTAGCTATAGACAGATCTAGGGAACTGTCAGTAATACTGTCTACTGATAAGTTAGTAGCATTTGCTGTAGTCTTTTTGAATACTTTGAAAGACTCGTAGCTAGTAGTTCCAGATCTAATTGACCCGCCAGCATTACTTCCAGCAATAGGGTTAACAGGCTGACCTTCTAACAAGTACAAGCTAGAAGTCTTATTGTTTACTGCAAAGATGTAGAAATCAGTATTGTCGCCTACGCCTTTAACAGTAATGGTAGCCGTAAATCCGGAAGTACCCGCCAGCGCAGGATCTATGGAAGCTTTAGAATAAGCTGTTATCGTAATTACGTTTAGAGCTACGGCAGTTGAGAAGCTTGCGCCCTGAATTGTATTTGAGAAAGTGAAAGTTGTTCCGTTAGGGGTAGTAGCGTCGGCAATATCGTCGCTTACTCCAGCAGTAACGTTAGTGATTATGACGGTGTTGGCTGCGCCAGTTGCTGAGAAACTTCCTGGAGCCAGCGTGTTTATTGCTGCCCTGGTTTTGGTAGCGACTGAGTTAGAGGAGTCGTTAGTTACTAAGTTGACTACTAAACCAGTTCTTCCAGGCACGGCTGGGTCTACGCCAGCGCCAGAGACGTTATACCATACGTAATACTTAATCGTATTTAACGCAGAGTTAACTAGGAAGTATTTATTATTTAAATTGCCTGATACATCAGCTACGGTCAAAGCCTGGCGTACTTCAGCAATTCCAGCAGCTATTGCTGTGGAAGTAGCAGAAGCTACTGTATTAGCAGTATCGCCTGAATTGACGGTAGTGATCTTAACTGACCTTGGAGCGCCATGAGAAGGTTCTACAGTAGGTCCGTTATTGAGAGCATACCAGTAAGCTATGTCCCCATTAACATCAGACAGAATAAAATACTTGGCGTCTAAGGTCACGGCGGGTGCGCCTTGAGTCAATACAGTAATAGTAAATCCAGTAGGCAATGCTCCATCAGAAGCATTAGTTTTTACACCTACGGTACTTACAGTTATCGTTACTGCATTAGAAACTACTGTAGCATTAAACTTAACATCTGCATCTACTGCTGTCTTTACGGCAGTGCCTACAGCAGAAGCCGAGTCATTAGGTGCGATAGTCACTGGCAATAGTCTGCCGCCGCCTGGGACTGCTGGAGCAATAGAGCTACCAGTGTCTAGCCAAACTCGAACAGCGCCAACATCGTCGTAAATATCGAAATAAGTTCCACCTAGACTATTAGGAGTCTGTCCTTGAACTGGGGTGGATATGGTAAACCCTGTAGGGATGCCTCCGTCCACTGCGTCAGCTACACTTAGTTTAGTTACAGAAGTGGCTGTTACTACGTTACTTAAAACTGTAGCGTTAAATTCTGCATCAGCATTAAGAGTTGTTTGAACAGCAGTAGCTACGGTAGGAGCTGTATCGTTGGCGGATATATTAACTTGGATGCTACGGTTAGCGCCGGACGAAGGCTGAGTATTAGCTCCACCTACGTTAAACCATACTGCTACTGAACCAGAAATATCATATATTAGAAAGAAGGTACCACCTAAATTAGAACCAACGTCAGCCCTGGTAGTAATAGAAGTAACTTCTTCTACGCCCTGTAGGTCTGCTCTAGTTAGTACTTTAGTAATCTCGTAAGCGCCAGTACCGTCTCCAACAGTCTGCAATTCTGTGACTTCTTGTAGTCCAGGGCCATTGCGGAATTGGGAACCTGGGCTAACGTCTTGTAAATCTACTTGAGAATTATATACTACTGCTCCTGTGGCGCTATCATAAGTAAAGCCAGTACTTAAACTGTTGCTAAACAGTACGTCGCCAGTAGGAGGAATAACAGGGCCGTTGGCTGCTACTAACCATTCTGATTCTGATACGTTAGGGAAAACTTGTACTGTAGTACTCTCGTAAGTATTTACTAAGCTTCTGATTTTGGCGTCAATTCTAGGACGGTAAGTTAGACGTTTAATTTCTAGTCTAGAGATACCACTGATGGCAGAGATTTTATCGTAGATATCTTTTAATAGAATTTCTTCTGCGAAGCCGATACCAGAGCCATTAGTGCCTCCAGTAGTAAGACTGAAGTAGGAACTTAGAATAGTCTGTATAGCTGTCTGTACTGTGGCCTTATTAGTAGTTGAAGTAATGAATACTTCTAGAGTAATTAAAACACTTATTCCAAAGGCATTCAAAACCTGGAACTGTACTGTAACCGTCTTGCGACGGTCAATAAAGCTATTGATATTAGTATACAGTAAATTGTTGTCTGTAATATTAGTAATAGTGTTCGCATTAGGGACTACGTAGATATTTAAGTCGATACCTGGGTCAGAGGTATTAGCTTCGGTGGAGGCTGTTAGTACCTCAGAGAAGTTTGTAGTAATTAGATCGGAGTAGTCAGTTTCACTAACAGCTCGGTCTAAG
>Ga0315276_10007158_pt1 | contig 10306 bp, 8 predicted proteins | sample YL17G05_0_MG_FD_204542 | JGI IMG/M metagenome (GOLD analysis project Ga0315276, IMG submission 204542) | Sediment microbial communities from Yellowstone Lake, YNP, Wyoming, USA - YL17G05_0 | ecosystem: Environmental > Aquatic > Freshwater > Lake > Sediment | place: USA: Wyoming | collected... | reverse complement strand
CGGGTTTCATCAAAACCTTTGCGATATGTTCCGGAATGCCCTTCGAAGCGTTCTTTATGAGGTACTCATCTTTCTGAGATCAGTGGTTTAATGGCGAACATATGGATAGCCCGTGACTACGCCGCCTGCAGCGGGTGCAAGCGATGCGAGATCGCGTGCAGCATTAAATTTGAGGGCTGGATCTGGCCTGAGGCTTCCAGGATTAGGGTCTTCATGCCTTTCCCCGGCCTCGAGGTCCCACACCTATGCGCACAGTGCACAGACTACCCTTGCGTAGGCAGCTGCCCGACGCAGGCATTATCGACCGACCCCAACACTAAGGCGGTTCTCGTAGACAAGGAGAAGTGTACAAGCTGCGGCAACTGCATACGCGCCTGCCCGGGCAACGTCCCGATTCTCCATCCAGGCGACAACAAAGCCACCATCTGCAACCTATGCAACGGAGACCCGGAGTGCGTAAAGGTGTGCAAAGAGGCTGGTTACAATGCACTCATGCTTGTCGACGAGGGGCCGAGCCCAAACAGGAAACTGTTCAGCCGCCACCCGGTCGAAGTGGCAAAGGAGCTCGCCGTCTACTTCTTCGGCGAGAAGGGAGAGGAGGTAATCTAGAATGCCGGGCGGATACGCTGGCAAGTTCCTCGACGTTGACTTAACAAAGGAGAAGATCAAAGAGGTCAGCTTCGACGATAAGATCCTCTGGCAATACTTCGGCGGGCGAGGACTCGCTGCGAAGATACTCTGGGACCGCGTCGGTAAAAAATGGGAGAACCTAGACCCCTACGCTCCCGAGAGCCCGCTAATCATCCTTACCGGACCCATGACCGGCATCTACCCCGGCGGCAGGATATGCGTCTCCGGGAAGAGCCCTGTTAGCATGGGCACCGTCGGTTCTACAGCCGCCACAGAGTTTGCACACGAACTCAAATGCGCTGGATATGACGGCGTCATATTCACAGGCAAATCCGATAAACCCGTCTACCTACTTGTAACCGACGACGGTGCTGAGATCAAGCCCGCCGAGCACCTTTGGGGCACCATTGGCGAAAAAACAATCAAGATACTGAATAAGGAAGTGACCGAAGCCTTAGGTAAGAAGAAACCAAACGTCGGCATCTGGCGCGAGCCTGGCATGGTCTACATCGGCCCCGCCGGTGAGAACATGGTCCGCAATAGCGCGGTCATGAGCAAGATCTGCCACGCCGCGGGTTACGGTGGCTACGGTGCCCTCATGGGCTCCAAGAAGTTAAAGGCGGTAGTAGCCAAGGGCCGCGGGAAGATGCCCGCACCCGATGCCCCAGAAGCAGTGAAGCTACTCTGGAAGAAGGCACACCAGATGCTCATCGCCGGCACCGAGATGCGCCGCTACGGTACAGGATATCTCGGCTATACAGTCGGCGCTGACAGGAGCAGCGAACCCGTGAAGAACTGGCAGACCGAGTGGCACGACGAGAAGAGCTACGCCGGACCACGCTTCGAGCAGTATTGGGTTAAGAAGAAATGGGCGGACTGGAACTGCACTACCAACTGCATGAAGGTTAGCTGCATAAAGAATGGCAAGTGGAAGGGTGACATTACTGACCTTCCTGACTATGAGCTACAGGCATACTGTGGCACCAACCTAGGCATCTTCGAGCCAGTTGAGAACATTCACATGAGCGCACTTATCGATAACCTCGGCCACAGCGGCATAAACGGCCCTAATACGATGGGACTCGCTGCAGAGCTTTACCAGCGCAAGATACTCACTAAGAAGGACATAGGCTTCGAGCTCAACTGGGGCGACACAGAGGCGTTCACGAAGCTTGCATGGATGATGGCTAAGCGCGAGGGCATCGGCGACATACTCGCCGAAGGCAGCTACCGCGCAGCGATAAAGATCGCGGAGATGAAGGGGCTGCCGAAGGAGGAGTTACTCAAATATGTCGTGCATGTCAAGGGTATCGAGATCGGCGCACATGGCACACGAAGTGACATGGACTATGTCCACGACGCGAGTTACGCCGGCAGTGTACAGGGCGGAGACCATACCTCGGATATAGGCGATGGCTACTCGGACATGAGCGGCGCCGTCTTCGCGGATTGCGGTGTCTTCTGCGACTTCTGTAGAACAACCCGGGAGCTTGAGTTCGACTTTGCTAAGGCCGTCACGGGTTTCCCAATCACCACCGAGAACTGGAGGAAGGAGACGGGGCCGAGGATTGTGACGCTCCAGAGGGCGTTTCTGATGCTTGGCGGGCCTGACCTCAAGTGGGAGCCATTAAAGGACGACGACAACCCACCGCGCTTTTATGATCCTCTCCCGGAGGGACCATATAAGGGCAAGACGACGAACAAGAAGGCTGTCGACCAGAAGCTGCAGGCATACTTCGAGACGCTCGGGTGGGACGAGCGCGGCATCCCAACGAAGGAGACGCTGAAGAGGCTCGATATCGCAGACCTTGAGCCCTTGATGAAGAAACTGAGGGCGTAGTCCCTCCCCTTATATTTCCTCATTATTCTCTTTTCTTAATGGATCTTCTCAGCAGGTTCAGGGGCAGTCTAATTGGCCTCGCGGTCGGCGATGCCCTTGGCGCACCGGTCGAGTTCGAGCCGAGGGGCAGCTTCCCGCCGATAACGGGGTATCGAGGCGGTGGCTCATTTAACTTAAAGGCAGGGGACTGGACGGATGACACATCACTTGCTCTCTGCCTCGCCGAGAGCCTGGTGGAGATGCGCGGCTTCGATCCACGCGACCAAGTGGAGAGGTACCTGAGGTGGTGGAGGGAGGGGCACTTGAGCTGCACGGGCAACTGCTTCGACATCGGCAACACGACTAAGTGGAGCCTACAAAGGTTCCTTGACACCGGCAATCCGTACAGCGGACCGGTGGATCCGGGAAAGGCGAGTAACGGCAGTCTCATGAGGCTCGCGCCTGTCCCACTCTTCTACCACTCCCACCCAAATGAGGCAGTCGAGAACTCCGGACTTAGCTCGAAGACCACACACGGCGCCCTTGCGGCTGTCGACTCCTGCAAATATCTCGGCGCATTGATAGTCGGAGCGCTGGCGGGGGAGAGCAAGGAGAGGCTGCTATCTCAGAAATATGAGCCCGCGAAGGGAATCTGGAAGAAGAATCCGTTGACACCTGAGGTCGAAACAATAGCCATGGGTTCGTTTAGTCGCTTCGAACCACCCGAAATCAAAGCGGGGGGGACAGCAGTCAAGACCCTCGAAGCCGCCCTCTGGGTCTTCAACAAAACGGATACATTCGAAGAAGGCTGCCTTCTCGCTGTGAACCTGGGCGACGACTCAGACACTGTGGGCGCAGTCTACGGGCAACTCGCAGGTGCATACTATGGGGTTGAGGGAATCAAGGAGGAATGGATAAAATGCTTGTCAAAGCGTGAAGTCGTTGATGGGATGGCGAAGGCGCTATTTGAGGCATCACCGAAATAAGGGGGTATTATCACTTTTCCACGCCTTTTTCAACGTTTCCTCCAAATCGATATGTTTTATCATATATTTCGGTCTTAATATAATCCTGCAAAGGCTTTAATTCAGAGAACTCACTAAAAACCACGTATTCTGGTGAGTTCATGAGCAAGCCAATCTGGATCGCACGAGACTACGCCGCCTGCAGTGGATGCAAGCGGTGCGAGCTCGCATGCAGCATGAAGTTCGAGGGATGGATGTTCCCCGAGGCGTCAATGGTGAGGGTCTTTATGCCCTTCCCCGGCCTCGAGGTTCCCCACCTATGCGCACAGTGCGCAGACTACCCTTGCGTGGCGTCCTGCGCCCCGAAGGCGCTAAGTGTCGACCCTGTGACCACAGCGGTTATCGTGGATAAGGAGAAGTGCATAAGCTGCGGCAGTTGTATACGCGCCTGCCCAGGCCACGTCCCGTACCTTCACCCCGAGACAAATAAGGCCGTTATCTGCAACCTATGCAACGGAGACCCGGAGTGCGTAAAGGTCTGCGTCGAGGCCGGCTACAACGCACTCACGGTCGTCCCCGAGGGGCCGAACGTGAACAAGAAGCTGTTCAGCAGGCCACCCATAGAGGTGGCTAAGGAACTCGCCGTCTTCTTCTTCGGCGAGAAGGGTGAGGAGGTAATCTAGGGTGCCAGGAGGATACGCGGGCAAGTTCCTAGACGTCGACCTCACGAAGAGGAAGGTCAAGGACACAACCTTCGATGACGAGACCCTTGAGATGTACTTTGGGGGCAGGGGACTTGCCTCAAAGATTCTCTGGGACCGTATAGGCAAGAAGTGGGCTAGTATTGACGCTCTCGATCCTGAGAACCTCTTCCTTGCACTCACAGGTCCGATGACTGCAATCTACCCAGGTGCAAGGATCATGTGCAGCGGCAAGAGCCCAACGAGCAACGGCGTAGTCGGCTCGACAGCCTCCACTGAGTTTGCCTCTGAGATTAAGATGGCCGGATACGATGGCGTCATTGTAACGGGGAAGGCGGATGAGCCCGTCTACATACAGATCACGAACGAGGGCGGCGAGATCAAACCAGCGAAGCACTTGTGGGGCACCATCGGCGAAGACACGATCAAGCTCCTAAACAGAGAGGTCACGGCGGATCTGACGAAGAAGAAGCCACTGATCGGCCTTTGGAAGGAGCCTGGCATAATATACACTGGCCCCGCGGGGGAGAACCTAGTGCGCAACGCTGCGGTGATGACGAAGATATGCCACGCCTGCGGCTACGGCGGATACGGTGCACTGATGGGATCAAAGAACCTCAAGGCGGTCGTCGCCAAGGGCAGGGGCAGACTACCCACGGTAGACGCCCCAGAGGCTGTTAAGGTGATGTGGAAGAGGACACACGAGTACCTCATCAACCAGGGCAGGATGCGCCGTTGGGGCACCGGCTACGGCGGATACGCCGTCGGCGCCGACACGAGCTCCGAGCCTGTCAAGAACTGGCAGGAGGAGTGGCACGACGACAAGAACATGGGTGGCCCCAAGTTCGAGAACCAATTCTGGGTCAAGAAGAAGTGGTCCGACTTTAACTGCACGACCAACTGCATGAAGGTCAGCTGCATAAAGTCGGGTCGCTGGAAGGGGGATATCACCGACATGCCCGACTACGAGCTCGAAGCCTACTGTGGGACAAACCTAGGAATCTTCAACGCTGCCGATAACATCCACATAAGCACAATAATCGATAAACTTGGCCACAGCGGCATCAATGGTCCCAACACGATGGGCTTCGCCGCAGAGCTCTACCAGAGGGGAATACTCACAGAGAAGGACTTCGGCTTCAAACCGATTTGGGGAGACGCTGAGTCGATGGATAAGCTTGCATGGCTCATCGCGAAGAGGGAGAAGATCGGCGACGTCCTCGCCGAGGGCACCTACAGGGCTGCCGTCAAGATCGCGAAGATGAAGAAAATGAAGCCCGAAGAGCTCCTCAAGTACGCAATCCACGTGAAGGGCGTTGAGATTGGCGCACACGGCACACGCAGCGACATGGACTACACGCACGACATAGCCTATGCAGCGAGTGTACAGGGAGGGGACCACACAAGCACAGCCGTCGACGGCTACACCGACATGAGCGGGGCCGTCTTTACTGACTCCGCCGTCTTCTGCAACTTCTGCTACTACGCAGTCCCACAGATACTTGTCTTCGACTACGCCAAGGCAGTCACAGGGTTCCCGATCACGCTAGAAAGCTGGCGAAAGGTCACAGGACCGCGCATAGTGACGCTACAGAAGGCCCTGCTCCTCCTCGGAGGACCCGACGTGACGTGGGAGCCCATTAAGGATGACGACAACCCGCCGCGTTTCTATGACCCACTACCAAACGGCCCATACAAGGGCAAGACTACGGACAAGAAGAAGGTTGACGAGAAGCTACAGACGTACTTCCAAACACTCGGCTGGGATAAGATGGGCATACCGACAAAGGAGACGCTCAAGAAATTGGGGCTCTCCGATTGCGAGTCAACGATGAAGAAGCTCAGGGAGTAGAATCTCCCCCATTTTTTTTAGGAGTGAAAATTATGCCTAGTGGATACGCTGGAAAATTCCTAGATGTTGACCTAACTAAGGATAATATCAAAGACACTACATTTGACGATGAGACCCTTGAGATGTTCTTTGGGGGGAGGGGCCTCGCTGCCAAGATATTGTGGGATAGGATAGGGAAGAAATGGAGCAGGGTTGACGCGCTTAGCCCAGACAACCTACTGATTGCCCTGACCGGACCCATGACCGGCATCTACCCCGGCGGGAGAATATGCGTCTCCGGCAAGAGCCCTATGAGCAACGGCACCGTGGGCTCCACAGCATCAACAGAGTTCGCACATGAGCTCAAGTGCGCTGGATACGACGGTGTCATAGTCTCGGGTAGGGCGGACGAACCAGTCTATATCAGGGTCACGAATGAGGGCGGCGTGATAGTGCCCGCGAAGCATCTCTGGGGAATGGATGGGGAGAAGACGCTCATCGCCCTAAACAGGGAGACCGACGCATACCTCTCGAAGAGGAAGCCGAGTGTAGGCCTCTGGCGTGAGCCCGGGTCAATCTACATCGGCCCCGCGGGGGAGAACCTAGTGCGCAACGCGGCGGTGATGACGAAGCTCTGCCACGCTTGCGGCTACGGCGGATATGGCTCCGTAATGGGGTCTAAGAATCTAAAGGCAATAGTCGTAAAGGGACGCGCCATGATGCCAAGGCCGAATGCCCCGGAAGCGGCAAAGCTGATCTGGAAGAGGACACACGAACACCTCATCTCCCGCACACAGTTCCGACGCTGGGGAACCGGCTATGGCGGGTACAGCTTCGGTAACAACACGAGCAGCGAGCCGATAAGGAATTGGCAGGAAGAGTGGCACGACAATAAAAACATTGGTGGACCCATGTTCGAGACCCGGTTCTGGGTCAAGAAGAAGTGGACTGACTTTAACTGCACGACGAATTGCATGAAGGTCAGCTGCATTAAGTCGGGCAGATGGAAGGGCGACATCACCGACATGCCCGACTACGAGCTCGAATCCCACTGCGGCACGAACTTCGGCATATTCAAGGCAGAGGACATAGTGCATCTCAGCACTCTCTGCGACCTCCTAGGCCACTCGGGCATCAATGGAATGAGCGTTATGAGTTATGCCGCCGAGCTATATCAGCGGGGCATCTTGACCGAGAAGGACATCGGCTTCAAACTCGAGTGGGGTGACGTGGATGCATTCGATCGCCTCATGCGCATGGTGGCGAAGAGGGAGGGTATCGGCGACATCATCGCAGAGGGCACATACCGTGCCGCCCTGAAGATCGCTGAGATGAAAGGGATGAAGCCGGAGGAGCTCCTAAAGTATGCCGTCGTCGTCAAGGGCATCGAGGTTGGCGCCCACGGAACACGCAGTGATGCCGATTTTGCACATGACATCGGCTACGCCGCCTCGGTGCAAGGCGGAGACCACACGAGCCTAGTCTACGACGGCTACACGGATATGTCGGGGAGCGTCTTCGCCGACTCGGGAGTCTTCTGCAACTTCGCCTACAACGGCGTGCCACAGGAGCTGGTCTTCGACTTCGCCAAGGCTATCACTGGGTTCCAGATAAGCCTAGAGAGCTGGCGCCGAGTCACAGGGCCGAGGATCGTCACCCTGCAGAAGGTGTTACTACTGCTCGGTGGTCCGGACGCCACGTGGGAGCCGATCAAGGACGACATCAACCCGCCACGCTTCTACGAACCGCTACCCAGTGGCCCATACAAGGGCAAGACGACTGACAAGGCACGCGTAGACAAGAAGATGCAGGTTTACTTCGAGACCCTTGGATGGGACGAGCGAGGCATCCCCACGAAGGAGACGCTTGAGAAGATGGGGCTCGGCAACTGCGAGTCGTCTATGAAGAAGCTACGCAACTAGCCCATATTTTCGTGTTTCTTCTCATTTTACATGGCTAGAAATTCCCAACGGGAAGCGACTGAAAACAGAGGGATTACTAGCACAAATATCTTGATGATGTCGAACGCCCACACTAAGCAGGAATGCCAGGAATTACGTGGGGAAACCCGAGCAAATATATATAGAGTCCACCGCGAGAATTGCTCACGATGAAAATTACGGTACGCGTCTTCGGGGACATCTCCCAGATCATCGGCAAGAGGCACGAGGTCGAGGCACCCGCGGGCGCCACAGTATCCACCATAGCCACGAAGGTTGGCGAAAAGTCCGGGCAGCGCCAAGGCTACCTAGGCGAATTCCAAGTGGGCGGAAAAGACCTCGCCATGCTGGTCAACGGCAAGAACATAGACATGCTCGACGGTCCTGGCACGAAGCTCAAAGACGGTGATGAGGTCGTCGTTATGCAGCCGACTGCGGGCGGTTAGGGCCGAATTATTACTTCGGCTTCTATTTCTACGGGTATCCCGAAGGGTAGCTCGGCGAGCCCTACGGCGGACCTCGCGTGTTTGCCAGCATCCTTCCCCCAGACCTCAATTATCAGGTCACTAAACCCGTTGATCACAGCAGGCATATTCGTGAATCCAGGGGCTGTGTTGACCATGCCTAAGACCTTAAGCCACTTTTCGACCCTGTCGAGGTCACCGAGCTCCTGCTTGAGGTCGGCGATTATCGCGAGACCTGTCATCCGAGCGGCCTCGTATGCCTCGTCCTGGGTTACCCCTACACCCACCTTGCCGGAGAACTTCGCTATCGAGCCATCTGCCATCGTCGGCCCGTGACCGGAAACATACGCTCTGTCCCCGTGAACCCTAACGAATGGAAAGGTCTGCCGAAACGTAGGTGGCGCCTTCGTCGGTTCTGGGAGAGTGATGTTAAGCTCCTTCAACCTTGCTTCTATCTTCATAGATTGTCATAGAGTTTCTACCCGGTTACCAATATAAGCCCTAACAAAGGTTAGAGACTTAATTATTCTCACTCCTTTCGTCTATGTCGGTTGTTTTCACTAAATTCGATATGCATTTACAAGCATCTCGCAGGTGCAACCCTTATCAATCTTTACCCTTTACAGTTAGCAGGTGTATATTCTTTGAAGGGATGGACGGGACGCCTCCTCAGAGTAGACCTCACAAAAGGTAAGGCAGTCCATACTGAATATTCAGAAGAACTCGCGAAGAAGTTCATAGGCGGACGCGGCCTAGCCGTGAAGATCCTCTGGGATGAGCTGAAGCCAGGGACGGCCCCCCTCGGACCCGACAATATCCTCATATTCGCGGGCGGCCTATACGCGGGGCTCCCCACCGTCAACAGCGGCAAGATGGTCGTCGCCGCCAAGAGCCCACTAACAGGCGGCTACGGCGACGGCAACTTAGGCACGATGGCCTCCCCTAACATGAGGAAAGCCGGCCTTGACGGTATCGTCCTCACCGGGAAGGCGAAGAAGCCGACGTACCTCTGGATAAACGACGATGAAGTCGAGTTCAAGAGCGCAGCCGATCTATGGGGCCTCGACAGCTACGAGACCGAGAAGAAGCTGAAGAGTGAGCACGGCGCTTCGACGGGGGTTCTGACGATCGGGCAGAGCGGTGAAAACCTGAGCCGATTCTCCACAGTCGTCTCCCAAGAGGGACGCGCTGGAGGACGCCCCGGGATGGGTGCCGTCATGGGTAGCAAGAACCTCAAGGCCATCATAATCAAGGGCACCGGCGATATACCCGTCGCTAATGCGGATGAACTCAAGCGGATGGGCAGAGAGGGCTTTCAGGACCTACTCAAGAGGCCCAACTACAAGCACTGGAAGGCACAGGGTACCATGGCGACAGTCGAGTGGTGCCAGGCCGCTTCTACTCTCCCCACCCGAAACTTCAGGGAAGGCGTCTTCGATAAAAGCAAGTATATCGACGGCAACACGATGGAGGCATCCACCATCAAGCAGCGTGGTTGCCCTAACTGCAACATGATCTGCGGAAACGTCATCCTCGACACGAACGGCGAGGAGTCTGAACTAGACTACGAGAACGTCGTCATGCTCGGCAGCAATATCGGCGTAGGGGACCTCAAACAGGTCGGTCGCCTGAACAGGATGTGCGACATGCTCGGACTCGACACCATCAGCGCGGGCAGCGCCCTTGGCTTCGCGATGGAGTGCAGTGAGAAAAAGTTGGTGAAGGGCCTCAAGCTCGGCTGGGGGGACTTCGAGGGTAGCCAGAAGATGCTGGAGGACATGGCGTATATGCGCGGTCACGGTGCACTCTTTGGCATGGGCACGAAGGCCGCCGCTGAGAAGATCGGCAAGGGCTCGATAGACTTCGCCATGCAGGTCAAGGGCCTCGAGTGCAGTGCATATGATTGCCACCTCTGCCCGGGAATGAGCCTGAGCTTCGGTACCAGTCCAATAGGCG
>Ga0315276_10007155_pt1 | contig 10308 bp, 8 predicted proteins | sample YL17G05_0_MG_FD_204542 | JGI IMG/M metagenome (GOLD analysis project Ga0315276, IMG submission 204542) | Sediment microbial communities from Yellowstone Lake, YNP, Wyoming, USA - YL17G05_0 | ecosystem: Environmental > Aquatic > Freshwater > Lake > Sediment | place: USA: Wyoming | collected... | reverse complement strand
CGTGCCCCCGACCCCGTCGGCCGCCTCAAGCACCCGCACCGAAAGACCAAGCCGGTCGCGCAGGCAGAGCAGTTGATAGAGGCCGGAAAACCCGGCGCCAATGACCAGCGCATCGAAGGCGCCGCCTTGGGCGGATTGGCGTTCCGGGGATTGCGTGACTACGCTTGTCATTGCTTTCCAAATCTCTGACTCATCAACATTCCAGGCCTGAACGCCTTGTCGTCGAAGGTTTGCCGCGGGGCCGGTGCTTGCGTCGACAACGCCGCGTTGTCAACGCTGAAGCATGAAGGCACCGGTGCACCGACATGACAATCTATCATGATTGGGTTACTCGACCTGTCGGGCCAACATCGGCGCTTTGCTTTGTATTTCCAGTCCTGGAGATGGGCGCCTGTTGCGAAGACACCGCCTGGTCTACCTTCGAATGGGCATTGAATTGCGTAATGCATCTATCGGTCATCGGCGATGACCACCTGGTACGAGTAACCTTGCTCCGTGAGGAAAAGCTTGCGGTGGTGGGCGAACTCCTCTTCGCGGGTGTCACGCGAGACGAGGGTGAAGAAGTGCGCCGTGCGGCCGTCGCTCTTGGGCCGCAGGATGCGCCCGAGCCGCTGGGCCTCCTCCTGCCGAGAGCCAAACATGCCTGAGACCTGGATGAGCACGTCGGCGTCCGGAAGGTCGATGGCGAAGTTTCCGACCTTCGACAGCACGATGCAATGCAGCTCGTTGCGGCGAAATCGATCATAGATCTGCTCTCGCTCGGACTGCGGTGTCTTGCCGGTGACAAGCGGGGCGTCGAGCTCTTTGGCGATAGCCTCGACCTGGGCAATGTACTCGCCAATGATGAGCACCCGCCCGTCGCGGTGGTCGTCGAGCAGCCTTCGCAGCCGGGCCATCTTCGCCGGGTTCTCGGCGGCAATGCGGAACTGCGACCGCCTGTCCGCGAGGGCGTACTCCATCCGCCGCTCCGCGCTCATGGGCACACGCTCTTCGACGCAAGTCGCGGACGCGATCCAGGCCTGCCGTTCGAGGTCCTTCCAAGGAACGTCGAAGCGCTTGGGCCCGATAAGTGCGAATACGTCTGCCTCGCGACCGTCTTCTCGAACCAGCGTGGCGGTAAGCCCCATTCGCCGCCGCGCCTGCAGGTCCGCGGTTGCGCGAAAGACCGGGGCTGGAAGCAAGTGCACCTCGTCGTAGAGGATGAGCCCCCAGGAACGAGCGCGGAAAAGTTCGAGGTGTGGGAACTCGCCCTCGCGATTCGCGCGCCAGGTGAGGATCTGGTAGGTGGTCAGTGTCACCGGCCCGGTGCTCTTCTGCTCACCCGTATACTCGGCGATGTCGTCCGGCCGAAGGCTCGTCTTGTCGAGCAGCTCGCGCCGCCACTGCTTGACCGAGGTCAGGCTGGTGGTGAGCACGAGCGCCGTTTGCCCGACCATCTTGATGGCAACGAGCCCGACGATCGTTTTCCCCGCACCACAGGGAAGCACGATCACTCCGCTGCCGCCGCGTTCGGAGCCAGCCAGGTAGAACGACTCGGCGGCCTGCCGCTGGTACTCGCGCACCACGAACGGCGCGCCAGAGGCCGCGCACTCGCGCAGAGAGATCTCCATCGCCTCTCCGGCCACATATCCGGCCAGGTCATCGGCTGGGAACCCGGCGGTCAGCAGGGCCTGCTTGAGTACACCGCGTTGGCCCGGGTCGACACGGAAGCTTGTTCCATCGATGCGCTCGGCGAGGTGTTGGCCGGCATCCCGGTCCCGGGCCAAACGTTCGGCGGTGAGTTCGTCGAGGCAGGTGCAACGCAGGTACACGCCGTCGCGCGTGATGACCACGCGGCCATAGCGCGCCGCCAGCTCGAGGATCTCTTGTTCGACGCTGGGCGGGACCGGGTAGCGGGCGTGCTCGTGCAGCGCGGCTACCATCCTCTCGGCAGGCAGACCTGCTGCCCGGGCGTTCCAAATGGACAGTGGCGTGAGGCGGAAGGTATGCACGTGCTCCGGGCTCTTCGCCAGCTCAGCGAAGGGCGCGAGCGCCGCTCTGGCGTTCTCGGCTCGAGGCGCGTGGACATCCAGGAGCACGCTGCAGTCGCTCTGGACGATCAGGGCGTTGTCCGGCGATGGCGCCACGCGGTCAGGCCTCGGCTCCTTGCGGCGGTGAATCGTCAGGCGGTTTCACGCGCCGGTTCTGCGAAGGTCGTGCCTCTTCGATGGCCAACAGGTAGCCCACTTCGCGCAGGGTGCGCTTGAACGCCGCCTCCGATGGCCCCGGCACCACCAGGTGCCGTTCCCCGGCGCGCATGCAGTGCTTGCGCGTCCGCGAGTCGTTGGCGATGAGGGCGGCGAGCGCGGAATCGGCACATTCGATGAGGCGAGCAAGGCCGCGGTCAAGGACCTTCGCGCTTCGATCTGCAACATCGTCGAGCAAGCGGGCGACCGTGTCGGGAATCGGGGCACCGCTTCGCGCCGACAGAAACTCCCGGATTTCGACCAGCGGCCGGCCCTCTTCGATCGCGGCGAGAAGCTTGCCGGCGTCCAGCCGCCAGACGAAGTCCGAGACTGCGGTTGCGTAGGCGTCCAGGGCCAGCCGATCGCCCCGCTCCAGCTGCGCGCCGATGGCCGCGATTTCCAGATTGGGCAGCACGCGCAGGACGGGTTTCACCTCGACGGGCGCGGGCTGGTGTCGCGATTCGGCGCCGAGGCAGTAGGCGCCAAGAGGCGTGACGCGCAAGACCATCAGTCCGTCGTAGCGGCTGAAGTACACCATATCGTCCGTGCCCCACATGTTGTGGTAGTCGCGGCGAGCGCGCGCGGGAGGAATCAGCGCGACGTCGATCAGGCCAAGCGTGGCGGCGTACTCCAGCAAGAGACAGTAGAGGTAGCGTTCCTCCAGGATGCGCTCGCCGTTGTCGTAGCCCAACGAGCCGTACTGCAACTCACCAATGTAGAGGTTCCAGGCGTTGCGAGTCACCGAGAAGTCGTTGCCCGAGGCGAGCAAGAAACGAAAGAACTCGTCAGTCGGTATCCAGCCGCCGACCGGGCATTCCGCCAGGGTGTCGGCGACGGCGTCCCTGCGCGAGGAGACGGCAGTGAGCCCGTGCTTGCCCTTGCCGGTCTGACCCTTGACACAATCGATACGTGAAAGCTCGTCGAGGATGCTCGTGTCCACCCACTTCGTCCAGATCGTCCGGATTGTCTCGGCGGCTGGCTCGGCCAGCGCCTTTCGGCCCGCCTTGGTGAGCTGAAGCTTCGAGCCCGAGAGTTGGGCGAGCCCGCCAGCCTGGAGGAGAAGGGGCCAGGCGAAGGCGCGGATCGGTCCGGCGTTCTCGTCGTGCCACTTGTCTTTCGCCGGGAGGTGCGGGTAGTAATCGCCCCCTTCGAGGACGTTGGTGATCGCGTCGAGGGTCGCAGATGAGGCGCGGCGGGTCTTGTCACTCACCGCGACCTTGCCCGCATCGACGAGCCGCAGAACGCAGAACAGCTCCCGCTGGGCGGTTCGCTCGGTTTCGCTAACCGTGAGCGGCACGATCTCAATGCCTTCCTCCCGGGTCCTTGTCTTCGAATTCCAGCGTGTGTACGCAAGTTCGTAGGCGCTCGGGAGCGCTGCGAGTGTGTTGATCTTCGCCTCGACAGGCGCTGGCACGAACGCCTTGAGCCGCACCTTGAGGTCAGCCGGCATCACGCGGTTGCCGTAGAAGAGGAAGCCCAGCGCCGACGGGCTGCGGCGGTACCCGTGCTGGTCGGTCGTTCCCCAATCGGGATCTCGGCCGTACTTGGCATGGAAGCGCTCGGCGAGGAACTGAGTCGAAGTCGAATGTACGACCTCGGCCACAGCCGCGCGTTGCAGGTCATCGAGGCTTTGCCAGAGCGTGCGCAGCCGTTCACCGTCGAGATGTCCCATGATCACGGCGGCAAGATCAGCCCTCCTGGTGGGCAGCTTCTCCTTGGTCAGTGCTGCCAACTTCTTCAGGTCGCCCGAGTTCATGTACTCGCAGAGCGCGACTTCGAGCGTGGGGATTCCGTCCTCGGCGTGATGGCGTTTCATGCTTTCTCCGTGGCCCGCTGCTTCTTGGCAACCCGACGGGCTTCCTTCTTCTGTTGTTCGAGGCGAGCTCGTTCCTCGATGGACATCACCGCGCCAGCAGTGGTCTTGCCGAAACGCCTGACGTAGAGTTCCTCGATGAACCGGGGCAGGGGCGACTTCCACGGTTCCTGCTCGTGGTTGTCGAGCTTGCCCAGCTTCGCCGGATTCATCCCGAGCTCGCGCGCCATCTGGACCTGGGCGTGGGACAGGTGGTGGCGCTTTCGCGCGTCGATCCACGCTTGCATCTTCTGGTTCGGCTTGTTCGCCTTCCCGGCCATCGAAGTCACCTCTGCTCTCGGCGGTCTTCCCATGCCGTCTTCGCCCGCACCTCGCCGATCAGGCAGCGCACGCCCTGGTTGTCCGAGGGGTTGAGCCAGAGCATCCGGTCGAAGACGCTCTCGGCTTCCTCGAAGCGCTTCAACCGCCATAGGCACAGGCCGTACCCGTGCAGGCAACGCAGGAACGGCCGGTTGTCGATGTGCCCCCAGGGAAGCAGGCCATCGAAGTCCGCGCCGAGGGACTGCTCGCCGATGCGGACGCCGACCTCGTAATGGCGCATCGCGTCTTGCGGCCGCTGCTCGAAGGCGACGTTGCCGATGTGCGCGTGCGCGTCCAGACACCGGAGATCGGCCTGGCAGAGCTCCATGAGAATCTTGTACGCGGCTGCGCCATCGCCGGCGGCCTTGAGGTCGTTGGACTCGCAGATCGGGTCGGCGTCGAAGTCGTCCGCGTCGCGGCCCGGTACGATCTGTTCCATCTCGAATGCCTGTCTGGGACCGCGAGCGATGATCGGCTTGGCCCACTCCTCGATCGGCTCATCCTCCTCGCCCCAGTAGTGCTCATCAGGGGTCCAGGTGCCCTGGTCCTCGAGCTTGAGCGGCACGAGGCCAAGAGCCGCCACGTCGAGTCGCGCACATTCGATGTCTCCGGACAGGTAGGGGTGACCGGCGTAGGTCCACTGCTTGCGCGGCTTGACGAGCGCAACCTCGCCGGGAACGACGTCCCAGAGGCGACTCGTGCGCAGCGTGATGACGCGATCGCTTCCGAGGAGCCGGCAGCGCGCCGCATTCTGATTGACCGAGAGAACAACGAGCTCTACCGGGGCGCTCAGGTCGAGATCGGTCGTCGTGGCCTTGTGCTGGCGTTTTGGGCGGGAAGAAGGGGCGACCTCTTGGGGGAAGGGATCGAGGCTCATCCACTTGCGGTAGGCGGCGAGATATCGCACACCGTGCAAGCGCGCGGGGAGCAGGACTTCCGATGCCGCCACGACATGCGCGGAACCGTCCTCGCGCCGGCACCGTGCCGTCAACCCGCGGCGCTCGTTCCCATCGTAGTCAAACGCGACGACGCAGACCGGCTCACCGATGACAAAGCCGTCGCAGGGGAGGGCTACTTCGTCCTCGAATGCCTGGCGGAACGCCCAAAGCTGTTCGTCGTTGCCGTGGGCGTCGACCGTGATCTCCGCGATGAGTCGATCCAGGTCGGCCAGCTCCAGACCGTTAATGTCGGACTTCTTCTTCATCGTTCTCTGCGCTGTCGCCCACTCCAGCGCGCCTTGGCTCGCTGCAGAAAGGACGGCGCGTCGCTCGGACCCGAGCCCGCGACGAGACGTTCGAAGCCCGACATGAAACCAGTTTTGCGGTGGTGGGCGCCACGCACCTGGCTCACGGTCTTCTCCCACTCGGTGGTCAGCCCCGCGCGCTCGAAGCAGCGCTCGAAGCAGCGCTCGACACTCTCGAAGTTCGCGAGTGCGGCGTCGTAGGACTTGCTCTTCCTGGCGTTGACGATCCGCATCCCCTGCGCCCGCCACAGACGGGCCGCGAGGTCGGGGAGGAGACGGGTTGCCGTTTCGTCGGGGTCGGCGCCTGCCGCCTGGCGGGAAATGATCCAGCCGCGGGAGAGGTCGTCGACGAACTGTCCCAGGCTGGCGCTCGAGTCGTCGATCCCCTCGGCCTTCTCATAGCAGCCGGCGAGGAAGGTTTCGTACAGCGCGATGGCCGGGATCGACTCCGTCGGAATCAGCCCTTGGAGCTGTTGCTCGACAAACTCCAGGCCACGAACAAAATCGTAATTGGCGTTGTGGGAGATGTAGCGACCGGGGGCGAGAGCCGTCTCGATGTTGCTTTCGAACGGGCCGGTCCTGCCGCGAGGTCTACGGGTCATCGGGAGCCTCGTCGGATAGGATATTTAACTTGCACCACGGCCTGCGGGTAGGAACGGATACGGATAGGAATTTCGACCGTACCACGCTTCCTGTGAGGACTCAATACTGACTGACCGGATGAACCCGAACTCGCTGTCAAATCTTCTGCCGGGGCTTAACGTTCGCGCCGCTGTTCGCGCTTGCGCACGGCACGACCGACGCTTATGTAGTGCACGCCGAAGAACTCGCCGATCTGCCTCACGCTGGATGCCCCGTGGCATCGGCTTGCGCCCCTTCCGTGTCGCGATCACGGTGGCGACGGTGTCGAGGATGGCCGAGTCGAGTCGGTTGGCGGCGTCGACGGGGCCGACTATTTCCCTGCGTGGAGTCGGTGCTGGGAGATACATCTTCATACGGAACAGCGGCGGTGTGCGAGTCCAGACGCAAAGCATGCTCTAGGAGCCTGTCGGACTTAGGATGATTCGGCTGCAACGGTGGGAGAGCGGTCCATATTTCGCCGCTTTCTCCTTACATATTCCCGATATGCGCGTCGAAATCGTCAAAATCTGTCCTCGCTCTGCCACCGTTTCGCTATCGAACACCTAAGTCCGACAGGCTCCTAGAGCCAGACTGGATCCCTTTCGCTCCTCTCTAGACCTGACCTCGTTGACCCATTTTTTTCCCGAGCCCATTCTGAACCTGAACCGCAGACCGTGCGGCAGCGATGCCTCACAGCAAAGATGCGTCAATCCCCAGAGCGGCTGAACGGGTGCAATATGTGTAATACAAACGGTGGAGCAACCCCGACCATGACCCTGACAGTCCGTTTGCCCGAAGACTTGGACGCCCAGTTTGCGGCGGCGTGTGAACGCCGGCGCGTCGGCAAGTCCGAAGCCATCATCCGCATGGCGCGGGACTTCGTCGCGGCGCATCCTGAAAGATCGGCCTACGATGTCGCGCTCGAGCTCGGAATCGCCGGCGCCGCGGTCGGCGAAGCGGCAGACCTTTCGGTGACGACCAAGCAGCGGGTTCGAGAAGCGATCCGTGCGAAGCATCGTCGTTGACACCGGCCCGCTGGTCGCGCTTCTATCGAGAAACGACCGCTGCCATGGGCGCGGAAGAGATTTCTTGCGCGAAAGCCGATCTGCCCTGCTCACCACGTGGCCCGTGTTAACCGAGGCGTGGCACCTCCTCGCCCCTTTGAATCGCCTGCACTTGATGCGTTGGGTCGCGGGAGACGGATGCGCTGGAGGAGGTGTTGCGGCTCTTACGCAAGCGCTATGCGCAAGACGTGAAGCGCGCAAGAAAGTCGAAAGGGCATTGGTGGCAGGGCCGTTTTTTCTCCTCGGCGCTGGCCGAGCCGTATCTGCGGGCGGCATTGCGCTATTGTCGAACGCAATCCCGTGCATGCGCGGAACAGTAAATGGCGTGCGTCCCCATTCTTCCAAGCACTTTCATTGCAGTTGCCCTTGCTGCGCGTTCCCCGCGCCGTTAAGGTGAAACACCCAAGGGAACACTTGGAACTGAAGCGGCTGCGTCAACGCTCTTGAGGTGAACGAGCCTCGCCTAAAGGCGAGGGCTTCAAATTACGGCTCAAGCCGGTAACAGTCGGCCTCGCGGCCGACTCGCGAAATCTCCCTTCTGCTCCGCTTCGAGTGTTCCCTTGTCCCCCCGGGATACCCTCGCGCAGCCCGGAGTTATGGTCGCAGACCGGTATCCCCCGGAACCCATTTAGAAGGGCCGGAGATGAGGGATGCGCAATTTCAAGTCCCCACCTTTCCCTCACCCGGCGTCTTCGCGCCGACCTCTCCCGCAGGGAGAGGCAAACTTGACTGCACACAACATAAGGCATCGCCATCCGTCGCCTGAAGGCGAGGGGTTTACGGATCCGCTATCGGGGACTCTGAAAAAGCGCCGACGTTACATCGACCGTGTCGCCGGCTTGAACATTACGCGGCAGGTACGACCAGAAATCCCGCGCGCGGAAAATGCACCACGACTTCGCCGGCGCGTGCGTCCTGGCGGCGGATGGCAATATGCTGCGCCGACAGCGACACGATCGTCCCTTCGACCGGAATCTTGCCGTAGTCGTCCGGAATCACCTGCACGCGATCACCCGGTTTGCGCCCGTTCAGATCGCCGGCATCTGCACTCGTCGCGGTTTGCGGCGTGGCATTGCGGGCAAGCTCCAGCGCCTCGGCGGAGGTCAGTTCGCGTTCGCGCGAGCCGTGGCCGATTGCTTTCGCGCGTTGCTCCCACGCCAGCATCTTCGGAAAGCGCTCGAACAATTTCTCCGCGTCGGGCAGGTTAGCGCGCACATACCAGATGTTCATGTAGGCGTTGACGTCGCCCAGGCTCGGCTGTTTTCCCAGCAGCCAGGCGCGAGCGTCGCCGAGTTGGGCCTCGATCCAGTCCACATGCGCGCGCAACTGGTCGCGCATCTGCGGGATCGCGGCCTTCATGGCGTCGACGTCGAATGTCTGCCCGCGCAACTGCTCGCGATCCTCGCGAAACTCCTTCGGCACCTGGTCGGCCAGCGAGCCGAACACCAGATTTACGGTGTTCTGGAAGAAGGATCGATCGGTCCACATGCCCAGCGCCCAGGGCAGGCCGGCGTTCGCATCCGGGAACAGGGTCGGTTGGGGAAAGCGCCGCTCCAGTTCGCGAATGATGATCTGAGTGTCGCAATAAATATCCGCGCCGATTTGCAGCGTCGGCGTGCGGCGATAGCCGCCGGTCATCGGCATCAGGTCGGGGCGCGGCATGATGCGCGGAATCAGTACCGAGGCCCAGGCGATTTTCTTCAGACCGAAGACGAGGCGGACTTTCTCCGAAAACGGCGATTTTTCGAAGTGGTGCAGGATGATCGGATATTGATTGGCCATGCGATCCTCAGGCCAGAAATGAAATCAGACTGTCCAGAACCTCGTCGGGCTTTTCCGCCATCAGCGAATGCCCGGCGCCGTCCAGCGCAACGACTTTGACGTCCGCCAGTTTGGAGATCACATCCTTGGCAACTTTCATCGGCGTCATCAGGTCGCGCTTGCCGAGGATCATCAGCACGGGGCATTTGACTTTCTGCGCCGCCTGCAGACCCGCTGCGTAGTCGTTGCAGGCGCTGAAATCAGCATGCAGCACGCCATCGCCGGAGCGTTCCATCAAGCGCATCGCCGATCCCATCATCCACATTCCGGGCACGCGGTTACCTCCCAACTGCGCGGTATTGCTGTGAGCGAACACATTGATCATCTCGTAGGCCGCATGATCGTTGGCCTTCGATGCGTGCAGCAAAGGCGCCGAAACCTGGATGGGGACCGAAGTCCCGATCATCGCCAGTTTCCCTATGCGTTGCGGACTGCGTGCCGCGGTTTCCAGCGCAATGAGCGAACCCATGCTATGACCGACCAGGGCGGCCGTTGCCGCGCCGGCTGCGTCGAGCAATCTCATCACCCAGTCCGCCGCTGCGCCGATCGAGGCGCAGGGCGAGCCCGCCGATTTGCCGTGACCGGGCAGGTCAACGGCCAGCGCATTCCAACCGTGATACGCGAAATAGCGGCTTTGCAGCGACCAGACGCTGTGATCGTTGGCGGCGCCATGGATGAAGACGACCGTTGGTTTGCCGGGGTCGACAGCGCGGTTGGCGGTGTAGGCGTAAGTCTTTCTGTTGTCGATCGTCAGGTACATTGCGGCTCTTGCTCCAAATTGGTCTCTTTTCACTCAAGAGTTGACGAATTGGCGATGATTACTGGTTTCTCCATTGCGAAATCTGGTCCACTAAACCGAAAACAAAATTAACCGCAAAGACGCAAAGGCGCGAAGGAAACGCAAAGTACTGCGAGAAGCAAATCAGAAAGTGGACACGAAATGCGAATCAGTGCACGACAATATCAAGTGTGGTTCGCAGCGGATGCACCGCCCTTAGTATCTTGCCGTCTTCGTCTTCCTTTGCGTCCCCTTCGCGCCTTTGGTGCGCCAGGCCAAGTCTGGCTGATCTTGTGAACTGAGAGGTGTTCATCCTGTTAATTACCCGTTCAGCAGGTAGCCAATCGAGCGCGGTATCGAGTAATCGGTGCGGGGCGAAGCCT
>Ga0315276_10007154_pt1 | contig 10310 bp, 1 predicted proteins | sample YL17G05_0_MG_FD_204542 | JGI IMG/M metagenome (GOLD analysis project Ga0315276, IMG submission 204542) | Sediment microbial communities from Yellowstone Lake, YNP, Wyoming, USA - YL17G05_0 | ecosystem: Environmental > Aquatic > Freshwater > Lake > Sediment | place: USA: Wyoming | collected... | reverse complement strand
TCGAAAAAGAGTAAGTATCCCGGTTATCCAGAGAAAAAAGTTGAGCTTACCCCGGAAATTTTTTAAACTCCTGCGGTGAAGCAGGTTTGCAATAGTATAGTGTAAACCTGCTTCCGGAGTCTATTTCTGCCACCCGTACATGCAGGTTTAAGTTACCCCCCAAATGCATTTGGATAAAAAGACGGCAGGCACATATACATCAAAACCTCTTGAACGCAGAATTAGTGTCTGTATAGTATGCCTCACGAAACGTTCACATTGTATTATGGGTAAAAATATTATAAACTAATAGTTTACGTGTGATATGCATAAGCTCAAAATTCTTATCTATCACAAAATAGAACGCTAAAGCACCAATAAGGAACCTGTAATTCTTCTTTATTATTTATTTGGTTTGAAATGTATTTTACAGATATCTTGAACTTAAAAAGCTCATTGCAACTTATTGCAATTACGCCTCCTAAATTGCTTGATCCATCTCTTGCTATTGCAGCCACCAGAGCAGGCGGGATCGGCATACTGGATTTAGAATTCACAAATGACCTGAAAACCTCTTTAGATGCCATAAATACATTGGTTTATCACTCGAGGTACATCTGCGGCATTAAGCTGAATGGAGAAGACAGTGCTTTCATTACTGCCATCATCCCAAAACTTCCTAAAGGGATAAACATCATTCTTCTTACCTCTAGTAAACCTGAGAATTTGGTCAAATATATCAATGATATCCATCTGCATAACCGGCTCGTCTTTTTAGAAGTCACAACACTTGAACAGGCAAGGCTTGGATATGAACTTAAAGTGGATGGACTTGTTGCCAAAGGCAATGAATCTGCAGGATTTGTAGGAGAAAAGACAGCGTTTATCCTTTTTCAGCAAATTGTCTCGAACCTTTCGTTACCTGTATGGGTTCAGGGTGGGATAGGACTGAATACTGCTGCAGCCTGTTATGCCGGAGGAGCTGCAGGAATAGTTTTAGATTCCCAACTATATCTTACGAAAGAATCACCATTGTCGGACGAAATTAAAAAACACATTCGACGCATGGATGGAAGTGAGACCATATGCCTGGGGGGCAAGTCAGTACAATGCAGGATATATAACAGGCCGGGGATTAAATTTGATGACGAGCTTTGTAATAGAGAAGAACACTTAGAAAATGCACAAAATACAGGATATGCCGTATCTTTACTTCGTAAATCCATCCGGAAGTATATCGCATGGGATCAAGCTGCAAATTCCCTGTGGTTGTTGGGGCAAGATGCAGCTTTTGCCGAGCCATTAGCCCGGCGCTTCAGCACAGTTGGTTCGGTATTTCAGGCAATTCGAAAAGCTGTTAATGAGCATGTTCACTCTGCGAAGTCATTCATGATACTGAATAAGGAATCGCCGCTTGCAAAATCTCACAATACGCTCTACCCGATTGTTCAGGGACCTATGGCGCGAGTGAGCGATAATGCAGAGTTTTTGGCACAGGTTGCAAAAGCCGGTGCTCTTCCTTTTCTGGCATTGTCTAACCTCAGAGGAGAAGGGCTTAAAGGTATCCTTAGAGAAGTAACCGGGGCGCTCGGAGACCGGCCATGGGGTGTTGGCATTCTCGGTTTCAATAAAAATGAATTGTTTGAATCACAAATGGAGGCCATTAATCTTTATAAGCCGGCTTTTGCCGTTATTGCCGGAGGCATGCCAGGTCAGATTGCGATGCTGGAATCAAGAGGGATATCAACCTATGTTCATGTACAGTCAACTACTCTTCTGGAAATGTTTATTGATAGTGGGCTCAGACGCTTCATCTTTGAGGGAAGAGAGTGCGGAGGACATATTGGACCGAGGTCAAGCTTCGTCCTTTGGGAAGTAATGATCGAAAAGCTCCTGGAAAAGTTGAAAGTTGATCCCGAGCCGGAAAAATTCCATATTTTGTTTGCGGGAGGTATTCACAACGCTTTGTCAGCTGCAATGGTAGCTTCTATGGCATCTCCACTTGCTCAATACGGTGCCCGTATCGGAGTTCTTATGGGAACGGCATATTTGTTTACAAAAGAGATTGTTGAGACCGGGGCAATTGCCAAAGGGTTCCAAAAAAATGCTCTCCGGTGCTCAGAAACATCTATCCTTGAAAGCGGACCAGGTCATGCGGTTCGATGCTGCAATACACCATTTGTAAGGTTTTTCGAAAATGAAAAGCGAAGGTTGCTGTCTGAAAAAATACATCAGGAAAAGATCCGCTCAACTCTTGACACATTAGTCCTCGGAAGATTGCGTATTGCATCGAAAGGCCTTACACGTAATCCTGATCACAATTCTGAACCTGGTCCCCCTTATTTAATCCAGGTTAGTGAAGAAAAACAGGAAACAGAAGGTCTGTATATGATTGGTCAGCTGGCGGCTTTAAAAGATAATACAGGTACTATAGAAGACCTGCATCACGAAGTTTCAGTTAGATCTACTGAAATCCTGGCATCTCTTTCTCCCTTAAAAGACGATATCCGTCCGGAAGCAGCTGCTGATATTGCGATTACTGGTATGGCATGTCTTTATCCAAAAGCAGGAAATCTGCAAACCTATTGGGAAAACATTTTAGATAAAGTGAACGCCATATCAGAGGTTCCTGAAACCCGGTGGGATTGGCGATTATATTTTGATAAAAATATTAAGGCCAGGGATAAAATTTATTCCAAATGGGGAGGTTTCCTCGATGACATGCCTTTTGATCCGATGAAATACGGTATACCTCCAAATTCGCTTTCTTCGATTGAGCCACTTCATCTTATGGCCCTTGAGGTAGTTAGTGCTGCTCTCAAAGATGCAGGCTATGAAGACAGAGAGTTTCCGCGTGAAAAGACTTCAGTAATATTCGGAACAGGCAGCGGTTACGGAGACCTCGGACAGAATTATATTTTCAGATCTTTACTTCCCATGTTTCTTCAGAACCCTTCTGAAGAAATTCTGAAGAAGCTCCCTGAATGGACTGAAGATTCTTTCCCCGGGATTTTGATGAATGTGCTGGCAGGACGTATAGCAAACCGGTTCAACCTCGGAGGTGTTAACTACACTATGGATGCTGCATGTGCATCATCTCTTGCTGCTTTATACGATGCTGTCAGGGAATTGGAGAACGGCAGCAGCGATATGGTAATTGTCGGCGGTGCCGATGCAGGCCAAAGTCCATTCGGATTTCTGTGTTTCAGCAAGACGCAGGCTCTATCTCAGCGTGGTCAATGCAGGGTTTTTGACGCAAATGCAGACGGCACAGTCATCAGTGAAGGATTGGCTGTTTTAATATTGAAACGCCTTGCAGATGCAGAACGTGACGGCGACCGTATTTATGCCGTTGTTAAAGCAGTCAAAGGCTCAAGTGATGGCCGCGGCAAAAGTATGACAGCTCCCCGAATTGAAGGGCAGATAGCGGCCTTGAGAAGGGCCTATGAAAAGGCAGGTTTTTCGTCTGCTACTGTGGAAATGTTTGAGGCACACGGCACAGGCACTGTTGTTGGTGATCAGATCGAGGCTGAATCTGCTTCACAATTCTTAAAAGAATGCTGTGCTTCCCGCCGGAGCTGCGCTATCGGTTCAGTGAAGTCCATGATTGGTCATACAAAAGGTGCTGCCGGATTGGCAGGGTTAATAAAGATTGCCTTATCACTTTACCATAAAGTGCTGCCGCCAACAATAGGTGTCGACAAGCCCAATCCTCATGTAGATTTTCTGAATGGACCGCTTTATATAAATACCGAGCTGCGTCCGTGGATTAGCAGAGACAGCGGTCCGAGACGCGCAGGGGTCAGCAGTTTCGGTTTCGGCGGAACAAATTTTCACGCAGTGCTTGAAGAATACAATGATATTTTTGAGAAAGACAAACCTGCTTTAAGAGAGCAATGGCCATATGAACTCCTTCTCTGGGCAGGAAACTCGAAAGATGAACTGATTTCCGGGTTGGATTCAGTTAAGGCTTATTTTGAATCAGGGGCAGCACCAAGACTCGGAGATCTGGCTGTTACGCTGCATAAAAATTTCAAAGAACTGACCGGGAAGGAAAAAAAGAACATATCAACCCTTGCAATAATCGCCTCATCCTTGAATGATCTTAAGGAAAAGATCACCTCTGCATCTTTTTCACTGAATGAGCCTGGATGTAAAAGCATTTCAAACCCGGGGGGAATTTATTTTAGTGAAAAACCTCTTTTACGTTCCGGCAAGATTGCATTCCTCTTTCCAGGGCAGGGGTCGCAATATCCAAATATGCTCCGGGAGTTAACGACAATCTTCTCTGAAATGAGAAGCTCTTTTGAGGTCGCTGATTCTGTCCTTAAGGAAAGATTTCCGGAGAGACTGAGCAGCTTTATCTTCCCGCCCCCTGCTTTCAGCAAAGAGGAAGAAGGCGAACAGATGCAGAGGTTATCCCAAACCAATATTGCACAACCTTCGCTTGGCGCAGCATGTTACGGCATGTTCACATTGCTCCGCAGTCTGAATCTGAATCCTGATATGGTTGCCGGTCATAGTTATGGCGAATATGTTGCATTGTGCGCAGCGGATGTATTTAGTGAAGAAACACTCTATTCCCTTTCCGAGGCGAGAGGCCGGTTCATGATCAAAGCTGCAAAGGGACAGGATCTTGGCACCATGGCGGCTGTGAAGGCAGGAGTTAAGGAGCTTGGAGAGCTGTTAAAGGATGCTGACGATGTGATAATTGCAAATATCAATTCACCGAAACAGACGGTAATATCGGGACAAAGGACTGCTGTTGCAAGGACAGTTGAATTATTAGAATCTAAAGGTATCCACGCTCAACTCATACCTGTTGCAGGGGCTTTTCATTCGCATATTGTTGCGCCTGCTAAAAAGATGTTTTCCGAGTTTTTGAATACGGTTGACTTTGCTTCTCCCCGGATTAAGGTTTTTTCCAACAGTTTTGCAATGCCTTACAAGAAAACAGCAAAGGAGATCCGTGACTGCCTGGCTGAGCATATGGTTATGCAGGTTAAATTCATGGATGAGATAGATGCCATGTATAAAATGGGTGCGAGGATCTTTATTGAGGTTGGTCCTGGAAGCGTACTGACTAACCTCACAAGGCAGATACTTGAAGGGCGTTCTTTCCTCTCTTTATCCACAGACAGCCGGGGCAGTTCGTCTCTCAGTCAATTATTACAGACTCTTGCCCAGCTTGCTGTTCATGGTGCCCCGATTTCTTTAGAAAGTCTCTATAAATGGAGAGGTCTGAAGGAAATCAATCTTAAAGAATGGGGTAAGGAGATGCAGAAAAATCCTGGCTGGTTAGTCAGTGCAAACGGTGTCCGTCCAGCAGGCGAGAATCTAAACAAAAAAGCTCTTAAGGTGAGTACCGTTGAAGATTTAAGTGTATCTGAAGGCTTCCCTGACGAGATTCAGAAACTTGTAAAAAACATTCCATTCCATGGAGTGGCAGATTTGCAGACAGGAATACATTCTGATGTTGACGATGTGATGCAGCAGTTTCAAAGACTTATGAGCAAGTTCCTGGAGACTCAAGAGCGTATTATGAAGGCATATTTACAACAAGACACACTGCCGTCACTGAAGGTTGACGAACCGGCTGCAAAAGATCTTCCTGAGGAGAAAGAAAAGCTACAGGATAAAAACAGATATCAGACTCAGGAACCGGTAATGGAAACACCTGATACTGTAGTTGAAACAAGAGCACCTGCCTCGTTAAAGCAGGATGAAGTGACGATGGAAACCATCAAAGAAGAACTGCTCAGGGTGACGAGTGAGCGGACAGGGTACCCAAAGGAAATGCTCAAACTGGATTCTGATATAGAGGCTGACCTCGGGATAGATTCAATCAAGCGTGTCGAAATACTCAGTACATTCACAAAAGGTTTCTCTGAAAATGAAAGAGTGAAGATTCAGGGTATCATCGACAATCTTTCAAAGCTTAAGACCCTTAAGGCTGTTATCGAAAAAAGTGCAGATGTTCTTTTGGAGCCAGAAACGAAGTCAATTGCTTCAAATACACATCAGATCTCCGGCAAGCAGGTTTCTCCGGGTATTAAGGAGATCAGAAGGAATGAAGATGGATATCTTCCAAGATTTGTAATTGAACCTGTTGAAGCACCGGTACCTGAAGAACCATTACAGATAACAGGCAATAAGGTTTTCATGATAACTGATGACGGCCGTGGTGTTGCTGAGATGCTTGCAGATAAATTAAGAGAACTTGGTGGTCAAGCTGTAATAGTGCAGAATGACCACAAGGGAACAAACATTGACGAGGGTATCTACCATGCTGATCTGACTGACCCTTCTGCAGTGAATTCATTAGTCCGGGAAGTCCAGCTTAAGTATGGCTCCATTGCCGGCCTTGTTCACCTCCTGCCTCTCGGCCATCGGGTCCCAATAGAAGAAATGGACGTTAAGGTGTGGCGTAATTATCTCAAGGGTGAAGTGAAGAGTTTGTTCTATCTTACTAAGGTTTTGAGCGCAGATATTAGGGATGCAGGCCGGAAGAACAGCGGGTGGCTGATGGCAGCTACTTCATTAAGCGGACACCCCTGTGCTGCTGATAAAAGGGATTGTTTTTTAGGCCAGGCCGGTATTGCCGGTCTCCTGAAAACAGTTGCCCAGGAATGGCCTGAAGTCAAGTGTCGTGTGATTCATATGGAGATGGACAATCCTCCTTCAGTCTTGTCAGATCAGTTGATCCGGGAAATGGCAGTAAAAGACAAGACCGTAGAGGTCGAATATAAAGGCTCAAACAGGATAGTTTACCTGCCAAGACAGGTTTCTTTAAAACATGATGACCCTGCGAACATGCAGATAAACAGGGACTGGGTTATCATGGTCACAGGCGGTGCAGTCGGTATTACAGCTGAAGCAGCGTATGAATTATCAATAAAATACAAACCCACGCTCCTTCTTATCGGAAGGTCAGCGTATCCAGAGGAAGAGACAGCGGAAACAAAAGGTATCACTTCGCCACATGAAATAAAAGAAATTTTAATGCGCAACTTGCGCTTAAGCGGAGATCCGCTTACCCCTGCTAAGGTCGAAGCTGCATATGCCAGGCGATTAAAGGACAGGGAGATACGCCAGAATGTCGAAAGAATGCAGCAAACCGGTGCAAGAGTTCACTACTTCCAGGTTGACGTCCGGGATGAAGAAGGCTTTGGAAAACTTATTGATGAAATATATGAATCCTTTGGGCGTCTGGATGGTGTAATCCATGGTGCAGGGGTTATCGAGGATAAGCTTCTTGAAGATAAGACCTATGAATCTTTTGACCGTGTCTTTGATACAAAGGCAGACAGCGCCTTTATCCTTAGCCGGAAGTTAAGGCCGGACTTTTTAAAATTTATTGTCTTCTTTACATCTGTAGCCGGCTCATTTGGAAATCGCGGGCAAGCTGATTATGCAGCTGCCAATGAGGTTGTGAATAAGCTGGCTTTGTCTCTGGATAAACGATGGAAAGGGCGCATTGTAGCGATCAATTGGGGACCATGGAGAAAGACTGGCATGGTAACCACAGAGCTGGAAAGGCAGTTCAAAGAGAGGGGTATTCAAGTTATCCCTCCTGCTGCCGGCTGTCGTATGTTCGAAGAAGAACTCAGGCTCGGCAAAAAAGGTGTTGTTGAGGTAGTCATAGGAGATGGGCCATGGAAGATGTAGCCATTGTCGGTATGGCCTGTATTTTCCCAGGCGCAAAGGATATCAGAGAATACTGGCAGAATATTATTTCTAAAGTCGATGCAATCAGTGACCCGCCTGAGGACTGGGAAGCAGAACGCTATTTCGATGCACATTCAACAGCAAATGACCGCATCTATTGTAAAAGAGGCGGCTATCTTGGAAACCTGGCACGTTTTGAACCTTTAGAATTCGGAGTCATGCCTTCGTCTCTTGACGGGGGTGAGCCTGATCACTACCTTGCCCTGAGGGTTGCGAAGGAAGCACTCTCTGACGCCGGTTATACAGAGAAAACGATTAACCCTGAACGCTCGGAGGTTATTATAGGACGTGGTACATACATCAACAGGGGGGTAACAAATGCATTTCAGCATTCTGTTGCAGTTGAGCAGACAATAGAGATACTGAAGGAGCTTCAACCTCAATACAACGATGAGGAATTGCATGAGTTGAAGAAAATACTGAAAAAGGGTCTCCCGCCTTTCACAGCAGAAATTGTTCCAAGTCTTGTCCCGAATGTTTTAGCGGGTCGCATAGCCAACCGGCTCAATTTTATGGGAACAAACTATCTTGTAGATGCAGCCTGTGCATCATCCCTCATCGCTGTAGAACACGGGATAGATGACTTAATAAATCATAAATGTGATCTGGCATTAGTCGGAGGGGTGAATGCATCAATCCCGCCTACCATGCTGGTTATCTTCTGTCTCATAAACGCTTTGTCCCGTCAGCCATCCCTCCGTCCTTTTGATGAGTCTTGTGATGGTACCATGCTCGGTGAGGGATTGGGTTTTGTGGTACTGAAAAGAAAAACCGATGCAGAGAAAGAGGGTAACCGTATCTACGCAATTATGAAATCTGTCGGGGTTGCCAGTGATGGCCGTGCATTAGGCCTTTTAACACCAAGACTCGAGGGAGAGGTTTTGGCAATTAAACGCGCCTACGATAGAGCAGGTATATCTCCCCAAACAATAGAACTCATTGAGGCACATGGTACCGGTACTCCGGTGGGAGATGCTACAGAAGTAGAAGCATTAAGGAAAGTTTTTGGTCAAAGAAACGGGAATCGCCCATCCTGTGCATTTGGGACAGTGAAATCAATGATAGGCCATCTTATCCCTGCCTCGGGCATGGCCGGTCTTATCAAAACAGCCCTATCTTTATACCATAAAGTCTTACCGCCTACTCTTTGTGATAAACCCAATCCCAACCTGAAACTGAACGAAACTCCCTTTTATATGAATACCGAAACGCGTCCGTGGATTCATGGCAACAGGGATTTCCCTCGCAGGGCAGGTGTGAATGCATTTGGCTTTGGTGGAATCAATGCGCACACTATTATGGAAGAATATATAGGGGGAAGCGAGGATGATTTTAGAAACCTCCATTACAACTGGGATACAGAGGTTTTCTTTTTTTCGGCTGGGTCACGCCAGGATTTGATCAAGGAAATGGAAAAGGTCAATAATTATCTAAAAGAAAATCCGGAAGCATTGATGAAGGATCTTGCATATACTCTCAATACCAAACCGGGAGATTACCCGCATAGGCTGACAATTGTTGCAAGCTCCGGACTGGAGCTGTCTAAGAAAATTGTGCACGCCGCAGAGCGCTTGAGAGACACTTCCTGTACAAGGATCCGCGATCGCAAAGGAATTTACTATTTTGATGAGCCATTAGGCAGGCAAGGTAAGATAGCCTTCTTATTCCCTGGTGAGGGATCTCAATACACCAATATGTTTTCTGACCTCTGCATTCATTTTCCTGAAGTGAGGTCATCCTTCGACCTTATGGACAGGGCATTCATTAACCACCATCGCGGGTATCTGCCAAGCCACACGGTTTTCTCTCTCCCTTTAGGCCAGGAGACACATGATCAGAAACTCTGGGCCATGGATATTGCAGCAGAATCTGTTTTTACTGCAAACCAGGCGATGCTGAAACTCATGAATTGTTTAGAAATAAAACCCGATGTTCTTATCGGACATAGTACCGGAGAATATTCAGCGCTCATAGCATCCGGAATGATAAGGGTGGAAGAGGAAGACCAGTTTATTCATTTCGTTCTTGGCGTAAACAAGGTGTATGAGAAATTACTCGAAGAGGGGCAGTTAGCCGAAGGGATACTTTTGTCGGTTGGTGCTGCAAAAAGGGATTATGTCGAAAAACTGATGGGGGAAAGCCCTGGGGATTTATATATTGCGATGGACAATTGTCCCAATCAGATCGTGTTATGCGGATCTGAAAAGGCAATAAACAAAGCAGAAGAAAAGCTTCGTGAAAGCGGTGCCCTGTTGGAGCGGTTACCTTTCAGGCGTGCATACCACACCCCCATGTTTGAGTCACTGTGTACTCCCCTGTTGGAATATTTTAAAGGATTGGAGATCAGCCGTTCTCAAATACAAATGTACTCCTGTGTAACTGCTCAGCCATATCCTGATGGACAGGATGAAATCCGTCAACTTGCTACAACACAATGGGCACGCTGTGTACGTTTCAAAGAATCTATTGAGGCTATGTATAACGACGGTGTTCGCATATTTATAGAAGTCGGTCCAAGGGGAAATTTAACGGCCTTTGCAGATGACATATTGAAGAAACAACCGCATCTGGCTGTACCCTCTAACCTTCACAGGCAATCAGGG
>Ga0315276_10007153_pt1 | contig 10310 bp, 6 predicted proteins | sample YL17G05_0_MG_FD_204542 | JGI IMG/M metagenome (GOLD analysis project Ga0315276, IMG submission 204542) | Sediment microbial communities from Yellowstone Lake, YNP, Wyoming, USA - YL17G05_0 | ecosystem: Environmental > Aquatic > Freshwater > Lake > Sediment | place: USA: Wyoming | collected... | reverse complement strand
GCCGCCGGCGCCGGCCCCCCCCCCGCCCCGGCCCCCCCCCGCCCCCCCCCCCCCCCCCCCCCCCCCCCCCCCCCCCCCCCCCCCCCCCCCCCCCCCCCCCCGCAGGTCGCCTACCCGGTCAAGTTCTATGGCCACGTGTCGGTCGCGGACGAGGACGGGCGGCAGGCGTTCAAGTGGAACGCGGGGGAGACGGTCACCGCGGTCGCGTACGACAACCCGATCCCGGGCTACCGCACCAACAACACGATCAACCTGCGCCTGTGGGCGTCCCGGCCGGACCGCGAGTTTGACTTGGAAGCGTTCAACACGGGCGACTACGTGCAGGCCATCCTCGCGCGGCAGCGCGCGGAGACCCTGTCGTCCGTCCTCTACCCCGACGACCGCACGTACCAGGGCAAAGAGCTGCGCCTCAAGCAGCAGCATTTCTTCGTGTCGGCCACCATCCAGGACGTCGTGCGGCGCTACGTGGACGTGCACGGCGACGATTTCTCCAAATTCGGGTCGAAAGTCGCGTTCCAGCTCAACGACACGCACCCCACGATCGCGGTCGCGGAGCTCATGCGCGTGCTCATGGACGACCACGGGTTGGGGTGGTCGGCGGCGTGGGGGATCACCACGAAAGTGTTTGCCTTTACAAACCACACCGTCCTCCCGGAAGCGCTCGAGAAGTGGCCCGTGTCGCTCATCGAGAAGCTGCTGCCGCGCCACATGCAGATCATCTACGACGTCAACTGGCGCTTCATCCAGGTCGGGGGGGCGAGGGGGGGGGGAGGAGGGCGGGCGGGCGCTCGCCGCGCGCGCTCACCGCAACCCCCTCCCCCCCCTCGCAGGAGCTGCGCGGCGCCATCGGCGACGACGCCGACCGCATCGCCCGCATGTCCATCATCGACGACGGCCCGTCCGGGGAGAAGGGCGTGCGCATGGCCTACCTGGCGGTCGTCGCGTCGCACACCGTCAACGGCGTCGCCGCCATCCACTCGGACATCATCCGCGACACCATCTTCAAGGATTTCGCCGACCTGTGGCCCGCCAAGTTCCAGAACAAGACGAACGGGGTGACGCCGCGGCGGTGGCTCGCCTTTTGCAACCCGCCGCTGCGCGCGCTCATCTCGGAAACGCTCGGCTCCGACGCCTGGATCACCGACCTGGCCCAACTCGAAGGCCTCAAGGCCAAAGCCGCCGACCCCGCCTTCTGCGCGCGCTGGCGCGAGGTGAAAGCCGTGGCCAAGGCGCGCGCGCTCGCGCGCGTCGAAGAGTTGACCGGCGTCCGCGGCGCGCCCGGCGCCCTGCTCGACATCCAGGTGAAGCGCATCCACGAGTACAAGCGCCAGCTCATGAACGTGCTCGGCATCGTGTGGCGGTACGACCAGATCAAGCAGATGGGGGCGGCGGACAGGGCCAAGGTGGTCCCCCGCACCGTCGTCATCGGCGGCAAAGCCGCGCCGGGCTACGACATGGCCAAGCGCATCATCAAGCTCGTGTGCGCGGTGGCGGACAAGGTCAACGGCGACCCGGACGTGGGCGATTTGCTCAAGGTGGGGCGGAGGGGGGGCGGGGTGGTCGGAACTCGAGCGCGTGCGCGCCGCGGCGGAGCGGGCGCCTTCCCCACCACCCTCCACCCACCACCACCCCCTCCCTCTCTCTCCTGCAGGTCGCCTTTGTGCCCGACTACAACGTCTCCCTCGCGGAGGTCATCATCCCCGGGTCCGAACTCAACCAACAGATTTCCACCGCGGGCACCGAAGCGTCCGGCACGGGCAACATGAAGTTTGCCATGAACGGGTCGCTCATCATCGGGACGATGGACGGGGCCAACGTGGAGATTGCGCAAGAGATTGGGGAGGCCAACATGTTCATCTTTGGCGCGCGCGCGCACGACGTCAACCGCCTGCGGGCCGAGCGCGCGTCCTTCAAGCCCGACCCGCGCTTCGAGTCGGTCATCGCCATGATCCGGCGCGGCGACTTTGGGTGGGCCGATTTCTTCGAACCGCTCTGCGCCGCGGTCTCGGGGCCAGGGGATTATTATCTTGTCGCCAACGATTTCCCCGCCTACATTGAGGCCCAAGCCGCGGTGGACGCGGCGTACCGGGACGAGGACAAGTGGACCGCGATGTCGATCGCGTCCGTCGCCGGGTCGGGCTTTTTCTCGTCCGACCGCACGATCGGGGAGTACGCGCGCGACATTTGGGGGGTTGAAGCGTGCCGCATCCCGGACGACTCGGCGTGAGAGGGGAGAGGGGGGTGCGGTGGGGTGGCGGGGTTGAGCGCAGAGTGCAGACGGCGGTGGCGGCGCGCGCGCGTTCCTCTCTCCCCTCGCCACACCCGCGCCGCCCTCCTTCCTCCCCACCATGTACGGCGCGCCGCCGCCGCCGGCGTGGGGCGCGCCACCGCCCCCGCCGCCGGCGCCAAACGCCGGCTGGGCGGCGCCGACCGCGGCGTGGGGCCAGCAGCCCCAGGCGCCACCGACCGCCGCCGACGACGCGGCCCGCCTGCGCGCCTCGCTCGCGGCGCACGTCGCGGCCGCCGCCCGCGACTCGGGCGCGCTCGCCGCGGCGAGCGCGGCGGATGAGGCTGCCGTGCGCGCGCTGGGCGCGGCCATCCAGGCGGCCCTGGCGGGCGCGCGGTCCGACATCCGGGACCTGGAGCTGCTGGCCGAAGAGGCGGATAGGTGGGAGGGGAGGAGGGCGGGCGGGAGGCGCGCATCGCACGGTGCGCGGGGCCACCCCGCCCACGACCCCGCCTCCCTCCTCCCCTGCATAGCCCCGCCGAGGCCGACGCGCTGGCCGCGGATGCGACCGCCGGCAAGCGGGAGTACGAGGCGGCCGCGGGCGAGTACCGCCGCGCGGGCGACGCGGCGCGCCGCAACGCGGCGGCCGCCGCGGCCGGCGCCCGTAGGGCGCTGTTGACGGGGAGTGGAGGTGGTGGAGGTGGCAGGGCTGGGGAGCCGGCGCAGGCAGCCGCCCCCGCCCCTGGCGGCGGTGGCTTTTCCGCCCCGCCGCCCGCGTTTGCAGCCGAAGCCGCCGCCGCCGCCACAACCACCGACACCACCGCCTCCCTGGCCCGCACCGCCGCCCTGCTCGCCACAGAGGTCGACCACGGCGGCGCCGCGCTCGCCGCGCTCGACGCCGGCAACGCGCGCCTCGGCGGCGCGCACGCCGCCTGGCAAGACGGGGCGGCTGGACTGACGACGAGCCACGGCCTGTTGGGCACGGCGCGGGCCAACTCGAGGCGGGACGCGGTTTACTTGTGGGCGGGGTTGGCCGCTTTCGGCGCCGCTCTCGCTTACGTCGTCCTCAAGCGCGCCTCCTACTTCACCCCCGACGCCGTGCGGGCCGCCCTGCCCGCGGCCGGCGCGGCCGCGCGGTCGGCGGCGGGGCGGCTGCCGTCGGTCGGGGAGGTCGCGGCTGCGCTGCCGACGCGCGCAGAGCTCGCCGCGCTCGTGCCGTCGCCCGCCGCGGTGGCCGCCGCCCTGCCCGCAGGGCTGGGCGCGGGCGACGTGGTGGCCGCGGCGGCGGCGCTGGCGCGGCTTGGCGGGGGGGCGGCCGCCGGCGGCGCAGCGCTCGCGCTCGCCGCGGCGGCCGACGTGGGGCGCCTGCTGCACTGGACGGCGCGCGGCCGGCCGGCGGCTGGGGCGCCGGCCGCGCGGCCGGCGGTGGGGGGTGCGGGGGGCGAGCTCCCCGCCTTCCTCGCCGCCAAGCGCGACGCCGACGCGGCGCGTGCGGCGGCCGCCGCCCAGCGCGAGGCGGACGCGGTGGCGGCGGTGAAGGCGGCCCGGGAAGAGGCTGCGGCGCGGGAGGAGGAGGCGGCCGCGGAGCGGGCGGCGGCCGAGGACGAGCGGCGCGCCGCTGAGGCGGCCGCGGCCGAGCGGGAAGCGGCCGTCGCTGCCGAGCGCGAGGCGACGGCCGAGGCGGAGCGTGTGGCCACCGCCGAGCGCGCGGCGGCTCGGGCGGCCGAGCTGGAGAAGGAGGCGGCCGACGCCGCGGCCCAGGCCGAAAAAGACGCCGCCGAGGCCAGCCGCGCCGAGGAGGCCGCCGCCGAGGCTAGGCGCGCCGAGGAGGCCGCCGCTGAGGCCAAGCGCGTCGCGGAAGCTGAGAAAGAGGCGTGGAAAAAGGAAGCAGAGGCCCAGGCGGCGAAAGCGGCGGCCGACGAAGAGGCCGCCGCAGCCGCGCGCGCTGCGGCCGACGCCGTCGAGGCTCAGGCCGCGGCCGACGCCGCTGATGCCCAAGCGGCTGCCGCCGCCCCGGCGCCCGCGGAGCCGGCTCCCGCCGCCGCGGAGGAGCCGGCGGCGAGCGATCCCTCGCCCACGACCGCCGAGCCCGCTGCGGCCGCCGGGGCCGAGTCCGCGCCCGAGCCCGATGCGGAGCCTTTGCCGGATGTCGTCGACGACGCCGAGCCCGCGCCCGAGCCCGAGCCGGCGCCGCCCGCCGACGCGCCCCCCGCCCCTCTGGCCGACGCGGCGCGCCGCAAAGCCGACGCGCTCCAGCTGGCGGCCGCCGCCCGTCAGAAGATGGCGGCCGCGGGCCTGGCCCCGCCCGCGGGCGGGGCGGCGGCGGCGGCGGGGGACGAGCTCTAGAGTGGCACCGCGCGTTTGCAACTCCCTCACTGCCACCACCTCCTTCCTCACAAAATGAGCGCCGCGTGCAGCACGACCATGTAGACCAGCACCGCCACCCGCGCCACCGCCGACCGGTCCAGGGCGACGGCGGCGCGGTCGAGCTGGTGCGCGGCGGCGACGAGGGCGGGGGCGTTGAGCGGGCGCGGCGCGGCGCGCAGGAGGTTGGCCAGCGGTTCAAACGCGCCCGACGACAGAATGGCGGCCTCGACGTCGCCGCCGCCGTCCTCGTCCTTTTTGTTGGCGAAGCCTGGGGGCGGGGCGGACGGCCCCGGCGCCGCCAGCGCGAGCGCACGCGCGGCAGCGAGCGCAGCCTCCAGCTCGGCGCCGCGCGACCTCGCAGCGTCCAGGTCGGCGCGCGCGGCCGCGAGCTCGGACGCGGCCGCGCGCAGGCGCTCGTCCGCGGCGGCCGCGCCGCCGGCGGCGGACGCGGCGTGCGCGTCGGCCGCGCCGTCGGCCGCGCGCGCGGCGGCCGTCTCGGCCGCCGACCGCGCGGCTTGGGCGGCCTCGAGTTGGGCAGCCACATTTTCGTAGGCGGCTTGCCATTGGGCCACGGCGGCCGCCGCGGCCTCGGTGTCAGCCGACGGCGCGGCGGGCGCGGCGGCCGCCGCTGTCGCCGCCGCCACCGCCGCGTCGCGCTCGCCCATCAACGCCTCGAGCTGGGGCACTAGCTCCTCGAGCTCGGCGGAAGAAGCGTCAGCGCGCGCGTTGGCAGCCGCGGCGGTGGCCTCGAGCTCCGGCACGCGCGCCGCCGCCGCTTCCAGCTCCGGCACGCGCCCGGCCGCCGCTTCCAGCTCCGGCACGCGCCCGGCCGCCGTCTCCAGCACGGCGATCCGCAGCCTCAACGCGTCCGCGTCGCCGGCGGCGTCCTCGAGCTCGGTGACGCGCGCGCGCAGCGCGTCCGCGTCGCGCGCGGTCGCTTCCAGGGCCGCGATCTGCGGGCGCAAGGCTTCCGCGTCGGACGCGGTCGCCAGTTGAGCGCGGAGCGTCTCCGCTTCGAGCCTCGCAGCGTCCAGTTCCCCGAGCGCCGCGTCGGCCGCTGCGCGCGCGGCAGCCACCTCTCCTTCAGCCACCCGCCGCGTTTCTTCCACCTCCGCCGCCGCCCGGTCGGCATCGGCGCGCGCTGCGACCGCCACCGCTTCCGCGGCGGTCCGCGCGGCGTCGAGCTCGCCCGCGAGGCGCTGCGCACCGGCGGCCGCCGCGCCCACGTCCTTGGCGCGCGCCTCGGCCGCGGCCAGCTGATCCTGGAGCCGGGCAATGTCTGCCGTCGCGGCCTCCAACGCTCCAGCGTCAGGCGCGGCGGCGGCAGCGGCGTCCAGCTCTGCACGCAGCGCGGCAACCCCAGAGGCGGCCGCGGCTGCCTCGGCCCGGGCCGCTTCAGCCTCGGCCGCCGCTTCATCAGCCGCCGCTTTATAATCTTGCAGGCGAGCCAGGGCGGCGGCCGCGGACGCCTCGCCGTCGGCCGCCTCGGCGCGCGCGGCGTCGAGCGCCGCGCGCAGCGCGTCAGCCTCACCCGCGGCAGCAGCGGCGGCAGCGGCCGCGGCGTGGGCCGCGCCATGCGCCTCGTCCCGCTCGGCGCAAGCGGCCGCCAGGGCGGCGCCGGCCTCGGCCGCAACCGCCCCGTCTGCCGCGGTCGCCGCCACCCCGGCCGCCGCTTTGGCCTTGCGCAACGCCACTCGCAACGCCGCGTTGTCCGCGGCCAGCGCGTTTCGCAGCACAGAGTCTTCCCCGGGGCTCCCCACGAGCGACCGCGCGGCCGACCGCGGCGGCGGCCCCGCCAGCGGCGACGGCGCCGCCCCGCCCGGCGCGTACGCGGTCACCGACGCCACCGACCGCGGCGTGCCCGACGGCGGCCGCTTGCCGCCGGGCGTGCCGGGCGTCGTCGCGGGCGTGGAAGCGGCCGAGCCGGCGCGGCGGGCGGCCATGGCGGCCGCTTTCTTGAGCTTGAACTCTTCCAACTGGAGAAGAGAAAGGGGTGGGGGAGGAAGGAGGGGTGGTGCGCGGTGGGCGGCGTGCCGGCAGCGGCGGGCTCCCGACGCCGTCACCCCGCGATGCGCCACGAGCCAGCACAGGGCCCAACCGATCAATCGCGCCAGATCGGCGGGGGCAGGTCCCGGCGCCAGCGCGCTCTCCCCCACCCCCCGGCCGCGCGCGTCGCATCGTGCGCACTTGCCCGCCCGCGCCCCTCGACCCGCCCACCTTGCGCCGGCCGGCCTCGGCGGCCGCAGTTTTGGAGTCCATCGGCGAGCGTGCGGAGAGGCGGGGGGTGGGAGGAGGTGTGTCTGGCGCCCCCGCGCCGCGCTCCCGCCACAACCGCGCCGCCCGCCGACCCCGGCTCATGACCCGACACAAAACGGACGCGACCATGCCCCGCCACCCCTCCCCCTACCGCTTGCTGGGCTTGACCCATGCCGCCCCCCTGGCCGCCGTGCGCGCCGCGTTTGCCGCCGCGGCGCGGCAGCACCACCCCGACCGCGGCGGCAACGCGCAGGCGTTTGCCGCCGCGCGCGCCGCGTACGAGACGCTGGCCGATCCGGAGCGGCGGGCGGCGTACGATGCGGCGGCACGCGAAGGAGAGGCGCTGGGCGCGGGGATGGCCGACGCCGACGCGGCGCGCCGCACGCGCGCACCGGCGGGCGGCGAGGCCGACCTCCTCGCCGCGCTCGGCTCGTTCGCCCCCGTCGCGCCCGACAGGCAGCTCGTCGTCACGTGCGCGACGTGCGGCCGGCCGGCGACCGTCGAGTGTTACATCTGCGCCACCCCCCTGTGCGCCTTTTGCACGCGCGCCCGGCACGCCGCGCCCGGCGTCAAGCCGCACTGGCCCCTGATCGACTCCCCTCACATGGAGGACGCCCTGGCGCGGCGCCAGCTCGAGGCCAAGCGGCTGGCCGACGCCGCGGCGGCCGACGCGGCGGTGCCGGGGGCGCGCGACGGGCCGTCCCTTGCTGCCGTGCGCGCGTTGCGCGACGCTTGGACGGGAGGCGATGACGCCGCGAGGGCGGCGGCCGCGGAGACGCTGTGGGCGTGGGCGCAGACCGACGGGTCCGTGTTCGTCGCCGTCGCCGTCCCCCCCGGCGAGCCCGACCGCCCGCCCGAAGTCAGTGTGGACGGCAGTCGCCTCCGTGTCGCCGCCTTTGGCTTCCCGCCCACGCTCGACGGCGAGCTCGCCCGTGGTGTCGCGCGCGACCCGCCGCCGCGCGTCGCGGCGACGGGCGACGGCCGCGTCGCGCTCATCACCCTGGCCAAAGCGCCGCCGTACGGGGGTTGGAAGCGATTGCTGAGTGGGGGCCAAGGGGACTGGGCGCGGTGCGTGGAGCCGCCGTACTCGGTCGTGGAGGCCGACGACTGCGCCGCGGTCGAGTTCGCCGTGCCGCCCTGGGTCCGCACCGACGACGTGCGCGTCAGCGTCACGCCTGACATCCTTCACGTGCGCGTGGAGGGCGTGCTGGACGTGACGCGGCGTTTTTGGTGGGTACAGGGAGGGCAACGACACGAAGTGTGCTTGAACACCACCTTAAACAATCTTTCTCACGGCCCCTTTCTTACTTCCTCAGGGCTCCCGCCGGCGCCGCCGTGGTCGCCGACGCCGCGACGTGGACCCTGGCCGACGTGGGCGGAGGAGGGGTGGGGCGCGTGGTGTCGGTGGCGCTGCCGCGGCCGGCCGTGGCGGGCAACGACCGCGGCCCGTGCCCCCCACCCCAAAACACCAACGCGACCGCCGCGCGCCCCTGGGGCGGCCCGCCCGGCGTGCCCTTCTTCGCGGACGACGACGACCCGCACGGCCTGGGGGACGTCCTGGCGGCGGCGGTGTTGGCGGCGGGGGGGGCGCCGCGCGTGCGGGGCGCGGACGGCGCCTCCCGAATCGCCGCCGACGCCGACGGGCTGCCTCCCGGCGCGCGCCGCCACCTGGACGCGCTGCTGGACGCCGAGGAGGAGGAGGGAGGGGAGGTCTGGGGCTAAAATTGATGAAAACCGGGACGGCAGCGCTACAAGTGAGAAATCCCTTCCCTCTCCCCTCTCATCCATCAGTCGTCGCCCTTCCCTTTGGGCCGGTCGCCGCACGGTTTCACCATGCCAGCGAGGAGCTGAGCCCGCACGCGGCCCGCGGATTCAGACTGGGCGACAGCGAGGTAGGTCGTTAAATGGGCATTCCCCACGAGGCTCGCCGCCGTGTCGCGGTGCATGTTGACCGCCCACTCGTAGCGAGTCGTGTCGGCGTGGCCGGTGCCGACGACCTTGGACTGAAGAGGGAAGGAGGGAGGGAGGGGTGTCGGCGCGCGGCGGTTGGCGCCGATCCCGGGCGCGCCCGGACGCTGGCGCCCTCCTGGCCTCGCCGCATGCGCGCCAGGGCGCCGGCGGCGGCCTCGCCGGCGCCCGCGCGGCGCGCCGCCGCCGCCGAGCCGCGCCATCCCGACCGCCGCGCGCGCCTGCAGGTGCTCCTGCTGCGCCTGCAGCGTGAGCTTGTCCGCCATGGTGGCGGGAGGCGGAGGCGGGGGTGAAGAGCGAGGAGTGAGGCGTGTTGCACCGCCGCCGTTCTCTCTCGCGCCGACCGCCTCGCTTCCCCCCTCGATCAAAAGTCGTCCCCGTCGTCGTCCACAAAGTTGGGCTGGCCGATCGACGCGCGTAGGCGGTTCCACTGCTTGCCACGGGGGTCGACCCGGCGCGGAGCCTGCAGAGGGGAGGAGGGAGCGGTGAGGACGGCACCCCGCCCCGCGCCGCCCACACCCCGCCCCCCGCTCCCCGTGCCTGGATGATGACCGGAATCGGCAGGTAGACGTAGTGCGTGTTGACGAGGCCGACCGTGATCCCCGTGTACCCCCCAAACGCGGCGTGCACCGCGTTGTGCGCCAGAATTTTGCACAGCACGCGGTCCGCCGCGTTAGTCGGCGTCGCCCGGATCATGTACGACGGGTCGATGTACTTGACGTCGACGCCGGGCACCCGCTTCTTCAGCTCGGATTTGAGCCACGCGCCGACGTCGGCGAGGATAGGGTTGCCCGACGCGTCGGCCGCGTGCTCCCCGCCGCCCACGACGTCCTGCCCCGCGCCTTCCGCGACGCAGATGACGGCGTGCCCGCGCTCGTCCAGGACGCGCTGCACGAACGAGGCGAGGCCGCGGCGGCCGCCAAGTGCGAAAGGGACCTCCGGGATGAGGCACACGTCGACGACCCCCGACGCCATCGACGCCTGCATCGCGATGAAGCCCGACTGCCGCCCCATGAGCCGCACGACGCCGACGCCGCGGTAGGCGGACGACGCCTCCACTTTGGCCGCCAACAACGCGCGCTGCGCCTCCTCGACCGCGGTGTCGAAGCCGAAACACTTGTCGATGAGCAGGATGTCGTTGTCGATCGATTTGGGCACGCCAACGACGGAACAATCGACGCCCTGCCGCTCGCACTCGGCCTGGATGGCGGCCGCGCCGGCGTTGCCGCCGTTGCCGCCGATGACGAAGACCATGTCGACCGCCGCGACGGACAGCCGTTTGACGATCGTCGGTATGTCCGCGCCCCCGCGTGACGTGCCAAGCATGGTGCCGCCCTGGAGGTGGATGCCCTCGACGGACGCGCGGTCGAGGGAGATCTGTGACGGGAGAGGGGGAGGGGGTGAAAAAAAAAACCGAAAACGGTGCGCGCCGGGGGCCCCCCCCCCCCCCCCCCCCCCCCCCCCCCCCGCGGGGAGGCGGGGGGGTAAAACA
>Ga0315276_10007151_pt1 | contig 10311 bp, 10 predicted proteins | sample YL17G05_0_MG_FD_204542 | JGI IMG/M metagenome (GOLD analysis project Ga0315276, IMG submission 204542) | Sediment microbial communities from Yellowstone Lake, YNP, Wyoming, USA - YL17G05_0 | ecosystem: Environmental > Aquatic > Freshwater > Lake > Sediment | place: USA: Wyoming | collected... | reverse complement strand
CATAATTTCCCTGGGGATTAAGTTTTCCCATATCTTCCGGTGCCCCTCGATTAGAAATTGCTGCCAATCCTTACGATTTCGATACTGCAAGGGATAGTCGCGACCTTTCAGTTTCATATAAGCCGTAGCAATTACATCGGGCGTCCAATACTTGTCCATCTTGGGCATGGTTTCCGTATCCTGGGCGTATGAACTGTAATCTTTAAAATAATCTTCCATAAACGATTTAATTTCTTCGTATTGTTTTTTCATGTACAATCACTCCTTTTAATCATAATAGGGAAAAATCCTTAAAAGCCTCCGGCAACATTAACGATTTCACCCGTGATATTCTGGGAAGCCTTAGAAGCCAGGAACGTCACCAGTTCGGCCACATCCTCATCCCGGGTTAGGCGGTGGGTGTCGGTGCCTTCAGTCGATCTCTGGAGATATTCTTCAGGTGAAATCCCAGATTTGTCGGCCATTCCCGGTATCCGGGACTTGAGAATCCGTTCGGTCATTACCAGGCCCGGGGCAATGGCATTGACCGTAATTCCATAAGAGGCCACCTCACGTGATAAAGTTTTGGTAAGGGCATTAACCGCCGCTTTACTCATATTATATGTAGCGGAATTTCGCGGCGTTACCCGGGGGGCGACGGAAGAAATGTTGATGATCCGTCCATAACCATTTTCGATCATTTTCAGCAGCACCAGTTTGGATAAATGAAAAATACTGGTGAGATTCACCTTTAACACATCTTCCACTTCCTGCATAGGCGTATCCACCACCGGCCCCATGAACCCGGAAACCGCTGCCCTCGACAGTCGCGTACTAATGGCCCTGCCGATTCCACCGACGCCGCCGGTCACAATTGCTAGTTTGTCTTGCATCGGTTTATTTTCCATTTTATGCTTCCTCTCGAGCATACCTAATTAAACTCATATTCTTGTGGATATCGTCACTAACCGTTATGGCTGGGGCTAAAAGGTCTGACTGGTCAATCATGGCATATAGCATCTCGACCTCATACCCGGTTATTTTTAGTCAATTGGAGGGACGCGCGGTGAAACAGGTCAATATGGTTTTCGCCCACGGCTTCTCGCCAGGCATTGGCCGCCCAGGGCACCGGTTGGTGGCAGACAAAGAAATCGATATCTTCTACGCCGTACCCGGCTTTGGCAATGGTCTTATGAACCACTTTCGCCATATCATTTGCGGCATTATGGGCAATTTCCTTGCAAAATTCTTGGTTGTAAAAGGTAACGAATTCCTGCTCATAGGAGGGGCTCTTCTTGGTGGTTACCGGCAACTCCGGTTTTCTTTCCTGGAAAATAATGGCTTTATGCCGAGCGCCAATACTGGAGGAATAAGAAGATATATAGCCGTAACCTTCCTCCACCTCGCCGACCACCGCCGGGTCCATGGGAACCCTTCTTCTTTCTTTGGCGCCTTGAAATGGATTCTCCCGCTTTTTTGGGGGCAGTTTTTCTAACCAGGCGTCAAACCAGGGTTGACTTTCCCAACCGTCGTAGTTGGTTTCTATTCTCCCGGGTAACAGGCCTTTTTCTTCGATTTCCCGGATATATTCCGGGTATAACAGGGTTTCTTTCTTTAAAAACGCCGCCAACTGTTTCTGTTTACTGCCAGGGACCTCTTTGGCCGGTAGATAGCCCCCCATACCGATAATCCCGGCAGATTTTAAGGATGTCATTTATTCCTCCTCCTTAAATAAAAAGATATCGTTCCCAATCGACGTATGCTCCAATTGCACTTTTTCCGAAACCTCATCGATTGCTTTAGCAAAAGCATCAGCCAGGCCCTCCGGGTTCTCCAGGACCCGGTTTACGTCGAGGTCATTATCCATAAAAAACGACTTTACGATCGCGTAAGGGGCGCTAGAATAGCATAAGAGTAAGCCGCATTCATCGTCAGCGTTTTTTGGTTTGGCGCCCCTGTCGGGCAAACCGAGGTATTCCACCAGGTATTTTATTAAAATTTCAGCGATTCGTTTACCTATCTTAGATTTATGATAATAGAGTACTTCCGTACCGGAAGTTTTCTCATCGGTGGCATTACAGTGAAGGCTGATAATAAAATCAGGGTCCAGTTCATTCATATCGTCCGGGAACTCGGTATGCGAGTTCCGGAGAACTCTAGAAATAACAGTATGCTTAACTTTTTTTTCTACCAGGCGGCAGAGTTGCTCATTGAATTCGAACTCGCTTACATTCCTTTTCTTATTGATAATCCCGGGGGATTCCTTTTCATGACCGATAACCAATGCACATCGTTTTTTCCGCACTTCATCTTTTAGAAACACTCTCCTTAAGAATTCCGAAAGCACGGGACCGGCTTCTTCCACCACTTTTGCCGAATAGATACATTTCCCTTTATCGAGACCGCTCACCTCGATGATTTTTCCTTCAAATTCTGTAAGATCGATTACTCCGCTTTCGGTAGCGTGGGGTTCTTCGATCCACGTGGTGGTGAGTTTTACAGTGGCACCTTCGAGGTGCTGGGGTGTAAAGACATAAAACTCACCGTTCCGCACTATGCCGAAGAATTGCTCGTTACCACTCACCTGTTCCTCCAAACGTTGACTGCATTAATTCGTTTTTTCACACTTCACTGACACTTCTCATTGATCAAAAGGGCATAAGGGCATAAGCGCTAATGAGATGGATTGCCAAAACCGTATTATTATATAATAACCCATCCCGTTTTTCAAGTTCACGGCCGAATAAAATAAAAAAATAGGGTGCACACGACGGCACGCGACGCGTGCACCCTATTTGTAGAACCATCGCGGGAGGTTGAGACGTGTTGCTTCTTCTGGCTCGGCACCTCCAGGGGGCTTACCCTAAAAGGCCCCCCGGCGCGATTATGCCGCGGAGCCCTGGACCCTACAAAAACTTTTACTAATTGATTTACATCCCGGGATGCGGCCCGGAAAGCGCCCTCAAAAAATCATGATCAGCTAAATATAACTTCATCCCCGTCATTTTCAGCTTGCCTTTTTCGTCTACCTTGAGGTTGTAAAAGCCGATACAATCGATTTGAACCACCAGGGTCCCGGTCATCCTGTCATGGGACGTAATTTTTGCCCTTGTCGCCACCGTTAATTTTTTGGTGTCGATAGACATTTCATCCATGGTCAAAAATTTTTCTGTCGCGGTAGGAATGCCGGTTTCCCGGCACCCCCCGCACAGATCCGGACTTGAGGAACTACCTCATCGCTCATCGCGCTCTTACCTTGAGTGCGGCGTCGAATCGTATGTATAGCCCTTACTGTTTTTGCTGCAACTATGTGTAAAACCTAGAAAGGTAAATGTCTCAGGTTTATCTTCGTTATGTTCGCGAAGCCTTTCTTCCGCATATCGTCCGAACTCTATCAGGCGCGTTTTTTCCGGGTGGAAATTCAATCCGAATGGCTTCAATCTTTCTTCCAATTCTTTTACAAACCTTCGCGCCTCCGTGAGATGCTGGAATCCTACTAAAAAGTCTCCGCGAAACGCACCACTATCACATCTCCCTTTGCTACTGTCTTTCGCCATTGATTTACCCATAAATCAAATACGTAATGTAAGAAGATATTCGACAGCAACGGTGATATTACTGAACATTGGGGGGCGCCAACTTCCTGCTTTACTCTTTTGCCTTCTTTAATGTATCCCGTCTTTAGCCACTTACTTATCATTCGTTGTATCCGTTTGTCCCCTATCCGCTTCTGTATGTGTTTCATTGGCCACTCGTGACTTATGTTGTCGAAAAATCCCTGGATATCTGCATCCAGTACCCAGTTTATCTTTCGCCGCGTTATTCCGACATGCAGTGCATCCAGCGCGTCTTTCTGACTGAGCCCTTCTCGAAAACCATAGCTGAAATTTATAAAATCCGTTTCGTATATCCGATTCATGATCGTGCGTACGTTAGTAGCGCTTGTTGTACTATTTTGTCTTCTATGGCTCATATCCCCAACGCTCTTTTCCGCCCATCTTCTTTCATTATGTACACTCTCCTGGCGGGGAGCGCCCGATACTTTCCGTTGTGAACTTTTTCAAGCAATTCCGGGAGTAACTTTAACAGATTGTCCTCATACTCGCTCCATGTCATTTTGTCTATCCCGGAAGCTACATTCCGTTCCAGTTGGCGAAAACTTTGCTCCAGTAAATCGATTGTTATATGGTGCAACAATGCCGTAAAACATTTTTTCTTATCCTTTCGCGCTCTGCGGCGCACACCATGTAGACCGATCAACGCAGTTCCCCGGCGCTGTGTCCTGTGTCACGCCCGCGGCGTTCTCCAGGGTGTTCCTCTTGGTCAGGTCCTTCGCCACGAACTCCACAGGCTCCGCTGGGGCGACAGTGTTCCCTTTGTTCGCCTGCTTCCCAGGTACTATGTTGTGTCCGACTGCCGGGGGCATTATGAGCTGAACGCTCGGCATTACGCCTTCTTCAACCCACGCCATAACCTCCACTGGCGCTCTCCCGATTCTCGCGCATGAAGCTTCCACACATGCCGAGTGTGGCGTTCTTAGACTCCGCCGGGTTTTCCCATAACTCGCTATAACGCTATGGGAAATATTGCCTTCCCCTTCACACAACAGGGTCGGCGCCCGCTTGGTGGTGTTTTCGGAGTTCAATTGCCGCGACCACTGCCTATGCTTTCCCCTGTCAACATCTTCGCCCGAAGCCACTGTGTTACCACAGTTTCCGCATGACTCAAAACTGGCGGTCAGTGTGATTTGCTATTTCTTCACTGTAAGGAACTTTCATCCTCTACCTCATACCGATTTTAATCGGCGCTTTCTGCATGTCCCTTTTTTTACCCCGCATTTTAGAACATGCCCTGAGGAATGCCGGCTTTTACGTTCACTCCCTGGGCATCCACAATACCCAGGAAGATTTCATTAACGCGGCCCTGTGAAAAAAAGCTGATGTCATCATGATTTCTTCCCTGCGCGGTCATGCGTAGCGATTGGTATCGGGGTTCAGGGATAAATACTTTAAGGCCGGTCTTAGCCACGTGTTTTTGTATATCGGCGTCCAACTGGTCATCCACTCGGAAGATTGGGAAATTACCGAAAAAACTTTTAAAGACCTGGGATTCGAGCGGGTATATCGCCCCTTTGTTTTACCTGGCTCTGTAATCGAAGATTTGAAAAAAGACATCGCTTCAAAATCAGCCCACCGGAAAGGAGAAACAGGATGAATACAGCAAACAAAAGGTGGACGAATGATTACTTCTTTGATCAGAGGAAAAAGGTGTTGGCTATATGGCCAACCGGGAAAGAGGTTGACCTGGATGAAGCCGTCGCCTATCATAAAAAGATGCCCAAAACCAGGAATGCCGCCCTGAAAGATTGGGAAGCAAAAGAAAAGGGGATCATCTATCTCTGGCCTTCATTGGGAACAGACACGCTCGCTGCTCATAAAGTACTTTTACTCTACATGCAGAAGGAAGGAGAAGTCGATTTTCTCACCGCCTACATCGACAGTCTAACCCGTAATTGTCGATTTAAAGCGGCAGAGGAAGAACTCAATAAAGCCAAAGAAACCGGTAAAGCCACCTTGAATGGTTTTCCTATAGTAATCCACGGCGTCAAAGGCTGTCGGCAGGTGGTAGAGGCCATGGACCTCCCGGTTATCTTCCTGGGTCCCACACCGGACGCCAGGCTGACCCACGAAATCGCCCTGGCCTGCGGCCACTCAGGTTACTCCGGTGGGCCGCTCATCTCATTCTGGAATTATACCAAAGACATCCCTGTAGAGCAGATCATACACAATTACCAGTACGCCAATTGATTAATGGGCTATTATGAAGAAAGAGGGGCAGCGCTCTTATACTGTGTCAGCGGCGCTATGCCCTCAATCAGTTCGCCATCGCTGATGATTGCACTGGAAATTATCGAAGTGTTGATTGCCGCGGAACAGGGTGTCAAACACATCCGCCTGAACAGTTGGACTCAAGGAAATATCATACAGGATATCGCCTACATCCGTACTTTTGAAAAATTAACCCGGGAATACCTGGACACGTTCGGTTATGCAGACGTCAAGACAACCACCAACAGCGCTAATCCCATCGGGCGATTCCCCACAGGGCCTGACCAGGTATTTTCATTGATTGCCTACTTTACCCTGGTTGGAGTACTGGCAAAAGTCCAGGGACTGGGTTCCAGGACTATCGACGAAGCCCATCACATTCCCACTAAAGAGGGGTCTGCCCGAAGCTTCCGGTGCGCCCGGATGATCATCAACATGCTGGGACCACAAAAATTGGATATATTAAATCACCAGGCCCTAAAAACCGAATCCGACTTCATCAAGAATGAGGTCAGAGCCGTCCTGGGCAAGGTCCTGGAAATGGGCGACGGCGATGTGATCATCGGCACAAAAAGAGCCATTGACGCCGGTATTCTTGACCAACCCTATACCACCAGCCAGTTAGTCCAGGGAAAGGTTATGGGGGTAAAAGATCATGAAGGAGCAGCCCGTTTCTTCGATTTTGGAAATCTCCCTTTCGATCGGGAAATCAAAGAATTTCACAGGCAAAAAATCTCCCGCAGAGAAGAACAAATAGGGAAACGGGTCGACTATGAAACAGTGATCAAAGACCTGATCGCCATTAGTGCGGGAGGGATATTGCCCTTTCAATGACAAGGAGTGGATTGTTCTGGATTATTTTTTATACCGGGATAACGGGGGGAAAAAAAGCTCTTTTTTCGAGAAAAATAATTTTACCCTTGAATTTTCTCCTTATTTATAGTAATATATGGCATTAAAATAACAAGCCTCTTCGGTAGGGGAAAAGACTCATGAATATGAAAAATAGAGAAAGCAACAACCCGGTCAAAAACAAAGAAGCTCTAATCGATAGTGAAATTCCCAGGATAATCATCAACCGTCTCATCCCCCACTTGATTTACGTGGTGGCCAAGCTCGGGATTGCCGATTTATTGGCCGATGGTCCCAAAAGCTGTACTGAATTGGCCAGGGTAGCCGATGCTCATCCTCGCACTCTTTACCGTGTCATGCGTGCTCTTGCCGGCAATGGAATATTTACCGAGACCGAAGATGGCCGTTTCGAGTTGACCCCCAGCGCCGAATCGCTACGCAGTGAAGTTCCCGGTTCGGTGCGCAGTTGGGCCATCATGATCGGAGAAGACTGGTTCAATCAACCTTTCACGCAACTTCTTTACAGTGTAAAAACCGGTAAAGATTCGTTTAGCCATGTTCACAGCCAAAACCTCTTCCGGTATTTGCAAAAAAACAGTAAAGCATCCCAACTTTTTAATGAAGTCATGACCAGGCTTACAGAGCCGGTAACGACTGCTGTCCTGGCTGCCTATGACTTCTCAGGAATTCCCCATATCGTGGACATCGGTGGTGGGAAGGGCACACTCATCTCTGCTATTTTAAAAGCATATCCGCAAATACATGGAACACTATTCGATTTACCGCAAGTCATTCAAGAGGCCATGAAACTACTCGAAACCTCTGGGCTGATAGACCGATGCAGGTTTATTCCCGGCGACATGTTCGAATCAGTACCTGAAGGCCAGGTTTATACCCTCAAACGGGTCATCCACGACTGGGACGATGAAAAAGCACTCGCCATCCTCAAAAAATGCCGGCGGTCTATTTCCGGAGATGGAAAACTCTTATTGATCGAAGGGGTAATTCCCCAGGGGAACCAACCTGCCAGGATAAAGCTCGATGACATCGCCATGTTAGTGGTCAGCGGCGGCGGCGAACGCACAAAGAACGAATTCTCATCACTCTTATCTGCCTCGGGATTCAACTTGGTCAATGTGATACCCACTCAAGCGTCCCTGAGTATCATTGAAGCAGTGCCCATTTAAAATTAAACCAGATTACAAGAACAGCGAGGAACGAATGAAAGTACTGATGGTGAATTCAAACCTGAATAAATTGCCTATTCCCACGATTCCCTTTGGGCTTTGCTTTGTCTCCGCCTCTCTAGAGAAAGCCGGCCACAGCGTCAAAGTGCTGGATTTAACCTTTTCAACCAATACCATCAAGGATATCGAAAACACAATAAATGATTTCTCACCAGGGATTATTGGAATAAGCATCAGGAACATCGATGCCGTATCCCGGATCAATTCCTTCTTTTACCTGGACCCAGTAAAAGATAAAGTAATAGAACCGATAAAAAAAGTATTCCCGGGCCCAATCGTCATTGGCGGCACCGCCGTCGGTATCGGCGGCGCAGAAATGCTGCACTTCTTTGACCTGGAGTACGCCATTATCGGCGACGGCGAAGAGGCCATGGTGGAATTTATCAACCGTGTTACAAAAAATTTACCCATGCACGGTTGTCCGGGTCTGACCTGGCGTAAGAATGGACAAATCATTGAAGAGAATCCCCCCCTGCGGGTATCTGATCTCAACGCTTTGCCATCAGCAAATCCCCAGCGCTACATCGACCTGAAGGCTTACCGCAGGTTTAACGCCCCAATCCAGGTGCAAACCAAGAGGGGCTGCGCCCTTGAGTGTACGTACTGCACATACAGGCTAATCGAAGGCGCCCATTATCGATTAAGGGATCCCGAGTTGATCGCCAATGAAATCGAAACGGTGGTCAAAGAATCAGGCATCCATCATTTCGAATTTTCCGACAGCACATTCAATCTCCCTCTCGACCACTCCAAAGCTATTCTCAAAGCCATTATCAATAGAAATCTAAAACTGGATCTGCGCACCATGGGACTAAACCCCAAAGCCATCGATGAGGAATATGTCGATCTCCTGGCGAAAGCCGGTTTTAAAGACGTGGAGGTCGGCGTTGAGGCGGGAAATGATTTGATACTGAAGGCCCTTGGAAAGAATTTTACCAAACAAGATATACTCCGGGCAGGTGAATTACTCCATCGGATCGGCATTCCAGTCAAGTGGTACTTGATTGCAGGCGCCCCTGGAGAAACTATCGAAACCCTGACCGAAACCTTCCAGACTATCACCGGGGTAATAGGAGTGTGGGATTTGGTCGTAGTTTTCAATAGCATCAGGGCCTACAAAGGCTCCATCATTTCCAGGCAAATGACTGAACAAAATTCGGCCTGTACGACCGATAATTTCCTACATCCTGTGTTTTATGAACCCCAGGGCATCAGCCTGGATGATATCCGGATATTCAATAAGAGAATGGGGCTCCTCCATCCAAACCTCATATTTCCCGAAGAACGCCAGCGGGTACCCGATATCATCTTGAATATCCAGAATACCCTCATGAGGCTCTTTGCTCCCAACAAACCCTGGTATATGTTTCATATCTTCATGCACAAAGTTCAGAAAAAATTGGGTATCAACTTCATCAGGCGGAAAATACTGGAATTTAAGAATCCCCATATCTTTAGAAAAAAAGGGTAAATCTCATAGAATACCCGTTATTCTTAAGCACATTATTGTTCTCATTCTCTATTTTCAAACGGCTTTACCGTACAAAAAATTATTTTATTGATTTTTCCTTTTTATTTTCATATAATATACCTTAACCAATTTGACTAGATAATAGGAGGAAAAATGAAAGTTTTTGAAGAAAAAGATCAATACGTGATCTCGGTTGACAATGAAAAAAACCGTGTTGTTTTGGAAGTAGAAGCATTAAATGACCCGAAGAAAGTCCCTAACTTTAACAAACATATTAAGGAAGCCATAGAAGCTATTGGTACCAGGGGCTTTTCATGTTTGGTAATATTGTCCGAAAAACTCCCACCTCCAAAATTCCAATTAACAGCAAGCTTGAAAGCGGGTCAAAAAGACTTTATCGCAGGCGGAATAGGCAAATCGGCCGTTGTTGTTTCCCCGAAGTCAATTTTACAAAAAATGACCCTGCAGGTGGTCACAAAATTATCCGGCATGAATATTAGAGTTTTTAGCGGGCGTGAAATAGCTGAGACATGGCTAGACGAAAAAAATTAATTAACTCTTACCACGGGACTGTGCCGCCAAAATTTCATATCCGCTTCCGCCTTTGCCAGCATACACATGAGGGTATTCATGAAGTAGGGCAGTACGTCGACTTCATGTGAAGGCCTTTCCTATGGAGAAGTAGAACTTAAAAGCCTCCGGCAACATTAACGATTTCACCCGTGATATTCTGGGAAGCCTTAGAAGCCAGGAACATCACCAGTTCGGCCACATCCTCTTCCCGGGTTAGGCGGTGGGTGTCGGTGCCTTCAGTCAATTTCTGGAGATATTCTTCAGGTGAAATCCCTGATTTTTCGGCCATTCCCGGTATCCGGGACTTGAGAATCCGTTCGGTCATTACCATGCCCGGGGCAATGGCATTGACCGTAATTCC
>Ga0315276_10007150_pt1 | contig 10313 bp, 6 predicted proteins | sample YL17G05_0_MG_FD_204542 | JGI IMG/M metagenome (GOLD analysis project Ga0315276, IMG submission 204542) | Sediment microbial communities from Yellowstone Lake, YNP, Wyoming, USA - YL17G05_0 | ecosystem: Environmental > Aquatic > Freshwater > Lake > Sediment | place: USA: Wyoming | collected... | reverse complement strand
GAAGTCCCTCTCCCTCAGCGCGCCCACGTCGCGGGAGCCGGTGAGGAACATGGCCGCCCCAAGCTCGGCGATGAGCTCCCCGAGCGCCTCCTCGGTCTCGCGGCGGCCCTTGAGGGACGGGCCGAGTACCCTGCGGGCCACGCCGGCGGCGCTGGCGCCCAGCACGAGCGCGCGGGCCACGTCGAGCCCGCTCCTGACGCCGCCCGTGGCGATGACGGGCAGCCCGACGTTCGCCTCCAGCGTCGACACGGGCGTGGGGATGCCCCAGTCCTTGAACGCCCAGCCGAGCCGAGCGCGGGTGGCCAATCCCCGCTCCTCCGAGCGGACGGCCTCGACGGCGGCGAAGCTCGTCCCGCCCGCGCCGCCCACGTCGATGCCCCTCACGCCAACGGCCTTGAGCTTGAGCGCGATCTCCTGGCTGATGCCGCCGCCTGTCTCCTTGACGATGACGGGGAACTCGGCCGCGAGCAGCTCGATGGCCGCGAGCACGCCCTCGGCGTTGGTGTCGCCCTCGGGCTGCGCGACCTCCTGGAGGAAGTTGAGGTGCACCGCGACCATGTCCGCGTCGATCATCTCCATCGCGGCGCGGACCTCCCTCGGGCCCATCGCGCGCCCACCGCGCTGGCGCACCAGCTGGGGCGCGCCGATGTTGGCGATGACCAGGGGGACGTCGTGCTCCTTGAGCGCCGCGTAGGTCCTCGCGTAGGAGGGGTGCTCGAGCGCGGGCCGCTGCGAGCCCACGCCCATGGGCAGACGCAGCTTCGCCGCCGCGGCGGCCAGGTGGTCGTTGATGTCGGCGCCGTGCTCGTGCCCGCCCGTCATCGACGCGATGACCAGCGGGGCGCCGATGTCGTGGCCGAAGAGCGTGGTCGTCGTGTCGATGGACGCGAGGTCGACCTCGGGGAGCGCGCAGTGCACGAGCTGCACGTCGTCCCAGTAGTCGGTCGAGTGCTGCACGTCGTCGCGGAGGCAGATCTCCACGTGGTCCGACTTGCGCCTGATGATCTCGGGCGGGTCGCCGCCCCCCCCCCGCGCTCGCCCACCGCGACGCGCGGCCGCCGCCTTCGCCCTCGGGCTCATTCCTTCACCTCGGAACACGGCCATGCCTTCACGCGGGTGCCCCTCGGGTCCTTGCCCGCCAGGGCTGCCCCGAGCACGCCAGGCCTGCCCCCGACGACCCAGGTCCGCCCCGAGTGCGCCGCCACCTCGAACGCCTCCACGAGCTTGCCGCCCATCGCGCCCGTCACGTCGGCCGCGCCCCGCTTGGCGCGCCTGGCCGCCCGGGGCGCGTTGGAGGGCGAGACCTCCGGGAGCAGCTTCGCGCCCCTCTTTGAGGGGTCCTTGTCATAGACACCGTCCACCGCCGTCACGAAGACGGAGACGTCGGGCGTGAGCGCGGCCGCAAGGGCGGACATGAGAGAGTCGCCCGAGACGATGCCGACGCCCCGCTCGGTGTCGGGCAGGACGTCGCCGAACGTGACGGGGACGAACCCCCGGGCGAGCGCGCGCTGGAACGGGACCGCGTCGAACCGCCGGAGGGCGCCGTCGTCGAGCTCGAGGAAGGCACCCGGCGGGATGGAGACGGCGGGGACGCCCGCGTCGAGGAGCGCGCCGACGACGCGAAGGTCGAGGTCGCGCACGTCCCACTGGACCGAGGCGGTCCCGAAGAGCTGGCGGGGTCCCTTCAGGCCTCCCTTGAGGCCGTAGCGGGCCGCGTCGACGTGCCCGAACGAGCCCGCGCCGTGGACCACGACGAGCCCCTTGCCCGCTGACGGGGCGAGCTCGCGCGCGAGGCGCCTGGCGACCTGCGGCCTGAACGCGAGCGGGCGCGACTTGTCCGTGATGACCGAGCCGCCTAGCTTCACGAGGTGCATCGGGGGGTCCCCACCTGCCTGTGTTCCCGATAGTGGAGGGCTTAAAAGTAGTTTCGCCCGCCACCCGACGCTCCTGCCCCCAGCCCTGCGGATGGAGCCAGAGCGCGGGCGTCAAAACGTTCTTATAGGTCGAGCGGCAAGAGAGGACCCCTATGCCGGGCCCCCTAGCGCGAGTGTCACCCTTATATACCCCTTCCCCGTTCACGGTATGCTTCCCCCCGAGGGTGTTCTGATGATCCGGTTCGGACCCAGTGGCATCCCCCTGTCGTGCAAGGGCCGGACGCCCCGGGACGGCATCGAGGACGTCCACACCCTGGGCCTCAATGCCATGGAGATCCAGTTCGTGCGGGTCAACGTCATCGAGCGCTACGCCTCCGACGAGGAGGACGGCATGCTGCCCGCCGAGGTCCGCGGCGAGCTCGTCGTCGACATGCTGAGGGAGAACAAGAAGGGCGACCTGGTGCCCACCTCGAAGAAGGGCGCCAAGATCAAGGAGGGCGACACCCTCCGCAGCCTCGTCTGCGGCATCGGCAACGACTACTTCGAGCTCAAGGACACGGGCAAGCTCGCCCGCGAGCTGGACGTGGAGCTGTCGCTGCACACGCCCTACTACATGGACCTCTCGGGGATGGACGAGATCTCCGACCGCAGCATGGCGAACGTCGTCTACGGCGGGCTCATCGCCGACGCGCTGGGCGCCCACGTCGTCGTCACCCACATGGGCCTCTACGGGGGCATGGACCCCGACGACGCCACGAAGGCCGTCATCAAGAAGATGAACGCGCTGCTCAAGCATTTCGCCGACTTGGGCATCAAGGCGCGCATCGGGCTCGAGACGTCCGGCAAGCAGATGGTCTACGGCAGCCTCGACGAGGTGCTGGAGGTCGTCACCAAGGCGCGCGGCACGGTCCCCGTGCTCAACTTCCCCCACATCCACGCCCGCGGCCACGGCTCGCTGCAGTCGAAGGAGGACTTCCAGGAGGTCTTCGACCGGGCCCGCAAGGCCGCCCGCCTCAACTGGTACTACACGCACTTCTCCGGCGTCCAGCACGAGGGCGGCAACGAGAAGCGCTACACGCCCATCAAGAAGGGCGACCTCAAGTTCGACCCGCTGGCCGAGTGCCTGCTGGACAACGACTTCGCCGTGACCGTCATCTCGGGCTCGCCCCTGCTGGAGCACGACGCGATGTACATGAAGGTCATAATGGAGCGCATCATGCTCAAGCGGGAGGGCAAGCTCCACAAGACCCTCAAAGAGGCGTCCCGATGACCGGCCCCGACGCGCGCAGGCGCGCGCTCAAGTACATCACGGGCTCCATCAAGCAGACCATCGACAGCATCGACTGCAAGCGGGCCGAATCGCTCGTCGAGGCCATCCTCGGGGCCGACAGGGTGTTCCTCTACGGCGCGGGCCGGTCCGGCTACGTCGCCCAGTGCTTCACCTTGAGGCTGGCCCACCTTGGCGTCAGCCACGTGCGCATGTCCATCGACGACACCGCGCCGCCCTCCGCGAGGGACCTCGCCATCATCATCTCGGGCACCGGCGAGACGCACTCGAGCCTGCTCTACGGCCGGCTCTCCAAGGACGGCGGGGCCAAGGTGGCCGCGATCACGGAGAACCCCGCGAGCACGCTCGCCAAGCTGGCGGACATCGTCATCCACCTCGATGCGCCCAAGGACAAGGACCGCAGCCATCTCGCGCCCATGGGGACGATCTTCGAGGACACCGCGCTCATCTTCCTCGACACGCTCGTCGTGGACATGATGCAGCGCCGCGGCGAGACCGAGGATTCGATGCGCAAGCGCCACGGGCAGCTCTACTGAGCCCCCAGAGCGCGCGTCCACGCCCGCGCCCGCGCCCGCGCTCCGTCCCCTCAATCACCCAGACCAGGCGCGACATCATCGCCAGGGTCTGGCCAGCAAGCGCCCCTCGAAAAGGCAAATCTTAATTACTCCAACGGTACTTCGTGGGCTGGATGAAGGGAGCCAGTGCGTTCGCTGCAGTCATGGCGGGCCTCATGCTCGCCCTCGCCATCGCGCCGATGGCCGTCCTCGCGGGGACCGAGCTGGACCCCGAGATGACGGACGTGGCCGGTGACGCGACCAACGGCCGCTCCGACATGGACATCCTGAAGGCCTGGGTCGAGGACGAGACCAACACCACCCTCACGTTCCGCATCCTCACGGAGGCGCTCAACCTCTTCTCCCCGCGGTCCGACTGGCAGAGCCTCCCCCAGGTAATCTACGACTACTACTTCACCTATGCCTCCAACAACTATGCCGTGCGCGCCAGCATCCCCGTGCACGGCCCGCTCGCGGCGTTCGCGGGGTTCAGCCTCTACAAGGTCGAGTACGGCGCGACGGGTGACAACCTGACCTTCACCGCCGCCGACGGCCGCGTGAGCGGCTCGTACAACTCCGGGGGCACGTTCGTCGAGCTCACGGTGCTCAAGGAGAACATCGGCGGCCCCAAGCGGGGCGACCTCATCACGCACATGTGGTGCGCCGTCTACTTCCAGCCGCGCGGGCAGGACCAGCAGAGGATCGACACCGCGATGAGCTACCAAGGCCCCGGCCGCAACTACCTCGTGAAGGGCGAGTTCGACGAGTACTACGACGTCAAGCTGGTGACCGGCAACGTGACGATGAACGCGGCCCCCCGCGTGCCGGCCCGCTACAACATCACCATCAAGAGCACCAGCACCACCGACATCTACATCAACCTCACGAACACGACCCCCCCAATCGGCTACAAGGTCGTCTTCGCCAAGAACGACACCGGCGGCATCCGTGTGCCGGCGAACAGCTCCGTTAGCCTCCTCCTCACGGTCACCGTCCCCGACAACGCCACCAACGGCACGAACGTCCTCATCACGGTGAGCGGCAAGTTCCAGACGAAGAAGGAGGGGAAGGACATCGCGACCAACAACCTCAACTTGGAGGTGCAGGTCCGGTTCATACCCCCCAAGCCGCCCCAGAAGGAGACGAGCATCCTCGGGTTCATCAAGGACCACATCACCTGGGTCGGGACCGGCCTGGGCGCCGTCATCGTCATCCTGGGGCTCTGGTACTTCATGGAGCGCAGGACCAAGCGGCAGGAGGCGGACGACCTGGTGGCCTTCGCGGCATACGTCGAGGCGCAGAAGCGGTCCCGCGAGGCCGGCGCGGGCGACGTCGAGCGCGCCTCGCCCCCCTGAGCCCTGGGGTCCCTTTGGGATGCCATTTCCACAGTCCCCAGGGCCCGCTGGCCTACCCCATCGCCCACCTGACGTGGGGGGTCCCCTACTCCCACTCGACCGTGCCAGGGGGCTTGTGCGTGATGTCGTAGACGACGCGGTTGACGTCATTGGGCATCGAGTTGGTGATGCGCACGGAGATGCGCTCCAGCACGTCGTGGGGGAGCTTGCTGTAGGCCGCCGACATGCCGTCGACGGACTCGACCGCGCGGACCGCCACCGTGTAGCTGTAGGCCCGGACGTCCCCGTGGACCCCCACGGTGCGCACGGGCAGCAGCACCGCGAAGTACTGCCAGGGCGCCACCATCGAGCCCCTCGCGACCGCGCGCTCTATCTCGGTCTCGACGATGTGGCACGCCTCGCGGACGATGCGCGCCGCCTCGGGGGTGGCCTCGCCGATGATGCGGACGGCCAGCCCCGGGCCCGGGAACGGCTGCCGCTCCGCGATGGACAGCCCCAGGTGGCGCGCCACCTCCCTCACCTCGTCCTTGTAGAGGTCCCGCAGCGGCTCGATGAGCTTGAGGCCGAACTTCTCGGGCAGCCCGCCGACGTTGTGGTGGGACTTGATGGTGTCACGGAGCTCCCCCCCGGACTCGATCCAGTCAGGCGCGATGGTGCCCTGGATGAGGTACTCGGCCCCGAGGCGGGTGGCCTCCTCCTCGAAGATGCGGATGAACAGCTCCCCGATGATCTTGCGCTTGCGCTCGGGCTCGACGATGCCCCTCAGCGCCTCCATGAACCTCTCGCCCGCGTCGATGACGACGAGAGCGGAGCCGAACGACTCGAACGTTGCGCGCACCTCGTCGGACTCGCCCATGCGCATGTAGCCCGTGTCCACGTAGACCGGCGTGAGTCGCTTGCCGATGGCCTTGTAGGCGACCGCGGCCGCCACGGAAGAGTCCACGCCGCCCGACGCGCCGATAACGGTCGGGCCCAGCGCCAGCCCCTTGATGCGCGCGACGGCCTCCTCCACGAACGCGTGCGCGTCGAACATCAGGCCTCGCCCCCCCCGCCCGCGCCACCCGCGCCACCGCCCGCGCCACCGCTCGCGCCACCGCTCGCGCCACCGCCCGCGCCGCAGCTCTCCTCGACCTCCCTCGCGTGGCGGTCGACCTCCTCGGATGCGCGCGCGCGGCGGTCGGAGAGCCTCCTGCGGAGCGCGGGGTCCCCCAGCGCGAGGATCTGCGCAGCCAGCACCGCGGCGTTGTCACCGCGGTCCAGCCCCACGGCCGCGACGGGCACGCCCGGGGGCATCTGGACGATGGACAGGATGGAATCGAGGTTGACCTTGCCCGAGACGGGCACGCCGATGACGGGCCGGTCCGTGAGCGCGGCCACCGCCCCCGGCAGCGCGGCCGACAGGCCCGCGATGGCGATGAAGACGTCCGCGTCGGAGGACTCGACCATCTGACGCACGCGGTCGGGCGTGCGGTGCGCGGACGCGACGGTCATGGTGTAGCCGATGCCGAGCTCCTTGAGCACGCTGGCGGCCCTCTCGGCCACTGGCAGGTCCGACCTCGAGCCCATCACGATGGCGACCCCGGGGGCCATGGGGCATGGGAGGGCCGGGGCGGTACATAACGGTTGCGGCGGCCGCGGCGGCCGCGACGGCCCCCGCGCCCCGGCAGGAGGGCCGTGCCAGGGGTCCCCCGGGGGCGCCCCACCGGGGCCCGCCGAGGTCGCAACGTATAAATACGGTCGACCACCCTCACTGGGATTGGCTAGGCCAGGCGAGGGAATCCCATGCTTCTCGACGGCGGTCCACGGCGCGTGCTGGTCATCCTGTTGGTCGCGATGATGCTCGTCCCCGCCGTCCCCCTCGGGGGACCTGCGGTCGCGGACGAGGGACCGCGGGCGGCTCCCCTCGCGAGCACGCCCGCGAACCAGTGGCCGATGTTCGCGCACGACCCGGCCCACACAGGGATGGCCGACCACCAATCACGCGGGCTGCCTTCGCCGGGCGGCAAGTGGGAGGTCACCACGACGGCCGTCGACGGCCACGCCACGGCGATAGGCAACTTCTCGAGGAACGTCAGGGCCACCAACGCGAGCATCCCGTGGACGTCGCAGCTCCACTGCGCCGTGTTCGCGTCCGCCGCCAGGGTGTGGGTCGTGGAGGGCTCGGAGGGGCGCATCCTCTGGGCCATCAACCTGACCGGCCAGAACCTCGTCGTCGGGCCGTTCAACGCCGCGCCGGCCATCGGCGACGTGGACGGCGACGCCCGCATGGACATCGTGCTGGCATCGCTCGGGGGCGTGCTCTACGCCTACGAGCCCGTCATACTGTGGAACGGCACGCAGTTCACCTACCGCGGCGACAACTTCCGGGAGGAGCAGCTGTGGAACACCACGGGCCGCACCATCGGGACGGTGTCCACCTCCAGCGTCGTCCTCGAGGACCTCGGGGCCAACGGCACGCTGGACGCCGTCGTGGGCAGCTCCCTGGGCGTCTTCTGCTTCAACGCCAGGTACGGCAGCGAGCTGTGGAACCGCTCGCTCTCCGGCTTCTCCATCTCGACGCCGGCCGTCTACCGCGTGGGCACGCAGCGCAACGTCGTCGCCACGTCCCTCAACACCACCACCGCGCCCGTGCTGATGCACGCCTACACCCTCAGGGGCACGACGGGCGCGGTCATCAAGCGCCTGGCGATGCCCATCTCGATACTGCTCAACACCGTGCCGTTCACGGTCCCGTTCCTGCCCTCCCCCGTGGCCGCCGACCTGGACGGCCAGAAGGACGGGGACGAGATCGTCATCGTCCAGCCCTACCTCGACAACGTCGCCCACCTCATCGTGTACAGGGACGGCGACCTCGACGCGGCGAACGTTGCCTACAACAGGAGCCTCGGCGGGGCCACCTCGCTCGAGCACGTCTGCCTCGCCACGCCGGCCGTGGCCGACCTCGACGGCGACCGCGGCCTGGACCTAGCGGTCGCCTGCTGGCGCGTCGGGAGGCTGGCCTCGCCGAACACGTACACCAACGTGACCGTCCTCGACGGTGCGAGCGGCAACACAATCTGGGCCACCGACATCGACGACACCATAGGCCTCGACCTCGAGTGGGACTACAGCTCCCCCGTGCTGTGCGACGTTGACCGCGACGGCCGGCCGGACCTGCTCGTCGCCCAGTACAACGGCAAGCTGAGCGCGCTCTCGGGCAGGAACGGCACGCGGCTTTGGCAGTACAACACCCGGGGCTTCCCGACGGCACGGCTTGCCACCTCCGCGGCCGCGGGCGACCTGGACCTGGACGGCTACACGGACGTCGTGCTCAACGGCCAGGCGATAAGCGCGCTGCTCCCGGACCTGGCCATCGCGGGCTCCGACATCACCTTCACGGTGGCCTCCCCGGACGAGGGCGAGGTCGTGGGCATCGACGTGCTCGTGCGGAACAGGGGCACCGCGGACGCGCGCGACATCCTCGTCTCGGTCCTCGACGGGCCCGACCTCGCGGGCAACGCGACGGTCCCCACGGTGGTCGCGGGCGGCAGCTACAGCGCGCGCGTCACCTACCAGTTCTTCGGCAGGGTCGACCACACAGTCACGGCCAGGGTGGACCCGCTTGGCGCCATCGAGGAGCTGCGCGAGGACAACAACAACGCGAGCGCCAGCATCAGGATCAACTCGATGTACGGCGTCGTGCTCGACTGCCCCGACAACGAGACCATCATCGACCCCGGCACCACGTGGCACTTCTTCGCGGAGGCCCGCAACGTCGGCAGGTACGGCAACCGCATCGCGGTCACGCTCGCGGGCGCGCCCGCCAGCTGGTCGGTGGGCGCGAACCCCGGGACGTTCACGCTCGGCGCGGCGGGCAGCCCCACCGACCGCACCACCGTGGACGTCTCCGTGAGGGTCGACCCCTCGACGCCCGCGGGCGATTACGCCATCACGGTCACGGCGACGTCCCAGAACGACACCCGCGACCACGGCTCGGTCGTGCTCACCACCGTCGTCAAGGGCCGGTGGGGGCTGCACCTCGCGCCCGCCGACTCGCGCAAGCCGGTCGCGCCTGGCGACGCGGCCGTGTACCGGTTCAACGCCACCAACATCGGCAACGCGGTCGACTCGTTCACGGTCACCACCATCATCCCGAGCCCTGACGCGGCCTGGGGCGTGAACGTCTTCCCCCAGCGCATCGACGACCTGGCCCCCGACGCGAGCCGCGAGATCTCGCTGTCCGTCTCGGCCCCGTTCGAGGCCGCGGAGGGCCAGGTCCACACGGTCATCGTCCACGTCGCCTCCGTGGGCAACGCCACGAGGTTCGACGAGGGCCGCACGGTGACCACGGTGGTCATGCCCGACATCGCGGTCATCGGCCTCGCCTACCGGCGCGCGGACGGCTCCGAGGTCGACGGCGCGACGCGGCACCTCGTCCTGGACGAGACGTCCCACCTCGCCGCGCGGGTGACCAACCTCCGCCGCAACGTCGGCATCTCGAACCTGCGCGTGAGGTTCGTCATCGACGGCGCGAACAGCGACGTCACGCTCCAGGACCTCCCCCAGGACGGCATCGCCGAGGCGGTGCTGGACCACGCGTTCGGCGCCACCGGCGACCACGCCGTGGAGGCCATCGCCGACCCCTACGCCATCATCTCCGACTCCGACAGGGGCAACAACCAGCTCTCCGGCACCGTGGGCGTCAAGGACGCTGTGCCCGTCGGCTCGTTCGACATCGAGGGCATCGTCTACAGGCCCGACAGGGTCACGCCGGTGCCCTCCGCGACCGTGCGCGTGTTCGTGCCCCGGACGGCCTACTCGTTCACGGTCTCGACCGACGGCGCGGGCCACTACACCGCGAGCCTCGCCGACTCCAGGTACAGGGACGGCGACGACGTCGTGCTCAACGCCACCGACTCGCGCGACTTCGCGCAGCGCACCATCAAGGCCTACTCGGAGGACCTGGCGGTCCGGGTGGACCTGGTCCTCGCCGCGGGCGTGCACTACGACGTCCGCCTCGCGTCCGCGGACCCCGCCCCCCTCGTGGACACGGGTGCCGTGGTGCTCGTGCCCGTCACCCTCACCTCGACGGGCAACCGCGCCGCGACCGTGCAGCTCGGCGTGGCCACGGCCCTCGGGTGGGAGGCGCTGCTGCGCAACGCCTCCGGAGGGCAGGTGACCCAGGTGGCGCTCCCCGCGGGCGGCGCCGTGGACCTGCGGCTGGAGGTCCGTGTCCCCGCGGACGCCAAGGGCGGGACCCGGG
>Ga0315276_10007145_pt1 | contig 10317 bp, 9 predicted proteins | sample YL17G05_0_MG_FD_204542 | JGI IMG/M metagenome (GOLD analysis project Ga0315276, IMG submission 204542) | Sediment microbial communities from Yellowstone Lake, YNP, Wyoming, USA - YL17G05_0 | ecosystem: Environmental > Aquatic > Freshwater > Lake > Sediment | place: USA: Wyoming | collected... | reverse complement strand
GGCATAATCTAGCGGGAGATGGCCAGCGGGACAGGACACAGCGCGAGCCGAGCCTCAGCTTTGGGCGAGATGCTCAGCACTGCCGCCTTGTGGCGCGAGGCCTGGCGCGGCCTGCCCGAGAATCCGCTGGCACGCTACCTGCTCATCGCCCGACAGCGCGCCTACCTGCGCCTGCCCTTCTGGCGCCGCCACTGGCTGATGCTGGTTACCGTCGAGCTGGTGGCGTTCTACGCCATCTATATTAGTTTCATCTTCGAGCCGCTGATGTCGTCGGGCACTTCCGCCAGGTCAAAGCTGGAGGCGCTCGATTTTGTTCTGGGAACCATATCCAGCCTGACGGTTATGGTCTACTCGGTCTGGCTGTGCCAGGGCGTTTACAGTGCCGTGCTGGACAGCCTGCGCGCACTGGGCCAATCGCCACGGCGCCTCACAGCGCTCGGGCTGGATGATTCGGGAGTGCTGACCCAGCTTTCTGACCGCGAGATCGTGCTCAGCTTCGTACGCGTGATCCTGCCGCCGCTGCTTCGGCGCGTCGTCATTGGCGCAGCAGTCACAGTCGTAAGTCTCGTTGGCATAGCCGCCTCCTATGAGTTGGTGATCGCCTTCAACTTTGGCCCGATGAATGCCCAGAAGATTGTTGCGGTGCTGATGGGTTCCACTGGTCAGTGGGCCGATTCAGTTGCGCGAACGAGCGTGCTTTTACCAAACCTCTGGCAGGCGTTGCTGCTCTCGCCGCTCACGTTTATCTGCTGCCTGATCAGCGGTGTACTGGCGGCTTTGGCCGGGTCAATGCTGATGCTCGCTGTGGGAAGGGGGTCAACTGAGACTGGCGCCAGCGGAGCTGCGGCACTGTCCGTGGTGGCGATCATGGCCCATCTGTGGTCCAGCAGCATCTGGCCGAGCAGGATGTATTCCGCTTTTCATTATGCCGTGGTTCAGTTTCCCGGGCGGCCTGGTCAGGGGATTCTCCTGCTGGTTAATGTCATTGCGGTTGTGCTGCTGGTCGCTATGGTGACCGGCGCTTGCGCGTGGGCGGCACGCTCGCGCGCCGCGCACCAGGCGATGCCTGTTGCCATTTTGCTGAGTGCGATCCTCGCTGGAATCGCGGCCAACCAAGCGCCGTATCTGCTGCTATCGCTGGCACCGGACTCAGTCCACTCCTTCGACGTCCGTCATTACGAGATACTGCTGCGCGTTGAGGCTGCTATCCCCTGGACCTTAAGCAGCCTGGCGCCGTACAACCCTATGGCCGCACCGAGCCTGCTGTGCTGGGGCATCGACGCTAATATTGAATACTTGACCAACATCGCCGAGTGGCTGCGCTGGCCGCTGCTCGTCGTGCTGCAGCTTTCCCTTGTCGCGGTGTTCGCGCACTTCGCCCGCGACGCCGTCGCCCGCCGCCGCCAGGCCGCGTAGAAGAGTGCAAAGTTCAGAGTGCAAAGTGCAAAGCCGGAAGAGCGTGCACGGTTCAACGTGCAGTGCTCTACGGATCCGGCTCCGGATTGCAGCGCGCGCTCCCCGGCGATCAGGCTCATGCGTCCATCGCAAACGCGTCGCACCAGGCGCGGCGGTCCCTGAACTTTGAACTTAGCACTTTGAAATCTGCACTTTGAACTTTGCACTCTGAACTTTGCACCTTGAACTCCGCTGCGCGGTACAATCCGCAGCGGGATGGGACACCGCCACGTTTTCTGGATCGCCGTCATCGCCGTGCTGCTAGTCGCCCTGACGGTCAGCGGGCTGGTCTTCGCCCGCGTCCGCGCCGGCGCGCTGCGCGAGGCCTGGCACGTGCAGATCCAGGGCGCCGGCGTCGGAACCCTCTCCGATGCGGTGGACTGGGAGCTCATCGGCCAGGATGCCGTGGCGATCCGCGGCGTGACCGGCTCGCTGCGCATATACGGTTTCGACGGCCAGCTGCGCTACGATTTCAAACCGTCCAGGGGCGGCAGCCTCGCCTCGTTCAATGTCGCGCCCGACGGCGGGCTGTACATCGGCACAACCAACAACTACCTCTACGCCATTGCCCCGGACTTCACGCAGCGCTGGGCGATCCACCTCACGGCGGCGCGCGACTGGTACGTCAGCTGCGCCGTGGGCAGCGATGGCACGATTTTCGCTCTGGCTGATCGAGGCCATGTTTACGCCGTCAACGCCGACGGCACGATCCGCTGGCACAGCACCATCGCTGGCGTGAGCGCGATGGGACAACCGGTGCTTTTGCCCGATGACACTATCCTGTGCCGGACAAAGCAGCTGGAGGTTGTCGCCATCAGTCCGCAGGGCCAGGAAAAGTGGCGGACTGCTTCGGGCGTAGCTGGTACTGACGAGTTTGTACTGAGTGGGGTCGTCGTGCTCTGCCCGCGGGCTGTTCGCCAGCAGCTAAACGCGGTGGCTCCGAATGGCCACATCAGCTATAGCCTCAGCACACCAATTGGCGTGCCGCTGGCGGCGCAGCAACCCCTTGTCGCCGCCGTAGGGGACGGCACCTGTTACTTCACCAGCGAGCAGCCCGGCGGCGGCTGCGACTTGGTCTTTGTTGACGCGCTGGGCCACGAGCTCTGGCGCGTGCAGCTGAAACACGCGGCATCCAGCCCGGTGCTGCTGCCGGATGGACGTGTGGCCTGCCTGCTGGCGCCAGCCTGGGATCAGCCCGGCGCCGGCGCACCGGTCTTCGCGCCGCTGCTGCGCCTGCTGCAAGGCGGCCGGGACGCGCGACTGAGCGTTTTCAATCCCTACGGCACAGCGTCGGTCAGCGGCGCCGCCAACTGCATGTTCTCCCTGACACCGCTGCTGGTCACCCCGGCCGGCGAGCTGCTGCTGCTTGACGAGAAGGGCTACATCCGCGCCTTCAAGCCATAGTCCAGCCGCGCACTGGTGGCACGGGCGCCACCGCCCGTGGCACGGCAGCGTGCAGCAGGCAACGAATAGTCCTGTGGCAGCAACTCTCCCTGTGTGGCGGCGACTTTAGTCGCCGTCTGCGCGGAACAACACAGCGGCTGAAGCCGCCGCCACGGCAAGTAAGCAGGAGCGGACAACGGCGGCGGGTTAAGGCCGCCGCAGCCCGCTCACCAATCACGCCGCGCGCGGGCGCTGCTCGTCGCCAGCGTTACAGTTAGAGTCAGACCAGTCTGCATTGAACTTCTGATGTTCAGGTTCTTGGAGTTTCGGTGCGAAAGTCGTAGTTCATTAACAGCACTTCGGTAATCTGCTTGGCGCGCGTGCCGCGATGACTATTACCTAATGTCACACTTCGCCTTCTAGATACGCGATACCAGCGCTTAGCGGGATAGAGCTTTTCGATCAGCGGGTGTGCCGCGTAACTAATCGCTGCCTTCCCCTTAACACTATTGAGCATGTCTGCCAGATCTGCGTGATCGTGTTCCACAAAATTTGCTACCCCGCTGTAGCATCCTTCAGTACCGATATATGGCGGGTCGCAATAGAAAAGAGTATCGATCGTATCGTACCGGGGGATGAGGACGCGATAGTCCTCGCATTCTACAAGTACGTTAAGCAAGCGCTGGCTGGCTACCTTGATTGACTGGATGCGCCTACGTGTTCTGCTAACGCGAGGTTGAGTTGCTGCAGTGCCAAAGCCCCCTGTCAACTGCCCACCGAAGCCGACGAGGTTAAGCCAGTACCAGCGGGCAGCGAACTGTAAATCCGTCAAGCGGCCAGGTGCTCCAAGACGCAGCCATTCTAGTTCTGCTGTGTGCAAACCGCGTGCATACGGCAGGTCTTGCACTTGACGCTCTAATTCACTGGCGTGGTGTTTGACGCAGAGAAGGAAAGTTACCAATGCTCCATCTACGTCGTTGTACACCTCGATGGCCGCAGGCAACCGGTTGAGCAGCACTGAAGCGCTGCCGCCAAACGGTTCTACATAGACGCGACAGGGCACTTCCAGATATGGCAGTAGCCATCCAAGAAGTCGACCTTTGCCACCAATCCATGTAAGTGGAGAACGAATTCGCTTTATTCCCATATCTTCAAACTCAGTAGCGTCCCACGTCCAGGTCGCTGAGCGTTGTCTCACGCCGCGCGCGGGCGCTGCTCGTCGTCGCAGCTGCAGCCGGAGATGCTGACTGCCAGGTGGTCGGCGATGTCCTCGGCCTCCTGCCGCGTCAGCCCGCCCTTAATAAAGCCCTGCACCATCAGCGCCTGGCTGTTGAAGTGCACGATCTGCGTCAGCCGCTCGACCGCCTCAACCAACCGGTTGGTGTTATGGTCATGGCATGCCAGGATCCGTTCCAGCTCCTCTCTGTGCTGCTGCTGGTGCTCGGGCAGGTACTGCCTGACCAGCCAGTACATGAACAGGAACAGCAGGCTGCCCAGCACGCCGTACTGCGCCGCCAGATCAACGATGTTGACGTCCATTGCATCCTCCGCAGCAAGTGCCCGGTAGTGCGGCCGTCTCGGTGGCCGCCGTGAAGGTTACAGGTTACAGGTCACAGGTGGCAGACAGAGAGGAAGCGCCGCGCTCGTTCTGGCTGTAACCTGTCACCTGCTCCCTTCTTCCGCTTCTTCATCATCGTGCCCACTGCTCCAGCGCGAAGTACTCCACGTCCAGCACGCTTTCGCCGAGGTAGCCCGATTCCAGCGTGCCGTGAGCCGACAGCGTCATGCGCAGCGGTCCCGTCCAGCCGGCGATGTCCACCGCGCCGCAGGTGAATTCCTGCCAGCTGTCGTCGGCAGTGATGTTAGTCGCCGCCCGTGAGGTCTGCACTGAGAATACCAATCGGTTGGTATTTTGGGCATCGCTGAGCGTCAGTTTGATCCCGCCGAAGCGGTCACGGCGGTTGACCTTGAGCCGCACATACGCGCGCGCCGTCCTGCAGGCGCAGCTGTCAGCGTCGCCGGCGAACAGCTTAGCCACCGTGCCCAGCGTGACGAGAGACTGCATCTTGCGCTGCAGGTCGGTCGCCACCCAGCTCCACCTGCCGCAGCCGTTCGTCAGCGGGGCGGGGTCGCCTGCGGCAGTGGGCATCACGAACGTGCACTGGTTCTGGTAGGTGACCCACGCGGCGCCGCCGTCCGCTCCCGGAGCAACGGCGAACAGCCATAGCACGTTGCAGCCCGCGCTGCCTGCGCCGTCCTGACCGATCCACCAGGTCTGCTTGTGCTGCGCGCTCAGCTCATGCTCGCAGCCGGTGTCATCCTTGATGAACTCGCGGCTGCCGCTGATCGCCCCGGCCCTGGTGTAGCGGCGGGCATAGCCGCCGGCAGGCGTGCCCGGCGCGGCGATCTCCTCCGCCTCGATCCATTCATGCAGCCGCAGTCCGTCGCCGTCCGCAATATCCAATCGGTTGGTAGAACCACGGGAAAGTTCGACGTCGGGGCTGCCCGTACCATCGACCCAACTCAGGGCCGAGCCGTTGCTGATGCGCAGGTCTGTAAACCTCTTGGCGCCGCCGATCTGCTGGTCGCCGCTGGTGCGGACCACCGTTGGATCGCAGCTGAATTCATCACCCACGCGCTGCACGCCGTCGGCCGCTGCGTACTTAGGGCTGGCGATGGTGAAGTGCGGCACGCTGGCCGACTGGCAAAGCTGGCAGTCGCCCGTCGCCGCCAGCACGATCTCGCCGGACAGCGCCACGCTCTCTCCATCCGCCTTGAGCGATTCGACGAAGCTCTCGGGCAGCACCGGCTCGGATCCGCCGCCACCGCCGCCGCCGCTGCCGCCACTGTTCAGCGGCGCCGCCAGCGGCACTCCCGCGTCGTGCTTGATATCCAACAGGTTGGTTTGTGAATGGATTCGCTCATCGATCGCCGCGCCGAGATTAGTCAGGCCCTTGAGGCGAGTCTTTGGATCGGTCATGGTTTACTCCTTCACGGGCATCTGCTGTGCGTCGTCTAGCCATTAGCCGAGAGGTTCAAGGTTCATGGTTCAAGGTTCAAGGGAAGCGCGACACGCCGCGAACTTGCTTGAACCTTGAACCTTCTCCCTTGAACCTTCCTCACAGCTCTTCGGCGCGGTAGTTGGTGCCGCTGATCTCCGTGGCGGCGGGGCGTAGCACGACGCGCTCGACGAGCATGCCACTCACAGCGCCGTTCAGCTCGTCGGGCACGGCCACCGTGTCGTAGAGCCGCACGCGCGGGTCGCAGACCGAGGTGAAGGTCACCTGCTGGAACAGCCGCACGCTCTCGGCGAGCAGGTCGATGGCGCGGTCATGGGCCAGGAATTCGTTGAGGTTGCCGCTTAAGTCCTCGAAGCGCGTGCGGTGCCGCGCATTCAGCCGCGTCCACAGCGCCGGATGATTCCGCTGCCACTGGTCCGCCAGCCCGTCGCGGTCGTAGTCCGCCGTATAGGTGTAGTAGCTGGCCGGCTGCCCCGCGCCGTCGACCTCCTTGACCACGCGGTACTCCTCGGCGCAGTACACCTCCAGCTCCGCCAGCCCGATGCTCGGATCGTCCTGATTTTCCAGGCCATGCTTGTAGGCGCCGAGTAGCACCTTGATATAGCGCAGCTTGGGGTACAGGAGCTGCTTGCCCGCGACCTCCACCACCTCCTGCGGCGGGTAGCGCCCGGCGAGCTGCACGGACAGCAGCCGCCAGTCGCCAGCGTCGGCGCTGCCCAGCAGCTTGACGCCGGGCCAGAAATAGCCCTGGTGGCCGGCGGCGGCGTTGGCGTTGCGGCTGCCGGGCATCGTGACGCGCAGCCGGCTGACGCGGCTTTGCGCGCCCAGGTCGATCAGCACGCAGTTGTACCAGCTGTCGTAGCGGCCGCTGCCGCCGTTCTCGCTTAGCGCCAGGTTGTGCACGCTGGCGCCGCGGTTGGCGTCGCCGTCGTACATAAGCGGGCCGACGTTGGCAAAGCTGTCGTCCCCGCCAACGTTCAGGCCGTCCCAGGCGAACCAGTCGCCCGGCGTCGTGATGTCCGTGATGCTCACGGCACTGTCGGCCAGCGCGTTGAGCGGCCGCTCGGTGAGGCCGGTGACGACGACGCGGCTGAAGACGTCGCGCAGCTCGCGCGGCTGGGCCACCGTCTGCGGGTGGATCAGACTCCACTGCTCATCGCCCGCCGCTGCCTGCGTGACTACGCGCAGCGTGTACTTACCGCCCGGGCTGTCGTACCACAGGCGCAGGTTGGCCTGCTGGCGCTCCAGCACCTGGCTCAGCAACTCGCCCACCTTGCCACGGAAGTACAGCGGTCCGGCCAGGTCCAGCCCCGTGTCCGGGCAGTCCAGCTCGCCGAAAAGCGCGCCGATGCCGCCGTCGGCCTTGGGGTACTGCAGGGCGCTGAGGAACACCTCCGCCCAGTCCAGCGTGCCCTCGATGTAGCAGCGCACGCCGCTGGCGAAGTAGCTTAAGCCCGCCGTGTCTTCGAGGATGCTGGCGGCCCCGCTGGTCAGGTTGATCTGGTAATGCTTGGGCGGCACCTCCTGCGTGGCGGCCGCGTCGTACCACAGGCGGATATTGCCCGGCGCCCAGGCGCGCCGCCGCGTGCCGGGGTCGCTGTCTTCGTTAAACGCCGGATCACCGGCACCGCTGTAGCTGAATCCAAAGACGCTGCCAAACACGCCACCGCCGATCAGGCTGAGCTGCCGCGCCGGCGCGATCTCTACCGTCTCGTCGGGTACCAGGCTGACCTCGCACTCGCACTCGCTCACCAGCGCCAGCCAGTCCTGCGCCAGGATGCGCAGTCCGTAGTCGCGGGGCTCAAGGCGGTAAATCCGCCCGTGAAACAGCGTTTCGCTTTCATTGTCCGGCGGATCGCCGTCACCATGGAACACGGTGCAGATCAGCCGCACTTCGGCGAACAGCTGCACGCGGTTTGCCGGGTCGTTTTCGTTGCTGAAATCCAGCGCGTCGTTGCACAGATTAGCGCTCAGCGTGGCCGGTGAATTCGCATCATGCGTCAGCGTGAAATCCTCGAAGCAGTACGCCTGCCAGGTGCTGCTTTCCGCGAAGTTCGTTCGTAGTTCCAGCGAGTAATCCACGCGCTTGGAGAGTCGGGACAGCTCCGCTGTTGTACTAGATGTGAAGGGCATGGATGCCTCCAATGAATGGGCAAGGGCCAAAGAGCGAGGTTACAGGTAACAGGTCACAGCCAGAAAGAGCCGCACCCTTTTCCCTCTTGCTGTCACCTGTAACCTGTCACCTGTGACCTAATTCTTGCTGACCACTGATCACTGATCACTACTCCCCCGGCCTTGCCGGCGTGAATTCCTCGTAGCTGCTGAGCGAATTGAAGTCTGTGAAGGTGCCATCCTCGTAGACGTGAAACGCGATTTCCACGTACTCCGGGCCGCCGCCGACAACCGGCAGCGTTCCGCTGTACTCCTGTGGCATTTCCTCGATGTAGCACAGCAGCGCCAGGTTGCGTGAAACATCGGCGCCGCCCATCGCCAGGCTGTCGCCGCGCACGAAAACCGCCAGGTTGGCCTGCGCGCGGAACCAGGCGGTCAGCCAGTCGAGTACGCAGGCGTAGCTGCTTTGCGCGCTGCAGTCGCGCAGCAGCTCCTCGGCCAGCACGCTGAGGCTCAGGCGCACCGGATAGCGCGTGTAGCTGGCCTGCGGCACGATGCGGTGGATCAGCCCCAGGCGGTCGCGGATGCGCTCGCCGGGCTGGCTGTAGCTGAGGCGCGCCTGCGCATAGTCCAGCGTGACGTAGTCCTCGCTTGAGCGCCAGACGCGGATTGTTGAATCGGCGGGCATGAGAAGCCTCCAGAAGGTTACAGGTGACAGGTTACAGGTGACAGGTTACAGGTGACAGCAAGAGTGGCCAGGCTTCAGGTGACAGCAGGAAGCGTGCGACAATTGAGACATGGCTATCCAATCGCATCGTGATCTCGTGGTCTGGCGGAAAGCGATGGACCTGGTTGTCGAGGTTTATCAGCTGACGCGCCAGTTTCCGAAGGAAGAGTTGTACGGCTTGACATCCCAGCTTCGCCGAGCGGTCGTCTCTGTTCCGGCTAACATTGCCGAAGGCCGTTCGCGCTCCACCGGCAAGGATTTCGCCAACTTCCTCGCCACAGCGAAAGGATCGCTGATGGAGGTCGAGACGTTGCTGATGATCTCTGTCAGGCTCGGCTACACAACTCAAGAGCAAGCTGCCGGGTCGCTGGCGCACATCGTCGAACTCAGCAAGATGCTCACTGCTCTGCGCGCCAAGCTGATTACCCAAACAGCGTGAGATCTTTGCCCAGCGGTCTGGCTGTAACCTGTCACCTGTCACCTGTAACCTCACCTTGCCAGGCCCTGCATGGCGTTGAGGTCCGCCAGCTTCTGCGCCACCCTGGCGGTGACGATGTCCTCGGCGCCACCACGGTAATTCACTTCGACGGTGAACGCCGGCCCCCGCGGGATGGCGCGCGCGCCGAACAGCCGCGAGGCCGGGTTGCTGGCGTAGTCCAGGCTGCTAAGCTGCGGGAAGTTCAGCACCTCGGCGCGCACGACGTTGTCCACGCGCACGCTCTCGCGATGCGCAAACAGCTTGCCGATCAGCAGCGACAGGCCGCCGCCGACCAGCGTTGACAGCAGGCCGCCGCCCAGACCACCGCCCGCGCTGCGCCCAACAGACGTGGCGACAGCGCGCGCGATGGATCCAAGCATGCTTTGCAGCACGCGCGTAAAGTCACCGGACAGCGCCGCCCGCATCGCCGAGGCCAGGCTACTGCTGAATGCGCCGGACAGCGCCGAAACATTCGCGTCGCGGCTGAAGCCCGCAGGTGAGCCGCTTGCACCAACGCCGCCAGCGCCTCCACCGCCCGCACCGGCGGCAGTGCACGCGCCGCCGCTGCAGGCGGACATTAGGCGGCTGCGGGAGGCGCGCGCGCCATCCTGCAGCTTGCGCAGCTGCGCCGACAGTTCGGCGGTCGCCGAGCGCGCCTGCTTCAGGCTCTCCGCCAGCGCCGAAAGACCGGTCTCATCGCTCATCGTTGCACCTCTTTTCGCTGGTAGCCGCTATTCCCATTCGCGATAGTGGCGGCGGCAGCATGCCGCCGTCTTGTAGGGGCGAGACTTGTCTCGCCCTCTTCGGAACGCGGCCTGGCATGCCGCTCTTCTCAGGCACGGCGAATCGGATTCGCCGCTACCGCCAGATGGTCGGCGGCACGGCGGCCGCCGCTACCCGCTCTTGCTGACCACTGACCACCGACCACTTACTTCCTGCATCCTTTCTTGCTGTTTACTGCCTACTGCATACTGCCTACTTCTTCGCATAGAACCGTTCCACTTCCGCCGCCGCGCGGTGCTGAAGCGCCAGCAGCGCGCGCTGCTGCTCGTGCGGATCGACGAAGGGCAGGCTGGCCATGCGCTGCGCCTCTGCGGAAAGCTCGTCCAGTCGCTTTTCAAAGGCCGCGTGATGCAGCAAGC
>Ga0315276_10007144_pt1 | contig 10317 bp, 9 predicted proteins | sample YL17G05_0_MG_FD_204542 | JGI IMG/M metagenome (GOLD analysis project Ga0315276, IMG submission 204542) | Sediment microbial communities from Yellowstone Lake, YNP, Wyoming, USA - YL17G05_0 | ecosystem: Environmental > Aquatic > Freshwater > Lake > Sediment | place: USA: Wyoming | collected... | reverse complement strand
GCCCTGTCCCTTCCCGTCCAGGACGACGCACAGTTCACCAAGTCGGTCGAACGGGCGCTCAGCCATGCCGCGATGAGGACGGAGGTCGGCTCCCTAAGGAGCGCCCTCGACCTTCAGGGGGCCAAGGTCCGTGACGTCTATGCCGAGATCCGGGAGATCAAAAGCCTCGTCAACGAGAACTTCATCAAGGAGCTCGAGAAGAGGGTGGCGATCGAGGCCAAATACATCTGGTTCCAGAAGGAACGGCAGAGGATCGAGAAGGTCCTCCGCAAGATCTATGAGGCCAACGACGTTTCGAGCCTCCTCGACATCACTGCGGACTTCAAGGACATCGTCCAGGCCGCAGGGGCCTCGATCTACATCCTGGACAAGAACGAGGCCCTCGGCCAGTACCTCAAGCCCCTGGTCTGGGACGACGCCTTCCTGACCCATCCCGAGTTCCTGAAATACGTCGCCCGCCTCGATGCCCAGGACTTCGCCGCCACGGTCGCCCGCCACGGCCGCGAGGTCAACATCACCGAGCTCTCCTTCGACCGGCGCCTGTCGCAGCGGTACATCGAGCACCTCAGGGCGCCGCTGAAGAGCCTGCTGGCCGTCCCCATCCGGCACGACACGGAGGTTATCGGCGTTGTCGAGGTCTACAACAAGACCTCCGAGGGGAAGCCGGTCCGGGCCGGATTCTCGCGCGAAGACCAGGAGATCCTCCGGGGGCTGTCCGAGGACATCGCCATCTCGATGACGAAATTGAACCTCATCCAGTACGACGCCCTGACCGGCCTGCTCCGGCCCGACCCCTTCTTCGAAAAGGTTGTCCAGAAGATCAACTCCCGGGGCAAGCGACGGCGCGAGGAGGGCTCCTCGGCCCTGGTCATGGGGGACGTGGACTGGTTCAAGAACTTCAACGACCGCAATGGCCATGAGGCGGGGAACAAGCTCCTGCGCGAGCTGGCAGGCGTCATGAAGGACTCGATCCGCGAAGAGGACCTCCTCTGCCGGTACGGCGGGGAGGAATTCCTCTTCTATCTGACGGGCGTCAAGAGCCTCGAGGACGCTTGCCTGCTCACCGACCGCATCCGGAAGAACGTCGAGGAGCATTATTTCGAGTTCCAGGAGTTCCAGCCTAGGAACAACTTGACCATGTCCTTCGGCGTCACAATGTTCCCGCCGCGGGCGCCCGGCCCGGGCCAGGACCTTTCCCGTGCCGACTTGAGGCTCCTTGCGGGTGAGGCGGACATGGCCATGGCTGAGGCCAAGGGCAAGAAGTTCTTCGGGCCGGGGACCGAAGGCACGGGCGAACGGGTCCTCACGAAGAACAAGATCTGCTGCTATTCCCGGGAATGGGCGGAGGAACGGCGGGACGGGTCCATCCGGACCTTCAAGGAGACCTCCTACCGGGAGAAGAGGAGATCCGAGAGGTTTTACGCGTCCACCTTCATGATGGTCCAGGAGAACGGAGGGTTCAAGGTGGCGAAGACGGTCAACATCAGCCTCGGCGGGGCGAAGGTCCTGTCCGATGCCCGGCTTCCTGTCGCCGGCACGATCGACTTGATCCTCGTCCTCGGGAACAAGGCGAACCGCGTCGCGAGCGACGTCATCTATTCGGATAAAGCCGAGGGGGAATCCCCTTATTTTTATTCCGGGCTGAAGTTCAAGGACCTGTCGCCCGCCAACCAGAAGGCGCTCGAGGAATACTTCGAATCGTTACAGAAGGTCGGGTCGCTCAACTGACGGCACGCCGCCAAGTTCTTTGAGGATCGACAAGGAATACCGTTCGGGGGGGACGGCCCCTTCCTCAAAGGCCACTCGCAGCGCTCTCGCTTCCGCGGTGAAGGCGGCAAGGTCCGCCGCGTTCGCCCAGTTCCCGACGCTCAACCGGTCGAACAGATCCCTCAGCCCGGCCGCATCAATAACGCCCAGGGTATCCGGGGGAAGCGCCATGGCCCCCTTCCCGCAAAGCGTCGCGGCCCGGAGGACGAGGTTGCGGAGGCCCTCCTGGCCGTTGATAAGCTCCTGTTTGATCAAAAAGCGGTCCCGGGGCGATTCTGTTTCTTCAAGCTTTCCGGCCAGCTTCCGGGCCACGTCCACGGCCCTATCCACGGCATCGAGAAGCCTCCCGGCGTCCAGGACGGTCCTGTCCCCCTGCTTGAAATAGCTAATCTCCCCGCTTCCCGCGACGGGCTCGATCCTCCGCAGCCGTTCCAAGGTCGACGCCGCGTCCTCGGCGCCGCGGAGGGGCGGGGGATCCTCCTCCTCGACCGGCTTGGTCGCCTGGATGAGCTCCTGAATCTCCGGAATCCGAGTCCGCCAGGCGTCCTCTCTTTCCGATTCGGGGGAATTCTCAGGCCCGGGGAAACCTTCCGTCCCGCCGGCGAGGAGTGTCCGGATCCTTTTCAATTTTTTCAGCTCGGCATCGAGGTTAGGCGCCGGTTCCAGCCAGCGTTCCTCTTCCCCGCGGGGGTCGGCGACGATACCGAACCTCTCCTTCAGGTCCTTCTTCAGGAAGGCAGCCTGCTCAGAGGTTCGCCGCCTCAGGGATTCCATTTTCCGTTGGAGGTCCTCGACCTTCCCGATCTCTTCGACGGTCCGCTTGACGAGGCCTTCGATCTGGGACTGGAGGTCGAGGGCCCGGGAAAAGCCCGCCCGAATCTCTTCCAGGACCGCCTGCCTCTCCCCTTCGGTTTCGGAGACCATGGTCTGGAATTCCCGGAGGGATTCCCGTTCCTGGTCAATCTCCTTCTCCACGCCGTCCATCCGGGCCCTAGCCGCTTCCTCCTCTTCCCGGATCCTCGCGGCCAGAGCGCCGTTGATCTCGTCCTTTTTTCTAGTGAGAAGCCTCTCCAATTGGTTTTCAATCTCTTGGATAACGAGGATGGAATCTTTTTCGGTTTGCCCAGATTTAGACATTCGAAATCTCCTTGGCCCTAGCGCTATGATAAACTCCGCCGTTCGGGCTGTCAACCCCTCGACTTCCCGGTCTGGGCAAGCCCGGAACGAATCCCCTTGAAACCCGTCGACGATGTAATGTATAAGGGAACTCATGAGGAAGCGCCCATGAGCAAGCCCCGGATCCTCTTCGTCGGGGAGAACGATGGGAACTCGCGGAGGCTGGTTTCATTCCTGGCCGGCATGGAATTGGACGTCGAAAGATCCGCCGTCCTGCCCGAGCCGTCCGCCCTGACCAGCCCTGCAGGACAGGTCTCGCTGATCGTCGTCGCGGCGGCGGAACAGGGAGAGGAACAGGCGGAGCGACTCCGGACGATCGGGGCCGCCGACCCCCGCCCCGCCGTCGTCGTCCTCTCGGACGCTTCCAGGTCGCGGGCCCTGCTCTCCCTCCTTCGGGAAGGCGTCATCGACCACGTCGCAAGCCCCGGCGGCGACCTCGCGGTCTATTCAGCCGTCCGAAGCGGCCTGGCCCTGGTCCGGTTGGCGGCCGAGAACGAAGCCTGCCGGAAGAACCTGGCGAAATCGAGGATCGAAAGATCCCGGAACGTCCGCCGGGCCCTCGAACTCGAGGAGATCTACGATACGACCCTCGAGAACCTGATGACCGCCCTCGACCTCAGGGACGTTGAGACGTTCGGCCACTCCCAGACGGTCGCCAAGTACAGCCAGGTTTTGGCCGGCCTCCTGGGGATCCGAGACGAGAAGGTCCTGGACAACATCCGGAAGGGGGCGCTCCTCCACGACGTTGGGAAAATCGCCATCCCGGACTCCATCCTGAAGAAGCCGGGCCGGCTCTCGGACCAGGAATGGGAGAAGATCAAGCTCCATCCCGCGCTCGGCCACGGCCTCGTCAAGGAGATCAAACTCGTCAAGGAGGCCGGGAACATCATCCTTCACCATCACGAGAGATACGACGGGACGGGCTACCCCGAAGGGCTGCGGAAGGAAGAGATCCCGCTCGAAGCCCGCATTTTCGCCCTGGCCGACGCCTTGGACGCCATCACGTCCCACCGCCCCTACCGGAAGGAGCGCGATTTCGCCGCGGCCCGGGAGGAGATCCGGAGCCACGAGGGGACGCAGTTCGATCCCCGGATCGTCGAGGCCTTCGAGAAACTGCCCCTCACGCGGTGGGAGAGGATCCGTTTCGAGACGACCCGGCTCCTCCCCTCGATCATCGACTACCACAAGCTGGCCTCCCGGACGTAACCGCGCCCGCCGCCCTCGCGGCCTTGCGGACGGCGATGACCCTCGGGATCCCCGCGAGGTCGGGCACGACCTCCACCGCGCCCCATCCCGCCCCGAACATCGCCCGGACCGTCGCTTCCTGACCGGCGCCGATCTCCAGGATGAGATGGCCGCCCGGTTTCAGGAAGCGCCTCGCCTCGAGAACGAGCTTCTCCGTGAACTCAGTACCGCGTACGCCCCCGACGAGGGCTCGTCGGGGTTCGTGGTCCCGAACCCCCGGGGTCAGCCGGGTCCATTCCACCCGGCCGATATAGGGCGGGTTGGAGACGATGAGATCGAAGAGGGGCCGGGGCCGCCCGAACGACGAAAAGAGGTCGCTGCGGACGAAGCGGATGCCGGAGCACCCATGGAAGGCCGCGTTCGCCGCGGCGATCCGGAGCGCCCGGAGGGAGATGTCCAAGGCCGTGATACGAGCCCGCGGAAGTTCCCGGGCCAGGACGACGGCGACGTTCCCGCTTCCCGTCCCCAAGTCCAGGATAGACCCCCCTCGTTCCGCCGCGAGGCCGACAGCCTTTTCGACGAGGGCCTCCGTTTCCGGCCGCGGGATGAGGACGCCGGGACCCACCCGGAACTCAAGCGACCAGAATTCCTTCCGGCCCGTGAGATACGCGAGGGGAACGCCTTCCGAGCGGCTCCGGACCAGCCGGAGGAACCGTTTCACGTCCGTTGCGGAAAGCCTGGTTTCGGGGTGGGCGTGGAACGTCTCTGCAGAGATACGGCCGGCATGAAGGAGAAGGACCCGGGCATCGAATTCCGGACGAGGGACGCTCTTGAGCTTGCGGATTCCCCGAAGGTAGAGGGCGCGCAGGGACTCAGGCTTCAAGGTCTTCGGAAGGCTCCCCTCCCGGGCCCTCCTCCCCGCGGCTCGGGGTCTGAGATCGGAGGGTCAGGGCTTCGATGAGGGCGTCCAGATCCCCGTCGAGGATCGCTTCCATCCGGTGGAAGCTCTCGTTGAGGCGATGGTCGGTGATGCGGGACTGAGGGAAATTATAGGTCCGGATCTTCTCGCTCCGGTCGCCGGTGCCGACCTTGGACCGCCGGTCCTTGGCGATCCTCTGCTGCTGCTCGCTCTGAGCGGCGTCCATCAGCCGGGACCGGAGGATCTTCATGGCCTTTTCCTTGTTCCGGTGCTGGGATTTCTCATCCTGGCAGGAGACGACCAGCCCCGAGGACCTGTGGGTAACGCGGATGGCCGTATAGTTCCGGTTGACGTTCTGCCCTCCGGGCCCGGAGGCCCCGAACGCTTCGATCTTCAGGTCCTTAGGGTCGATCCGGACGTCGATCTCGCCGGCCTCTGGAAGGACGGCGACTGTGGCCGTGGAGGTGTGGATCCGGCCGCCGGCCTCGGTCTTCGGGACGCGTTGGACGCGGTGGACGCCGCTTTCGTGCTTCAGGGAGGCATAGACGCGGCGCCCGCGGACGTTGGCGACGGCTTCCTTGATCCCGCCGACGGGCGACGGGCTGACGTCCAGGACCTCGAACTTCCAGCCCTTATTCTCGGCGTAGCGCGAATACATCCGGAACAGGTCCTGGGCGAAGAGCGAGGCTTCGTCCCCGCCGGCCCCCGCCCGGACCTCGAGGATGACGTCCTTCGCGTCGAAGGGGTCTTTGGGAAGGATCAGGATCTTGAGCTCGGCTTCTAGGGCCTTCGCCCGTTTTTCGAGCGCGGCGGCCTCGCCCTCAGCCATCGCCCTCAGTTCGGGGTCGGCGGCGGGGTCGGCCAGAATCTTACGGGATTCGTCCTTGTCCCGCACGACCCTCCGGTACTCCTCGTACCTGCGGACGGTGGGCTCGAGCTCGGCCCGTTCCTTGGAGATCTCCCTGATCTTCTGGGGGTTGGCATGGCAGGCCGGGTCAGAGAGGGAGAGCGTGAGTTGGCGGTATTTATCCTCGAGTCTCTTCAGTTCCAGGAACATAGGGGTTATTTCTTGGCATCGCCGTATTTCTTCCGGAACTTCTCGATGCGCCCGGCGCTGTCCAGGAACTTCTGCTTGCCCGTGAAGAACGGGTGGCACTGGGAGCAGATCTCCACGCGGATCTCGGACTTGGTGGACCGTGTCTTGAAATGGGTTCCGCAGGCGCAGGTCACGAGACACTCCTGATATTCCGGATGGACATCTTTCTTCATGGATTCATCTCCTCATCGAAGCGGACATTATATCAGATTTCCACCGGGACCGCAAAGCGCCGGGATCCCTTCGGCCTTCTTCCGGAAGCCGTCCCGGTCCACGACGAATTCCAGGCCCTTCTGGGCGGCTTTCACCCGGTCCCGATAGTCCCGGGACTCGAAATACTCCTTCAAGGCCCTGTTCAGGGGATAGACCTGCTCCTCGGACCGCCATTCGTAAACCGAGCCGTCCTTCCGACTCAGGCAGTTGAGGTGGACGATCCAGGCCAACTGCTTGAACGGCATGTGGCTGAAGGCCTTGCGGATGGCGGCGACCTCACCCTCCTTCTCGGGGTTCAGGAACAGGAAATACCTCGAGAACAGGAGGGCGTTGTGAAAGAAGGCCGGAAAGGCCACGAGGCAGTCCTTATGGGTCAGGCGGGCGAGGTAGACGAACGTGTCCATGATCTTCTTGGAAACGCTGAGTCCCGGGCGGGTCTGGCCCGGCAGCGGGGTGTGCTTTTCCGTAAAGCTCTCGAGGGGGTTCTGGAGTGTCAGCCATTCCAGGACGAGGCACTTAGGCGACAGGACGGCATTGAGCCCGCCGAGCCGGACTTTGAGAGGGTATTCGGCCTCCCGGATCTTGAGATCGACGATCAGGTTCTCCGGGCTCTTGTCCTTGTAGAAAATCTGCAGCCTTTGGAGGGGATACTCCCTGGAATCCAGCTCGTAATCCAGGGGCACGAGCTTTCTCTTGTGGGCCTCTCTGAGAAAATTCCGTTTCTTCATGACCGCCAGGACCTCGTTCAGGGAGTAGCGGCCGAGGAACAGGAAACTGCCTTTGCGCTCGGCCAGGGTCGCGAAGATCTCGTCCTGTTGGACGAGGGGGGCGTCGATCCCGAACGGTTTCACCTTGGGGCCGAAAAGCTTCATAGCACGATTCTAAGCGATTTTCCGGGGACTGGCAAGACGGGCCGGCGGTCAGGGCCGGAGGGCCGGGCGGCCGAGCTCGGCGGAAGGAGGGGCCTGGACGAAGAAGGAGAGGATGTCGTCGCCGAGGGAGACCGTTCGCCGGAGGAGGAAGCCCTCCGACTTGGGGCGGATCTTGAAATAATGGCGCATGATGAGCATCCCCCCCTCGCGGAGGATGCCCCGTTTTCGGACGACCTTGAGGGGATTGCGGGTTTCCAGGAGCCGGTAGGGCGGGTCGAGGAAGACGATGTCGAACAAGACCTCGGACTTGGACAGGTCGATGACGGCCCTGTTGAACTCCTTCACGATGACGAGGGCCCTATCGTCGGCCCCGCATGTCGCGACGTTCGCCGCGACGACCTTCGCGGCGGCCCGGAGCTCTTCGACGAAAACAACGCGCTCGGCGCCCCGGCTGAGGGCCTCGATCCCCACGGAACCCGTCCCCGCGAACCCGTCCAGGAACCAGCTCCCCGGAACGTCGGCTTGGAGGATGTTGAACAGGGCCCCCTTGACCTTGTCCTGCATGGGCCGGATGAGCGGGCTCCGGATGAACTTCAGTCGCCTTCCCTTGAAATCCCCGCCGATGACTCGGATCATGAGAAGCTCACTCCTAATAGGCCGCGACGAGGCTTCCCTGCCGCGTCTCCAGGCCGATGATGCCGTACGGAAGCTCGTACCAGTCATCGAGCCGGACGGGCTCCGTCCCCTCGAGCTCGGAAACCGTAGATATGACCAGGTCCAGGAGGGCCGTCTGGATCCGCTGCTGCTCGAGATAAAGGCTTTCGATACGCACCCGGGCCTTCCCCGGCTGCGACTCGACGACGCCGGCAAAAGTGATGTTCATCATCGGCTTGATGAAGGCGGGTAGCTTGCGGTCCCGCAGGTCGATGACGGCCAGGCCTTCGATCCTGTTCCCGGCAAAGAGCTTCAGCCGGAGGTCCTTCAGGATGTCCTCTTTCTCCGTCTCGATGCGGTAGATGATGTAGGCGTTCAGCTCACGTTCCGATACCACGACCGAACGCGGCCGGCCGGAGGGCTCCGCGCCGCTCGCCGCTCGGATCCTTTCAATGGCCTGGAGGACCTTCTGGGCGTCCGCCCTGAGCTCCGGCGTGAGCTCGGATCGGGAACTCGACGAACCCGCGGGAACGATCGCCAGCGCGGCGACAAGGATGGACGCGAGTCGCACGATCCTCATGTTTTCGTTCATTCTTACTCCCGTCCCCATGCTAACAAATTCTCCCGGCCAAGTAAAACCGCCATCCGGAAACGAAGCTCCGCCGTCGGGAGTCTTCAGGGGAGTTGGCTAAGGACAGGCGGGACGCGACGAAGGATACGTCAGTACGGAGGGCGAGTCGGAAGGTCCAGGGGACCGGTCAAGCTTTGTCCGCATTTTTTTCGAGGAGACGGGTGATCGGCGCGCCGAGCCGCCGGGCGTACTGGAACCAGGCTTTCGGGGACCAGGGGACGACGTTATAGGAATCGGCGATCCAGTCCATGGGCGGGAAAAGGATCCTCAACAAGGTCCTGGCGGCCAGGAGGGGCTTCCTCCGGGAGAGGAGGGAGAAGAAGGTTGGCGTGTAATAGGGCATGAGAACCCGGCCGGCCAAGCGGCAGACCCTGTCGGGCGGCCAGAAGGCGGACTGGAGCACGGACTCGAGCGGCCCCATACGGAACTTTGAAACGACCTGCTTCGGGATCGTTCCGGGCCAAAGTGCGTTCACGAGTTCGAAGCCGTGTCGGACGACGGCCCCGATCCCCTCCCGCCGCGCTATCCGCGCCGCCTTGTCCGGATCGATATCCGCCCGCGAGCCGAGCTCGGCGATATCCGTGAGCCATATCAGGCGGGCGTAGGAGTGTTGTTGGGCGTGCAGGCACAGGTAGCATAACTCGTATTCCGGGGACATGATGAGGGCGTCCGCGCCGTCGATCCGGACCCTCCCGACCGACGCCCAGAAATCCTCTTCGGAGCGGAACGGCACGTGCAGGCCGAGATACGCAAAATGGAGCTCGACGAGGAGTTCTCCCAGCCGAAAATAGGGTGTGAACGTCCAGTCGAGAGCCCGGTTCGCCGGGTCGAGGCGGGTGCGACCTTGGGACTCGGAGACGTACCCCAGCCCGGCGAGGACCTTTTCCAGTCCGGGCCAATCCTTCGGATGGACCACGAGGTCGATGTCCGTGAAGGGCCTGAGCCCGATGTCCGGATAGACCGTCAAGGCGAGGCGGGCACCCTTGGTGACGACCGCTCGAAGGCCGGCGGCATCCGCCGCCCCGATCAGGGGAACGATCCGTCGAAAGAGCCGGAAATTCCGGACCTCGTTGGCATAGTAGGTTGTTCGGAGAGAGGCCAGGACCTCCGCCGGCACCGAAGCCCCGAAGGCCTTGAGGTTGCGGTACAAGAGCGGAGAGACACCCTCAAGGGCGGCCCTCCGGACCAGTTCGTTCCAATCGACAGGGTCAGGGATGAGGCCATGGGCCCTGGCAAGGTCTTCGGCCCCCGGAACGAGGCGGGAGAGTCCCACGAGCAGTCGGTGCGTCGAGGTAGGGACCCGGCCTGAAGACATAGGGGTAGAACTCCGCGGATGCTCTCTGGGGAAAATGCCCCGCCCTTCCGGGCGGGGCCGGAGTAAGCCTTACTTCAAAAAGCTCGTGTCGTCAGTTCTTGAAAGGGCTGGCGGTCTGTTCCTCTCCGCCGGGAGTCAGGGCAGCGCTTCCCACGATCACGGCGGCGATGCCGAGCGGCGCGAGGAAGAAGGGCGGGATGCCCCTCTTGCAGACGACGTAGACGATGTCGCCCGCCACGCAGGGCTTGTTGAGGGGGACCATGCAATTCTGTCCGGCCAGGGCCTTCCTGACGGAGGCGCCCTGGATCAACAGCCCCTTGGCGTCCTGATAGAAGTCGGTGTTAACGCCCTTGACGTGGATCCGATCGCCGGACTGCAGGAGGCCTCTCTCGATAAAGACCTCGGCCTGATTGCCGCCCGCCGTGAATCCGACGACAGGCCCGATCCGGGACTCGCCCTTTTCCTGCTGGTCCTTGTTGACCTGCTGGA
>Ga0315276_10007141_pt1 | contig 10319 bp, 8 predicted proteins | sample YL17G05_0_MG_FD_204542 | JGI IMG/M metagenome (GOLD analysis project Ga0315276, IMG submission 204542) | Sediment microbial communities from Yellowstone Lake, YNP, Wyoming, USA - YL17G05_0 | ecosystem: Environmental > Aquatic > Freshwater > Lake > Sediment | place: USA: Wyoming | collected... | reverse complement strand
CGAGCACTGGAAGTCGTACGACGACCCGTCCATCGGCCGGCCGCGTGCCCTCCTCCGCTTCTCGAGGGACCGCGGGGCCACCTGGCCCGATGAGGCCGTGGTGGCGGCAGACGCCACGAACTGCCTCTACTACTGGGACCAGCGGCTCGCCGTGCACCCCGACAGCGGCCGCCTCGTCGCGATGTTCTGGACGTTCGACCACGAGGCGAACCACGACGTCCCCATCCACATCGCGTGGGGCTCCCCGGACGGCCGCCACTGGACCACGCCCGAGGCCACGTCCCTGGACGGCCAGCACTGCCAGCCGGTCGCGCTCGGCGGCGACGTGCTCGCGGCCGCGTACTCGCACCGGCGCAACCCGCCCGGGGTGCGGCTGGCGCTCAGCCGTGACTTCGGCCGCGCGTGGAACCCTGCCGAGGAGATCGAGGTCTACGGCAGCGGCGCCGGTGACGAGCCCAACGCGACCGGCGCCACCACCGGGAAGGACTACTGGAACGCGATGGGCGCGTGGCAGTTCGGCCACCCGCGAGCCATCGCCCTGCCGTACGGGCAGGTCTTCGTCGTCTTCTATGCGGGCGAAGGGGCCACGCGAAGTGCGCGCTGGGCGCGCGTGGAGGTCTGACGGTGCGCATCACGGCAATCGAGTCGCGGATTCTGGGCTACGACGTCGGCGAGGCGTGGCTGCCGGAGGGCCCGCCGGAGGGCATCTCGTCCACCTGGTACGAGTACTCGTTCGACTCCTTCGAGACGGACGAGGGCATCACCGGCTACACGATGCAGAACTCGAACCTCGAGGACGGCGGCGTCATGGCCGATGTCCTGCACAAGGTCTACGCGCCGCAGCTGCTCGGCGAGGACCCGATGCAGATCGAGGCCCTGTGGCACAAGATCCGCCGCCTCAACCGGCATGCCTACAACCTCTCGGACGGGGTCGCCGGCTCCATCGACGTCGCGCTCTGGGACATCGCCGGCAAGGTCGCCGGCCTGCCCATCGCGAAGATGCTGGGCCTCGCGCGCGAGAAGATCCCGGCGTACGCCACGGCCCGCTCCATCCGCCCGAAGCCCGAGACCGTCTTCAACGAGGCGAAGCAGCGCAAGGCGGACGGCTACCACGGGTTCAAGATCCAGTTCTGGGACGGCCTGGACCTGGACATCCCGCGGTTCCGCGCCGCGCGCGAGGCCGTCGGCGACGAGTATCCGCTGATGCAGGACGCCGCCGGCATGTACTCCTTCACGCAGGCCCTCGCGGCAGGCCGGGAGCTTGGCCGGCTCGGCTACACCTGGTTCGAGGAGCCGATCCCGGACCGCAACACGCTCCAGCTGAAGCGCCTCACGGACGATCTCGACGTGCCGATCCTGGCCGGCGAGACCCTTCGCGTCCACGAGCTGGCCGAGCAGATGGCTGCCGGCGTGTTCGACATCGCGCGCGGCGACGTCCATCTCAAGGAAGGCATCACGGGGATGCGCAAGGCGATCGGCATGGCGGACCTGCTGGGCTTCGACCTCGAGGTCCACGGCGTCGCGCAGCCGCTCCTGGAGGCGGCGAACCTCCACGTCTCGCTCTCGATGACCAACGGGCGCTGGGCGGAGACGTTCCACCCGGTCTACTCGAAGGGCCTCAAGGGCAACCCGCTCGGGATCGACGCGGAGGGCTACAAGCACCTGCCGCTGGGACCCGGCCTCGGCGTGGAGCTGGACTGGGACTGGATCGACAACGTCACGCAACGCGTCATCAGGACGCCGGCAAACAAGGCCGGCCGATGACGACCGAAGGAGACCCGAGATGACTACCCCCGCGTCGGCCCTGCCACTTCTGCTCCGCGGTGTCCGCGTCGTCGACGGGCGTGGCGTCCGCGCGGAGCGAGCCCACATCCTCATCGAAGGCGGCCGGATCTCGCAGATTTCAACAAGGGCGCTGGACGCGCCGGCGGGCGCGAGCATCCTCGACCTGGACGGAGCCACCGTCACGCCCGGGCTGATGAACGCCCACTCGCACGTCTGCCTCGACGGCACCTCGCCTGATCCGGAGACGGTCCTGCGCGGCGAGACCCCCGCCATCAACGCCGTGCGCTCCGCGGCGCGGCTCCGGAAGATCCTCGCGTCCGGCGTGACCGCGATCCGGGACATCGGGGCGCCGTGGGGCGTGGACATCGCCCTGAAGCGGCTCGTCGACGCCGGTGAGATCCCGGGCCCGCGGATGGTCACGGCCGGCCGCAACATCTGCATGACCGGCGGCCACGGCAACTGGATGGGCCTGGAAGCGGACGGGCCCGACGGCCTCCGGCAGGCGGCGCGGAGCCAGATCAAGGCCGGCGCGACAGCGCTCAAGCTCATGTCCACCGGCGGGATGATGACGCCGAACCAGCGGGCCGGGGCGCCGCAGCTGACGATCGAGGAGATGGCAGCCGCCTGCGACGAGGCCCACAAGGCGGGCTTCCCCGTCGGCGCGCACGCAGAGAGCGACGAGGGTGTCCGCAACGCGGTGCTCGCCGGGGTGGATTCCGTGGAGCACGGCCACGGCGCGACCGTGGAGACGCTCCAGCTGATGCTGGACCGCGGCACGTCCCTGACCCCCACGATCCTGTCCGACCGCCGGATCATCGAGGCGCCACCGGATTCGGGCATCCCGGATTTCGTGGTACAGAAGTGTATCCCGCTGGGCGACGCCCTGATCGAGACCCTCCGCCACGCGTTCCGCATGGGCGTCACGATCACTGCCGGCAACGATGGCGGCGCGCCGCTCGTCGAGGTGGGCGAGATGGCGGCGGAGCTGGAGCTGTACGTGACGCACGGCCTGTCGCCCCAGAAGGCGCTGGAGAGCGGAACGATCAACACCGCGCGCCTGTTCCGCATGCCGGACGTGGGCTACCTCGAGCCTGGCTGGCACGCGGACCTGCTGGTCGTGCGCGGCGATCCACTCGCGGACGTCGCCGTGCTCGGACGGCCGGAGTTGGTGATCAAGGCGGGTGCGGTGTACGACGCACTGGCGACCCGATGAGGCTCGTCGGCAGCGGCGTCATCTCCGCCCCGGAACCCGGCACGCCGCGCGCCGTTGCGAAGCAGTGCCACATGGCCGCGTATCCGGACGGCGAGATCCTGGTGACCTACCGGGTCGGTGCCTCGTCAGATTCGGAGCGTGGTAACGGCGAGGTCCGGCGATCCCTGGATGGCGGCCGCACCTGGGGGCCCGCGGAGACGCCGTGGAGCACGTCCTTCGACGGCCGGCGCGGGACCATCTACGCGCCGTCCCTCACCGTGCTCGGCGGGGAGCACCTGCTCGCATGCGTCCTGTGGGTGGATCGCGACGCGCACCCGGGCCAGGTCCTCTTCAGCCCGGCGACCGAGGGCTGTCTTCCGATGAAGATCCTCCTCGCCGATTCGCACGATCGCGGCCGGACGTGGACGCCGTTCCGCGAGGTCCGCATGCCGGCCGACGTGGGGCCGCCGTCGCTCACGTCCCCGGTTCGCCGGCTGAAGTCTGGCCGGCTGCTGCTGTCGGTGGAGACGAACAAGGAGTACCTCGACCCGTCGCCGTGGTTCCAGCGCGTGGTCTACCTGTACTCGTCTGACGAAGGAGGCACCTGGACGGCGCCGGTCACGACGACGCAGGATTCCACCGGCCGCATTCGCAACTGGGACCAGCGCGTCAACGTGGCGCCGGACGGGCGCCTGGCGACCTTCACCTGGACGTACGACTCGCAGACCGTGACGTACGACGACATCCACCGCCGGATCTCCGCCGACGAGGGCCTGACCTGGACCGGGCCCGAACCGCTGGGGATCACCGACCAGCCCGGCCACCCGGCGATCCTGCCTGACGGCCGCATGGTCCTGCCGTGGACCGATCACTTCGAGACGTATTCGCTGCGGGCGCGGGCCGCGTCGTCCATCGACGCGCCGCTGGACCAGGCGACCGAAGTCGTGCTCTACCAGGCCGCCACGCCGGTCGCGGGCGAAGGCACGGACGGCGGAGACGCGCTGGTGGCGATGTCCTCGTGGACCTTCGGATCGCCGTTCGCGCTGCCCCTGGCCGACGGCACGGTGCTCGTCTCCGCGTACGTCGGCCCGCACGACGGCGCGATCGGCATCAACTGGTACCTGCTGGACCCGAACGGGTAGCCCGTTCTCGGGCGGCTACCGTGGCCCAGCCGCAGTCGTGGCTCCGGTCGTCGTCCCGATCCTGCCAGATACCCACCGGACGACTGCGATTCGGCGTCGCGAGCCGTTCCACCGTCAGCCATTCGTGGCCTGACTGATATCCGCCAATCGGGCGCCATTGGCGACGATTCGCGCGGCGGCGACGTGGGCCGCACGCACCAATCGCGCCGATCGATGTGGAGCCCGGTGACAGCCGGACATCTACCAGTCGCCCCAGGAATGGGTGACGGTCTCCGGGGCACCGCCCACGCTGAAACCGCCGCCGGGCCGCGTTCGAACCCGGCCCCGCATCCGATACTGCCGCCGACGTCCGCGCCCCCTCGTGCCTGCAATAGCCGACGCGCCTGCGATCGCCGGCGCCTCCGCGCCCGCCGACGCGCCCGAACGGCCGATGCCGCTGGCACGCCCGCGCCCGGGCCCGCGCCCGAACCGGTCGCCAGTCCCGGCCCGACCCCGCCGCTGACGCCCGCGGTCGGAAGGCCGCGTTCGCCCGCGGCCATGCCCCGGCGGCCACCGACGTCGCGGGGCGGAGACGGCGGCCCGAGTCCCGATGCCGGCCCGGGGTCGCGGGGTTGCCCCGCGGCGGCGAGGCAGCGGTGTCAGCCGGCGACGGCCGCCCGCGCTCCCGGGTTGACGATGTTCCACGGCGCCTCGCCCTGGACGTAGCGGTACGCGTTCTCTGCCGCCAGCAGCGCGAGGTCCCGCCGCGCCTCGATCGAGTACCAGGCCAGGTGCGGCGTGAGCAGCACGTTCCGACGCTGGAAGATGGGCCGCGACAGGTCCGGCGCCGGCTCGTCCTCCAGGACGTCGAGGCCCACCGCGGACACCCGGCCGGATTCCAGCGCGGCGTCCAGCGCATCGATGTCGATCAGGCCGCCGCGCGACGTGTTCACCACCACGAACCCGGGCTTCACCGTCGCGAGCCGCTCCGCCGACACGAGATGCCGCGTCTCCGGCGTGAGCGGGGAGTGGAGGGAGACGGCGTCGGACGTGGTGAAGAGCTCATCCAGGCCCACCGGCGTCGCTCCGGCCGCTCGCACCGCGTCTGCCGGCAGCAGCGGGTCGTACGCGACGACCTCCCAGCCGAAGCTGAGCGCGCGCGCGGCGACGGCCCGCCCGATCCGCCCGAAGCCCACGACGCCCAGGCGCCGTCCGCGCGTGCGGTGGACCGGCGGGTTGAGCGCGGGGTTGATCCACTTGCCCTCGTGCCAGATGCGCTCCACCTCGAACAGCCGCCGCCAGGCGGACATCAGGAGCAGGACGGTGTGGTCCGCCACCTCGTCCACGCAGTAGTCCGGCACGTTCGCGACCCAGATCCCGCGTTCCGTGGCCGCAGGGACGTCGATGACGTCGTAGCCGATCCCGGCGCGGATCAGCAGGCCGGTCGCGCGGAGCGTCGCAATCTCCGCCGCGCGCATCGGCCGGACGCCGATGATCGCCGCCGGTGCGTCCGCCACTGCAGCGGCGATTGCCGCCGCATCGGTGCCCTCCGGGACCACGTCCACGGTCACGCCGCGCGAGCGCAGCAGCTCGATGCCCGGCGTCAGCAGGGCCTCTGAGTCCGTGATCACCACGCGCTGTTCCATGCCGCTGGCCATGCCATCCTCCGGTCAGTCTCGTCTCGGGAAGGGTTCGGTCTCGGGACGCGGCGCTCGGCTTGACGGTGCGCAGGGCCGCTCGTAGATTGACCCTAATGTACGGCGAGGACTCCCTGCTCCGCTGCCCGTCGTGAGCGACGCCCGGCCCCTCACGCGATCGGCTGCGCTCGCGGAGCGCGCGGCGCGCATCATGCCCGGCGGCGTCTCGTCCAGCCTCCGTGCCATGGACCCCCCGCGCGTCTTCGTGCGGGCGAAGGGCCAGCACGTCTGGGACGCGGACGGCAACCAGTACGTGGACTACAACAACGCGTTCGGCCCCGTGATCCTGGGCCACACCGATCCCCGCGTGGAGCAGAAGGTCCACGAGACGCTCCAGGAGATCGACATCCTGGGCATGGGCGCCATGGAGCTGGAGATCCGCCTCGCGGAACGGATCCAGGGTCACGTGCCGTCGATGGAGAAGCTCCTCTTCTGCAACAGCGGCTCCGAGGCCACGTACCATGCGCTCCGCGTGAGCCGCGCCGCGACGGGCCGGCGGGTCCTCGTGAAGTTCCAGGGCGGCTATCACGGCTGGCACGACTACATCGCTGCGAACGTCACCAGCCGCGCGGATCGCGTGGGGCGGCTGGACCCCATCTCGGCCGGCATGCTCCCCGACGCGATGGAGAACCTCGTCGTCCTGCGCTTCAACGACGTCGCGCAGCTCGAGGAGACGATGGCCGCCCGCGGCGACGAGATCGCGGCCGTGATCCTCGAGCCGGTCATGCACACGATCGGGTGCGTGCCACCGAGCCCGGCGTTCCTCGAGGCACTCCGCCGCACCACCGCCGAGCACGGCACCGTGCTGATCTTCGACGAGGTGGTCACCGGGTTCCGCCACCACCTCGGCGGCTACCAGGCGATCTGCGGCATCCGCCCGGACCTCACGACCTTCGCGAAGGCGATGGCGAACGGCTACCCGATCGCGGCGGTCGGCGGCCGCGCGGACCTCATGGACCACTTCAACACGCGCCCGGGCGGCGACGTGATGTACGGCGGGACGTACAACGCGCACGCCGTCGGCGTCTCCGCCGCGCTCGCCACGCTCGACGTCCTCGAAGCGGACCACCGGGCGGTCCACCGGCGCATCTACGCGCTCGGGGACGCGATGCGCGCGGGCCTGGAGCAGATCACGGACCGGCTGGGGCTCACCGCCAAACCCACGAGCTTCGGGTCCGTCTGGGTGTGCTACTTCACGGACCGGGAGGTCCGCGACTACGACGACGCGCTCACGAACGACGCAGAGCTGTACGTCGCCTTCCACCGCGGCCTCACGGACCGCGGGTTCCTCACCGTCCCGATCAACCTCAAGCGGAACCACATCAGCGCCGCGCACACGGACGACGACATCGCCCGAACGTTGCAGGCGGCGGAAGATACGCTCTCCGGGTTGGCCGCCCGCCGCGTCAGGCCGGGCCGGGCACACGCCCCCGCAGGCAGCGCGGCACCCGCCGCGGCGCCGCAACCCGTCGCACCGGCAACTCGGAGGTAACGAGGGTGGTCCAGCAGGAAGCGTCGTCGAGCGCCCGCACCAAGGCGCGCCCGCGCGTCGTCGTCTTCGACCCCTTGAGCTGGCGGATTCCCTCGTGGTCGTACGAGGTCGAGCGGAAGATGCTCGCGCCGCACGGCGTGGACCTCGTGGTGCCCGCGAACGAGGCTGAATCGGACGAGGCGATCCGCGACGCGGACGTCGTCATCGCGTGCGCGGTCCGCGGCCGCGTCGAGGCGACCCACATGGCCACGATGCGCAACTGCGCGGGCCTTGTCTGCTACAGCATCGGCATGAACCAGGTTGACCACGACGCGGCCCGTGACGCCGGCATCCCTGTCACGAACGTGCCGTTCTGCGTGGACGAAGTGTCGGACCACGCGGTGATGCTCCTGCTGATGGCGGAGCGCCGGGGCGCCACGTTCGCGACCTGGACGGCCGAAGGGAGCTGGGACGTCGCGGAGACGCCCGAGTACACCCAGGTCCACCGGCTCCGCGGCCGCACCGTCGGGATCATCGGCACGGGCCGCGTCGGCAAGCAGGTGGCCCGGAAGGTCCGCGTCTTCGGCTACCGCACCCTCGGAAACGATCCCAACGTGCCGGACCCGGGGGATCCGGACCTGGAGATGACGTCGCTCGAGGATCTCATGCGCCGGTCGGACGCGGTCATCACCTGCCCGGACCTCAACCCCACGTCGCGGAACATCATCGGCCGGCAATCCCTCGCGTACGCGCGCCCGAACACGATCCTGGTCAATATCGCCCGGGGCGGTCTCGTGGACGAGGCGGCGCTCGCAGACGCACTGCGCGACGGCCGGATCCTCGTCGCCGGCCTCGATGTCCGCAACCCGGAGCCGCCGGACCCCGCGAACGATCCACTGGCCGAGTTCCTGCCCCGCCTGATCCTCACGCCCCACATGGCCGGCGCGTCCATCGAGGCGCGTGAGGCGCTGCACACGATGACCGCGGACACGGTGCTGCGCGTGCTCTACGATGCGGGACGCATCACAGCGGTCTGAACCCTTCTGGTAGGCTCCAAACTCGATTTCCTGGCCTGAGAGGGGAACCCTTCGACATGTCCGACATGGCGCTCCGCCTGGAGCACGTCTCCCGCCACTTCGGGAAGGTCCGGGCCGTGGACGACCTGAGCCTCGAGATCCCGTCCGGCAGCTTCGTGACGCTGCTGGGCCCCTCGGGCTGCGGCAAGAGCACCACCCTGGCCATGATCGCGGGCCTCGACCGCCTCGACGGCGGCAGGATCCTGCTGGGCGACGAGGACATCACGGACACCCCGCCCAACGAGCGGCGGATGGCGATGGTGTTCCAGAACTACGCCCTCTACCCCCATATGACGGCATACGGCAACATCGCCTTCGGCCTCAAGCTCCAGCACCGCCCCAAGGCGGAGGTGGACTCGCGCGTGAATGCCGTGGCCGAGAACCTCGACATCAGCCATCTCCTGAAGCGCAAGCCCGGCCAGATGTCGGGCGGCCAGCAGCAGCGCGTCGCCCTCGGGCGCGCCCTGGTGAAGGAGCCCCTCGTCTTCCTCCTCGACGAGCCCTTCAGCAACCTCGACGCGGGCCTGCGCTCCCGGATGCGGACGGAGGTGAAGCACCTCCACCTCAAGCTCGGCACCACCAGCGTCTTTGTCACCCACGACCAGGAAGAGGCGATGAGCCTCTCGGACTTCATCGCCGTCATGCGCGACGGCAAGATCGTCCAGTTCGGGCCCACCCGCGAGATCTACCGCCGCCCGCGTGACCTGTACGTCGCGACGTTCGTCGGCAAGCCCAAGATGAGCCTCGTGGACGGCGAGCTCACGAGTGCCGACGGGCAGGTCACCTTCGTGTCCGCGGACCTGCGGATCGCGCTCGGGACGCCCGCCGCCATCGGCCTGCGCGAGGGCACCTTCCCCAGGGTCGCGCTCGGCGTGCGTGCCGAGGACGTGCGCGTGTGGGCGAGTGGCGCGCCGGCGGACGCGACGCGTTCGTTCGCGGCCACCGTCCAGCTGCTGGAGCCCATCGGCTCCGACACGTTCGTGGAGCTTGCCGCCGGCGACGCCACCATCGTCGCGCGCATCGCCCCGGATGCGGGCATCGCGCTGGGCCAGACGGTCACGGCCGAGCTGCTGCCCGGCCGCATCCACGTCTTCGAACGCGAGCAAGGGGAGCGGATCGTCACATGACGGGCCTACTCCGTGCCGGGACAAGGACCGCGCCCGATTCCCCAGACCTGCCGGCAACCATCGGTCCGGCGTTCCCCGTCCGGGTCCAGCCCCAGGAGGTTCGAGAGACCTTCATCAGGCTCCTTGGCCTGGACGCAATCCCACTGGTCGTGGCGACTGAGACCCTGTTCCTCGCCGAGAACGGCGGGGCGACCACCTCTCGCGTGACGTTCAAGAACTCGCTTGGCGAGGTCGTACCGGGTGTCCTGGCCCTGCCGTCCGGCAGCGTGACGGGACTGCCCGCGATCGTCTGCGTGACCGGGACAACGGAAACTGCCGAGGACCTACAGGCTCCGGCGGTCCAGCAGCACGGGGCGTCGCTCCACGGCTGGGCTCGAGAGCTGGCACGACGCGGCTACGCCACGCTCGCGATCACCGTAAAGGGAACGATCGCCCGACGGGGCAGCCTTCGTCGCTGGGAGAACGAGAACCGGAAGCTGACTGTCTGGGGTCGCTCACAGCTGGGGTACCTCGCCGAGGAGACGATCGCAGCGGCCCGCATCCTCGCTGCGCTGCCAATGGTCGACGACCGCCGCATCGGTGTTGCCGGGCTGTCTCTCGGAGGGATCGCCGCCTGGCATGCGATGGCTGTGGCTCCATGGCTGGCAGCGGCTGTCCCGATCTGCGGCGGGCTCGGCAGCCTCGAGGCGAGCGTGCGGTTCGGGCGACCGGACCGCCACAGTACGGGGATGTACCTGCCGGGCCTCCTTCGCTACTTCGACCACGGCGAGCTGATCGCTGGTGCCGTGGCGCCCCGGCCGTTCTATGCGATTGCGCCGACCGAGGACCTCGAGATGCCGAAGATCGGGGT
>Ga0315276_10007139_pt1 | contig 10319 bp, 6 predicted proteins | sample YL17G05_0_MG_FD_204542 | JGI IMG/M metagenome (GOLD analysis project Ga0315276, IMG submission 204542) | Sediment microbial communities from Yellowstone Lake, YNP, Wyoming, USA - YL17G05_0 | ecosystem: Environmental > Aquatic > Freshwater > Lake > Sediment | place: USA: Wyoming | collected... | reverse complement strand
TGGTACACAACGGCCATCCACGGCGAGCCCGGCCGCGATCTGTATCGGCTCGTGATCGAGGTCTTCAGGAACCCGCGCTGGGTCGCCTTCTACTCGGTGTGCATGGTGGCCGTCGGATTCCACCTGTGGCACGCCTTCTCGAGCGCCTTCGAGTCGCTCGGCATCCACCACCCGAAGCTCACGCCGACATTGCTGAAGGCCGGCAAGGCCCTCGCGATCATCCTGGGTGTCGGCTTCTTCTCCATTCCGATCGTCTTGCACGTTGTCGGGGGCCGATCATGAGCGGCGCACCACGCATTGCCCCAGCCGGTACCCGGCAGCTCGACGCACATACGCCGTCGGGTCCGATGCCTGACAAATGGGATCGCTACACGTTCGACGCCAAGCTGGTGAACCCGGCCAACCGCCGCAAGTTCACCGTCATCATCGTCGGCACCGGGCTGGCAGGAGGCGCGGCGGCCGCCACGCTGGGCGAAGCCGGCTACAACGTGCTGAGCTTCTGCATCCAGGACAGCCCGCGCCGGGCGCATAGCATCGCGGCGCAGGGCGGGATCAACGCTGCGAAGAACTACCGCAACGACGGCGACAGCATCACGCGCCTGTTCTACGACACGGTGAAGGGCGGCGACTACCGCGCGCGCGAGGCCAACGTGCACCGCCTCGCCCAGGTGAGCAACAACATCATCGACCAGTGCGTCGCGCAGGGCGTGCCGTTCGCCCGCGAATACGGCGGCCTGCTCGACAACCGGTCGTTCGGCGGCGCGCAGGTCTCGCGCACGTTCTACGCCCGGGGCCAGACGGGCCAGCAGCTGCTCATCGGCGCCTACCACGCGATGATGCGGCAGGTCGGAGCCGGCACCGTGAAGATGTTCCCGCGGCACGAGATGCTCGACCTGGTGGTCGTCGACGGGCGGGCGCGGGGCATTATCGCGCGCAACCTGGTGACGGGAGCCATCGAGCGGTTCGAGGCGCACGCGGTGCTGCTGGCCACCGGCGGGTACGGCAACGCGTACTTCCTCTCGACCAACGCGGTCAACTCGAACGCCACGGCGATCTGGCGGGCGTACAAGCGCGGCGCGCTGTTCGCCAACCCATGTTTCACGCAGATTCACCCGACGTGCATCCCGGTGTCCGGCGATCACCAGTCGAAGCTCACGCTGATGAGCGAGAGCCTTCGCAACGACGGACGCGTGTGGGTGCCGAAGGCGAAGGGCGACAAGCGGACGCCGGCGCAGATTCCCGAGGCCGAGCGCGACTACTACCTCGAGCGCCGGTACCCGTCGTTCGGCAACCTCGTCCCGCGCGATGTCGCGTCGCGCGCGGCCAAGGCGGTGTGTGACGAGGGCCGGGGCGCCGGCGAGACGGGCCTGGCGGTGTATCTGGACTTCGCCGAGTCGATCGGCCGTCTCGGCGAAGACACCATCCGGGATCGGTACGGCAACCTCTTCCAGATGTACGAGAAGATCACCGACGAAAACCCGTACAAGACGCCGATGCGGATCTACCCCGCCATCCACTACACGATGGGCGGGCTGTGGGTGGACTACAACCTGATGTCCACCATCCCGGGGCTCTTCGTCCTGGGCGAGGCCAACTTCTCCGACCACGGGGCGAACCGCCTGGGCGCGAGCGCGCTCATGCAGGGTCTGGCCGACGGGTACTTTGTGGCGCCGTCCACGCTGCCGAACTACCTGGCGAGCACGGCGCTGCCGAAGGTCACGAAAGACCACGACGCGTTCCACGAAGCCGAAGCCACGGTGACCGGCAAGATCGACCGGTTGCTGGCGGTGAAGGGCCGCAAGACTCCACGCGAGATTCACCGGACGCTCGGCAAGCTGATGTGGGACAACGTGGGCATGGGTCGGACCGAGGCGCGCCTGAAGGAAGCGCTGGCACAGATCCCCGGCCTGCGCGACGAGTTCTGGCAGAACGTCTCGGTGCCGGGCACCGGCGCCGAAATGACGCAGGTGCTCGAGTACGCCGGGCGGGTGGCGGACTACCTCGAGCTGGGCGAGCTCATTGCCCTGGACGCGCTCGAGCGACGCGAGTCGTGCGGCGGGCACTTCCGCGAGGAATACCAGACGCCCGACAACGAGGCGCTGCGAGACGACGAGCATTTCGCGCACGCGGCGGCCTGGGAGTACGCGGGTGACGGCCGGATGCCGATCCGCAACGTCGAACCGCTGACGTTCGAATACGTCAAGCCGAGCCAGCGTTCTTACAAATAGGGGTGGCGTCATCGCCTGCGCGGGCGCCCGAATCCCGGGCGCATGAACGGGCGCTGCCACCACGTGCGACAGAGACGACCATGGCGAACATGACGCTGAAATTGCTGGTGTGGCGGCAGGCGGGCACGCGGGGCGCCGGCCGCATGGTCCCCTTCACGGCCACGGACATCTCGCCCGACATGTCGTTGCTCGAGATGCTCGACATCGTCAACGAGGGCCTCATCGCGACAGGTCAGGCCCCGATCGTCTTCGACTCGGACTGCCGCGAAGGCATCTGCGGCATGTGCAGTCTGGTGGTGAACGGCGTGCCGCACGGGCCCGATCGCGGGTCCACGGTGTGCCAGCTCCACATGCGGAGGTTCAAGGACGGCGACACGATCACCATCGAGCCGTGGCGCGCGGCGGCCTTTCCGGTGCAGCACGACCTGGTGGTCGACCGCGGCGCGCTCGACGCCCTGATCGCGTCGGGCGGATACGTGTCGGTCAGCACCGGCAGCGCGCCGGACGGCAACGCCATCCCCGTCCCGAAGCACCTCGCCGAAGGAGCGATGGATGCGGCGGCCTGTATCGGCTGCGGGGCGTGCGTGGCCGCCTGCAAGAACGCGTCGGCCGCTCTCTTCGTGGGCGCCAAGATCTCGCACCTGGCGCTGCTGCCGCAGGGCCACCCGGAGCGCGGGTCCCGCGTCCGCGCGATGGTGCAGCTGATGGACAACCTCGGCTTCGGCAACTGCTCGAACGAAGCCGAGTGCGAGGCCGTCTGCCCGAAAGAGATCTCGATCGCCAACATCGCCCGGATGCGGCGCGAGTACCTGCGGTCGCTGGTCGCCGGTTAGCGGCGGCCGGCAGGCGCGCCCCTCCCTGATCCACAATGGGCCGGGAGGCGAGACCGCCATGACCGACTGCGCCGTGCCGTTCGATCGCGACATCGTCCGCCGTGTCCTGGCCGACCTGCGGATCGACATCCGCACGGCGTCGATCCGCGAGATGAACGCCGCGGTCACGGCCATCGAACGCGCGCTCAGCGTGACCTTCATCCGGATGGAGTTCGGCGTGCCGGGCCTCCCGGCGAGCAGCATCGCGATCGACGCCGAAATGCGCGCGCTCCAGCAGAACCACCTCGCGCACGTCTACGCGCCGTTCGAAGGGCTGCCGGCCCTCAAGGCTGAAGGTGCGCGTTTCTGGAAGCTCTTCGCGGGGCTGGATGTGCCGCCGTCGTGCGTCGTGCCGACCATCGGCGCGATGCAGGGCTGCTTCGCCTGTCTGGCACTGGCCAGCCAGTTGAAGGGCCCGGCCGGCAACGTGCTGTTCCTCGGCCCGGGGTTCCCCGAGAACCGCCTGCAGGCGCGGATGTTCGGCGTGCAGGTCGAGACGCTGGACTTCTACGATCACCGCGGCGACCGCCTGATCGACGCGATCGAGCAGCGCGTGAGCCGCAAAGATGTGGGCGCCATCCTGTGGTCGAGCCCGAACAACCCCACGTGGATCGTGCTGAAGCCGTCCGAATTGGAGGGGATCGGCCGCGTCTGCAGCCGCTACGGCGTGCTGGCCATCGAGGACCTCGCCTACTTCGGGATGGATACCCGCCAGGACTACACCGTCGCGGGCGAACCGCCGTATCAGCCGACCATCATGCGGTACACCGATCGCGCCGTCGCGATCGTGTCCAGTTCGAAGATGTTCAGCTACGCCGGCCAGCGCATCGCGCTGATCATCCTGTCGCCGGGCCTCATGGCGTGGCAGGTGCCCGGCCTGGCGGAACGGTTCGGCACCTCGACGGTCGGGCGCGCCCTGATCGACGGCATCATCTACCCGAACATCGCCTGCGTGCCCGAGAGCGCCCAACACGGCCTGCTCGCCCTGCTGCAGGCCGCCAATGACGGCGACCGCTCGCTGTTCGAACCGGCGCGCGTCTATGCCAGCCGCGCGCGGGCCATGAAACGCCTGTTCCTGGAGAACGGATTCCGACTCGTCTACGACAACGATCTGGGCGAGCCGCTCGCCGACGGGTTCTACTTCACCATCGCGTATCCCGGCTTCGACGACGGCTCGACCCTGGTCGAGGAACTCCTGCACTACGGGATCAGCGCCATCACCCTGAAAGCGGCGGGTAGCTGCCGGACGGAAGGGTTGCGGGCGTGCACCTCGATGACTGCCGAAGATCGGTTCGAGACGCTTGGGGCCCGCCTCGCGCGGTTCTGCACCGACCACCCTACCGCCGGCCAGCGCCGGACTTAGACGGCGTTGCCGTTCCCGTTGGCTTTTCCGTTGCCGTTTCCGTTGCCGTTGCCGGACTTGGATCGCGCGGCCAGCCGCGCGTTGTAGCGCTGAATGCGGGGCGGCCCTCCGAGGATGCCTTTCCGGCCCGCGAGCGTGGGCGGCACGCGTTCGCGCACTTCCGCGAGCAGGCGCGCGGCGAAGGCGCCAGGCTCCTCACCCGCACGCAGCTGTCCCCCGGCCGGCTCGAAGAACGTCACGGTCACACGCGGCCGCTTCGGGAAGCGGACGAAGTCGACGGTGCCCTCGATGGTACAGAGGATGATGCGCGCCTCAGGCACCCAAAGGGCGAGCAGGCCGACGCCGCTGCGCGCGCGGAGCGTCTCGCCCCAGGTCAGCCGCCCCTCGGGGAAGATGGCGACCGCATCGCCGGCTCTCAGCGCCGCCACGGCGTGATCCAGGGCCCTGGCATCCCCCGTGCCGCGCATCACCGGGATTTGCCGCATGGCATCCAGGATTGGGCCGAGCACGGGGATCTTCCACAGTTCAACCATCGCCAGATACCGGAGCCGGCGCTTTGGCTTGGCGGCCAGGCCGAGGGTCACGGGATCCCACTGGCTATCGTGGTTGGAAACGACCAGGATCGGCCCGGTCGCAGGAACGGCGTCGAGGCCTTCGACGCGCACGCGTCCCCACCAGGCGCTCGGGCTGCAAAGAAGAGCGATCAGATCGTAAAACATGCGTGTCCGGGAGATGAGGTGTCTGCCGTCGCGCATGAGACCCGTCGCAACGACCTGTTGATATTGTCCGACAGGCCCGACCACACGGTCAATCTCCGTGAGCGGGCGGACTCTGCCACAGCCCCGGTCCAGCCGCGGCTGTGATGTAATGGCGACCAGTGCCCCGGACGCCTCAATTCGCCTCACCGGACGATTCCGTCGAACACCGCGTCGTTCGCACCCGAGTCACGCGCGGCTGCGTGGAAGCCGGCGTACTCGTGACCGTCCTGGGCCTTTCCATTGTCGCTGCGCTGGTGACGCCCCGGTACGCGGACCGCGGACTCCAGGGGCACTACTGGACCAATGCCGAGTGGCGGGGAGCACCGGCCCGCGTCACCTCGTCGGCGGAGTTCACGGTCCCGGTGATCCGCCGGGCGCTACGGGACCCAGGGCTCGAGGCCTTCAGCGCCGAATGGACGGGCTACCTGTTCGTCGACATGCCGGGCCGCTACACTTTCGCGATCGAATCTGACGCCGGCGCCGAGTTCTACCTGGACGCGCGGTCCGGACAGGCCCCGTTCCTTGAGACCAGCGCGCGTCGCGACTCGCCGACGGCGAGCCGGCCTGTCGTCCTGTCACGCGGCCCGCATTCGATCCGCCTGCGGTACACCCGGGCCGGCGACGGATCGCTCCTGGACCTCACATGGACGCCACCCGGCGGCAAGTCCCAGCCCCTGCCCGACGTGTCGCTGAGCCCGGATGCGGGGTCGGCCGTGAGCCCGGCGGCGCTGCGCCGGCGCAACCACGCCGCCGCCCTGGTGGCCGGCGCCTGGATCGCTCTCCTGCTCTATCTTCCGGTGCGCGTGTTCGTCGTGTGGTTCCTCCGGCAGGTCCGCGACGCGGGGCTCGACGCCCGCGACCGGTTGGCGCTGGCGGGCCTCGGGGTGGCCGCCGCCGGGCTGTGCGCGTGGGGCGTGACGTGGGGACTCCCGGGATGGTTTACGTGGGCGGCGGATGAAATCGGCGGAGGCCACATCGAGGACGGCCTCGCCCAGTGGTTCTCGTCAGGATGGTTTCAGTTGTACGCGCCGCTCCACTACTACGTGCTGGCGATCCCCGTCGCGGTCGTGCAGTTCGCCCAACGCAGCGGGCTGCTGTTTGTCGACACCTGGTCTGCAAGCGTGCAGTTGTTCGCGATGCGATCGATCTCGGTCCTGATGGGCCTCGGGACGCTTGGCGCCACGTATCTCATCGGGGTGGAGCTGTCGGGTCCGCGCCGCGCGTGGTTCGGCGCGGCCGCGTTGCTCTTCACGCCGACGTTGGTCTACTACGCGAAGACGGCGAACGTCGACATGCCGTACGTGTTCTGGCTGTCGCTCTCGTTCCTGGCCTTCGTGCGCATCGTCAGGCGTGGAAGCCTGGCGGACCACGTCGCCCTGGGCGTCACCGCGGCCGCCGCCGTCGGCACGAAGGATCAAGCGTACGGATTCTACGTGCTCGTGCCATTCGCGGTGCTCGCGCTCGAGGGCATGCGCCGGCGGCAGCGCGGGGCGCCCCTGTCGCTCGCCGTCGTGTGGGATCGCAAGCTGCTCGGCGGCGCGGTTGCGGCCGTGATCACGTTCGCGCTGATCCACAATCTCGCCTTCAACATGAGCGGCTTCGTCGGGCACGTCCGTGCGATGCTCGACATGGCCGACGGCAGCCGGGACTACCCGCCGACCGTCGCCGGCCAGATGCAACTGGCGGTGGCCACGCTGCAATCGCTGCGGTTCGGATTCGGCTGGCCGATGTCGGTGCTGGCCCTGGCTGGTATCGTCTCGACCGTCCGTCGCCCGGAGCGTCGCTGGTGGTTGTGGCTGCTCGTGCCCATCGTCTCCTACTACGTCACGACCCTCTGCGTCGTGTTGTACGTCTATGACCGGTTCATGCTGGGCGCGCAGGTGGTGCTCGCGTTGTTCGCGGGGTCGGCGGCGGTGGACCTGCTGACCGGGAAGCGGTACCGCGTGGTCCGGGTCGCGCTGGTCTCGGCGATCTACGGGTTCTCGGCGCTGAACGCGGCGTCGGTGAACGTCATGATGACGCGGGACGCGCGAGACGCGGCGGGGGCGTGGGTCGCCAGATGCATCCCCGCTCGCGCGTCGCTGGGCGTCATCGGCTCGACGTATTATTCGCCGCACTTCGCGAGCGCTCCACCAACCTGGATTCGCTACCCGGACCAGGAGCTTCGGACGCCGACGTTCGACTTCATCGTGGTGAACACCCGGTACGCCAGGCGCCTCGACTCGCCAGCACCTGGCGCCTCGCCGCTGACGTATCTCAACGACCCGGCCCACGGCTACCGGCGCGTGGCTCGATTCGCATCGCCATTGCCGTGGTGGGCGGTCATGGGCCGCGAATCCGCGATCCGCGGCGACCGGGAGTTCCTGCTGAGCAACATCCCGAAGATCAATCCGGAAACCGTCGTGTTCGCCCGCGGGCCGGTCTCCCCGGCGTGCAGCGCAGCAGGCGCGGCCCCGGATCTGCGGTGAGCCCCTAACTTCGGCACCCGCAGGACCCTGATGCCGTAGACGGTACCCGTCTCGCTTCCGGCGCGGTCAGTCGAGATGCCCGCGTTCCGCGTCACCCATCTCGACGCGTCCGGCCGGGAAGTAGTCGGACCACCGCTGGCTCACACGCACCGCCGTCTCGGGGTCGCCGCTCAACTCTTTCGGGTACCACGGCTTCATGCGCGCATCGATCACAATGGGCGGTGTGTAGGACACGTGATGGCGGATGACACGCGAGCGCGCCGCGTGGAGGTCGGCGCCTGGCTCGAAGCGCGTGAAGGTGGTCCAGAGAAAATTCATGGCGCTCGCCGTCGCGCGCGCGGGTTCGTCCGACACCACCACCAGCGGCCAGCCCGCGAAGGCGGGGTCCTCCGCGAAGCGCGCGGCGGCGCCGGCGTCGCTCACAAACGACGGGCCTCGCACCACCAGCACGCCCGGCGAGAACACGCGAACGGTGTCGCAGCCGGCCGGCAGCCGATCGGCGTGGAACTGGCGCGGCAACTCGCGCACCTTCGGCCCGACGCCCAGCCAGACCCCCTTCGACCCCTCGTTGACGGTCGGCCCCGTGTAGTCCAGCGTGTCCATCGACAGGTTCGAGAACACGTAGAGGTCGGTCTCGACGTTGGTCCGCTCGAGCACGTGGGTGAGCGTGGCCGTGAAATCCCGAAGGTCCACGCCGCCGTCGGTCACGAGGAGGAACTTGGTCAGCGAGAGCTGGCCCTCGCCCAGGATCCGGAACGCCGAGACCATCGCCTCCCGCGTGTAGCGTTGCCGCACGCGCGCGGCGGCCAGCGCGTGATACCCCGTCTCGCCGTACGACCAGAGCGCCTCGACGGCCGGCATCACCAGCGGGAAGAGCGGCGACAGCAGATCCTGCAGGAGATCGCCGATGAAGAAATCCTCCTGGCGCGGCTTCCCCACCACCGTCGCCGGGAAGATCGCATCGCGCCGGTGCGCCACGGTCTGCACGGCGAACACCGGGTAGTCGTGCTGCAGTGAGTAGTAGCCGTAGTGATCGCCGAACGGCCCCTCGGGCCGCCGCGCCAACGGGGCGACCGACCCGATCAGCGCGAACTCGGCGCCCGCAACGAGGGGGTGCGGGCCCACGCCCGGCACGCGCGCCAGCCGTGCCCCGGCGATGAGCGACGCCAGCATCAGCTCGGGCACGTTCTCGGGCAGTGGCGCAATCGCGGCCAGGATGAGCGCCGGAGGACCGCCGAGGAACACCGTGACGGGCAAGGCCTGCTGCCGCTGCTCCGCCACCGCGTAATGAAACCCGCCGCCTTTGCCGATCTGCCAGTGCATGCCCGTCGTCCGCCGGTCGTACACGTGCATGCGGTACATGCCGAGGTTGTGGCCGGGCCGCGCCGGGTGCTCGGTGTAGACCAGCGGCAGCGTGATGAACGGCCCGCCGTCCTCCGGCCAGCACGTCAGCGCCGGCAGGCGATCGAGGCGCGGCTCCGAGGTCACCACCTCGGTCACCGGGCCGCGCGATCGGCTCGAGAGCCCGAGGCGCAGCGCCTCGCGCGCCACATCCCTGGCGCCCCACAGCTTCGCCGCCGATGGGGGCATCAGCGTCTCGGCCAGCTCCACGATTCTCTTGATGAGGCGTTGCGGCCGCCGGCCGAACGCCAGTTCGGCGCGCCGCGCCGTGCCGAACAGATTGGTCACCAGCGGAAACGACGCGCCGCGCACGTTGGTGAACAGCAGCGCCGGCCCGCCGGCGGCGATGACGCGCCGGTGGATCTCGGCCGCCTCGAACCGCGCGTCCACCTCGGCCTCGACGACGGCCAGATCGCCGTCGCGGCGGAGCTGGTCGAGAAACGCGCGCAGGTCCGGAAACGACTGATCGGCCATGAGTGGTGCGGTCATTCTACTCCGCGCGACGCGCCGTTCATCGCGAGACGGTCAGGGACCAGCGTCCGGATCCGTACTTGCGTGCGCGGCCTGCAATTGACTAACATTCGCCCGTCCCACGGCGCCGTTCGTGCGCCGCTCGCCCCCGGGGACGCGATTGCCCCAGCCCCTCTACATCTTGCTGAGGCACTCCTCATTTGTTCTTGAATCTCCAAGGAGGTCCCGCATGGCGCAGAGCCTGACCCACGACGTCCTGATACTGGGCGCCGGGCTGGCGGGATTGCGCGCGGCCGTCGAAATCTCGCACCGCACCGAGGGCCACGTCGACATCGGCATCGTCTCAAAGGTCCAGCTCATGCGCGCGCACTCGGTCTGCGCGGAGGGCGGCACGGCGGCCGTCCTGCGCGAGGACGAGGGCGACTCGATCGCGCTCCACGCCTGGGACAGCGTCAAGGGATCCGACTTCCTGGCGGACCAGGACGTCGTCTGGCGCTTCTGCAAGGCGATGCCCCGGGAGATCCGGCTGCTCGATCACTGGGGCATCCCGTGGACGCGCGACGCGAAGGGCCGCATCGCCCAGCGGCCGTTCGGCGGGCACTCGTACCCGCGCGCTACGCTGGCGGCCGACAAGACCGGCTTCTTCGAGATGCAGACGCTGTACGACCAGCTGCTGCGCTACCAGTGTTTCAAACGGTACGACGAGCTGTTCATCACCGACATCGTCGTCGAAGAGGGCCGGTTCGTGGCGCTGGTCG
>Ga0315276_10007137_pt1 | contig 10321 bp, 7 predicted proteins | sample YL17G05_0_MG_FD_204542 | JGI IMG/M metagenome (GOLD analysis project Ga0315276, IMG submission 204542) | Sediment microbial communities from Yellowstone Lake, YNP, Wyoming, USA - YL17G05_0 | ecosystem: Environmental > Aquatic > Freshwater > Lake > Sediment | place: USA: Wyoming | collected... | reverse complement strand
GGAGTGTAGGACATTCCGGCGGAGGGGGTAATGATACCTTGCTGCGCAGAATAGTAAAACAGTCCCTGTTGCGTCCCTATCCAGATGTTTCCAATCTGGTCATTTGCCAGGCTAAATATAAAGGCGTTCAGCAGACCATTTTTATAATTAAATATCGTAAAACGGTTATCTTTAAAACTTGCCAGGCCTCCGGCCAGAGTACCGATCCATAAATGGCCCTGGAAATCTAAACAAAGCGCAGTAATGATGTTATCATCCAAACCATCATCTTTTGTGAACACACGAAATTGACCAGATTTAAAACGGTTAAGGCCATAATCCGTACCTAGCCATAGATTGCCTTCCCAATCCATGATAATAGCCCGTACCTGGTTGTTGGATAATCCATCGGAGGTGGTGTATCCATGCCAGGTTCCATTGGTGAGCGAGTAAAATCCACCACCCGCTGTGCCCAGCCACAGTACCTTTTGCGCATCCTCATACAATGATAAAATATAATCACTTTTCAGAACCGGAGTATTTTTCCGGTTATAGATGGTAAACCGTACTCCGTCAAAACGCACCAGACCTGCGGGTGTTCCAATCCAGATATAGCCATCGTGTGATTGCCATAACGCGGTGATTGTATTATGGGGTAAACCCTCCTTAATGGTCCAGGAACGTACATGATAGCCGGTCAATGCCGTGCCAGGATCAAGAGCATGAAGATCAGGGGGATACAGGGATGATATATAAACCAATAAAAAGAAGACGTATATCCGTGATGAGGCAGTATTTTTTTTTGTAATAAATTTTTCTGCGATATTCACGGTTGATATACGTATGGCAGAAAAAATTTGTTTCTTCCAAATATGTTAAAGAATTTTAAATTCTGAATTGTACTATTTCGTTTTCAATTTACTGTGCCAGAATCCATAGCTAAAATAGAACAGCAAACCTATCCCTAACCAGATTCCGAATCGAATCCAGGTTATCATGGGCAAACCGATCATCAGATAAATACACATGACAATTCCCAGTAAAGGAACGAGGGGTACCAGGGGAGTTCGAAAGGTACGGTGACGGTGAGGGTCGGTATAGCGGAGAATAATAATACCGGCCGAAACCAGAACAAAGGCGAACAGGGTACCGATGTTACAAAGTTCCACTATCTCATTAATATTGGCCACCGCGGAGATGGCAGCCACCACAACGCCCGTCCAGATCGTGGTTATGTGTGGGGTTCGGTATTTAGGATGAACCCTGGTAAAATATTTGGGCAATAAACCGTCGCGGGACATGGAAAAAAATATACGTGGTTGACCCAGCTGAAAGACCAGTAATACGGCGGTCATGGATAAGACCGCACCGAAGGAAATGATGCCGGCGGCCCAGTTTAAACCCAGTTGTGAAAACGCTGATGCCAGCGGATCGGCCACACCGAGGTGATTCCAGGGAACTATCCCGGTTAAAACCGCTGCAGTCGCTACATAGATAATGGTAATAATAATTAAGGAGCCTATTATTCCTATCGGCATATCCCGTCCGGGATTCTTACATTCTTCTGCTGCTGTGGAGATGGCGTCAAACCCGATAAAGGCGAAGAAAATCAAACTGGCACCGGTCCATACTCCGGCAAAACCGTTGGGCATGAACGGAGACCAGTTAGCGGGTTTTACATAAAAGGCACCAACACTGATAAAGAATAAAAGTATGATGATTTTAATGATAACCATAATATTATTTGCCCGGGCCGATTCCTTGATACCGATGACCAGAATCCAGGTTACCAGTGCTACGATCAGGATTGCCAGAAAATTGAAAATAACGGGAATACCCAAAATAACAGGGTGATTGCTCCAGGCCTGATAAGGCAGTACCAGATCAGGAGTAATAGTTCCTCCAGCCGCAACCACTGCAGTAGCGGCTTGATGGGCCGAACGGTAATCGACCGATAACCAGGCCGGAAAATGAACACCAAATCCTTCTAACAATTGATGAAAATAAGCAGCCCATCCTATCGCGACTGCCACATTTCCCACGGCATATTCAATGATCAGATCCCAGCCGATGATCCAGGCGATGATTTCACCTAATGTGGCATACGAATAGGTATACGCACTGCCGGAAAGGGGGACCAGTGCTGCAAATTCAGCGTAACATAAGGCACAAAAAGTGCAGGTAATAGCGGTTAATAAAAAGGATAAAGAAACGGCCGGGCCAGCACCAAGATGGCTTGGTCCGCCGGCAGCCGCTGTCCCGATGATGGCAAAAATACCGGTGCCAATCGTGGCACCTATACCCAGAAATATCAGATCCCACATTCCGAGTGATTTTTTCAGATGAACTTCGGTAGAGGTATCCGCATCATGTTTAATGTGATCCAGCGTTTTTAAACGAAAAAGTTGAAAAGCCATGAACGATCTTCCTTATATCAATCTCTACTTTTTACTATTTCCTATTCCTGTAATAGAAATAGCGATATTTACAGGATATTTCAATCAGATTAATTGTATCACAGGTTAGATGAAAGTAAAGCTCATGCTGATAAATCGCAAGCGATAAAAGGTAAAGACCGTTACTCGGGCGAAGGGAATCCCAATTTCTCCAGCATGACCCTGGCATTCTGGTTACGGGGATCCAGTTCGAGAGATTTTTTATAATTTTGAATAGCCGGGTCTTTTTCTCCACTCATAAAATATGCTTCGCCCAGGCTGTCATAGGTATTGGCGGATTGAGGAAATTGCAGAGTGTTGAATTTAAAGAGGGCGATGGCGACGGGTAAGTTTTTTTGCTTCAGGTATTGATAGCCTATTACATTTATGCTCCATTCTCCGAGCAGATCTGCTTTTACTCCATTCAGCAACATGGTGGTGATTAGTTTTTCTGTTGAATCGGCCTGGCTTTCTGAAATCAGATCAACAGCCTGTTCTAATTTGGAAACCAATTCGAGATAGTATTGAAGTGCCTGTTGATCAGATTTTTCCCGGTAAATACGGCCAGCCTGACGTGCTTTTTCCAGGGCGATCCCCAGGGCCGCTGATGATTCGATCCTGATATCCGGCCCCACCCCCGTACCTTCCCAGTTGGTGCCGGTCACTGGATTGATAGCTTTACCTACCGGGATAAAAAGGTTGAAGCGGGGATTGATCCGGAATGTAAAACCAGGATTGGCACCACCGGCTGTTTTTTCACCGATTATCATTGCCCGCTTTTGGGTTTTCAGATTGTAAGCAAATTCCTCGGCGGCAGAAAAGGTGAACTTACTGGTCAGGATGAATAAAGGAAGGTTGGGTAGTTTTTTCCCCGATACCCGCTCCAGACTCCAGAATTCTTCGGTGTAATCGTCCCGCCGCCAATAAAAGGTATTTAACAGCACCGGTTGATCAAAGAAATGACTGCAGATATATTGCACGGTTGCCGGATTGCCACCATTATTCTCGCGTAAATCGATGATCAGCGCGTCAGTATTCATCACCAAATTCATGGCCGCATCGATCATGGACCGGGAGGATTCCAGCGGTTCAAAAGAGGTCAAATTCATATAGCCTACATTGCCCTCAAGGGTTTTTACTTCCTGCAGGCCGAGATTTGTTTTTAATCTCTGACGGGATTGCAGGAAAAACGAAAGTAAGGGACTTTCCTTTTGCAATTTTTCTTCGGAAGGAATGAGCGTTTCAACCCGGACATGTTTATCCTTTAAAATTGAATAGACATCAGCAGTCAGTTTTTCTGCAAACTGACGGGGGTGAGTCAAACGGGTATAATTCCCGGTATCGAATTGTTGTTTTAAAAAATCGGCACATTTCTTTGCCGTCTCTTCGATAATATAATTTTTAACAAGACTCACACCGATCTCATTGATAATCTGCTGCCGTTCTTCCATGGATAATTTAGTCGAGGATTCCTGGGCAGAGAGGGGACAGATTAACCAGAGACCAAGTATGATATATATTACTGGAAGGATGTATTTTTGATAAAGGTTGCAAGCCATAATTCCACCTGATGAATTGAAAGGAGAATGAAGCAAAGTTTAAACAAATAGGTTCAATATGGCAACATAAGAATCGCTGGATGGAAAACGCAGACAGATCTGTAGTTTGCACCTGCCATGGAATCAAATTTTAAGGGACGTAATATAGGATATGCCATACCTATCAAATTAAGAACTGGTGGAAATCTCATCGGACAATTCGTCCATATCATCTTGCTGATGTGGAAAAAACTCCTTCAATTTTTCACCAACTCTTTTTACACCACTCATAATACCTTCTGCGAACTGGCTTTTGATAAAACAGGCTTGCATTTCTTCTTTAACATCCACCCAGAAATTTTCAGGGACAATCCGGTTAATACCCTCATCGCCATAAATGGCAAATTTCCGATCCTGCACTGCCAGGTAAATCAGAGTTCCATTGCGCAGGTGGGTATTATGCATTTTTAGTTTATTGAACCAGCGGATGGTTCTCTGCTCGACATCCCCTTTACATCTGGATTCCAGGTGCACGCGGATCTCACCGGAGGTCATTCGTTCGGCATCTTTGATAGCCTGAACGATCTTTTCTTTTTGTTCTTTGTTAAAAATTTTTTTTATACTCATATTAACTTTTTGTGTTTTAGTTTATACCGATAATTTTCTTGTATGTTCTATACCTACCCCCAAAGATCTCTCTATCATTTACACTTACTGCCTCAGTGCCTTAGTGCCTTCATTCCTTTGTCCCTCTGTCCCTTCTTTCTTTCATCTTAATTCACCAACTCCCGCTGGCTCCCCCTCCGCCGGAACTGCCTCCAAATCCACCACCAAAACCTCCACCGCTGAAACCTCCACCGGAACTGCTGCTACCGCCACCAAGACCACCCCACCAGAAGGGCCCATCATACTGCGATCTACCTCTTTTCGAACCGAAGCCGGTGGTCTGACGAGCACTCAGTATTCTGGAAAGGAAAATAAATATAATAAATAAAGCTACGATGGTACCGGGGCCAAAAGAAAAACCTTTATTACCATCGGTGCGAACCGGAATCTGATATTTACCCTCAACCGCCGGGATCAATACAGCCAGCGCCGCTTTCAAACCGGCATAGTAATTACCCTGTTTGAATTCAGGTCCGATGTAGTCGCGGATCAGGGTCCCGGACTGGGCATCGGTCATTACATCTTCAAGACCGTAACCCACCTCGATCTTTATTTTACGAGCGTTTATAAAAATTACGATCAGAATTCCGTTGTCCTGATCGGCCAATCCCGGTTTCCATTTGTCATAAAGTCTGACCGCGTACTCTTCAAGATAGGAATTTTCAGGTAATTGGTTCAGCATGGCGATGAAGATCTGATTCGATGATCGTTTTTCCAGGCCGGACAGCATATCTTCCAGGTCCTGTCGTTCCGAAGAGGAAAGTACACCGGCATAATCGTTGACCCAGGAAGTGGGTTTTGTTGGCATCTCTTCCTGAGCCCAAAGAACAGGAGCTAAAAGGACCAGGCCCAGTACGAATAATAATTTTTGTGACATCAATACCTTCTTTTTATTCTATGGGTACGGGACTACTATACCCGTTTTTATTACATCTAGAACTTTACCTGTGGTGCCTTTTCTGATCCCGGTTCTGCCTGGAAATACATTTTTTGTTTGAATCCGAAAATTCCGGCAATGATATTAGCCGGGAAGATACGAACGGCCGTATTGAATTGCTGTACCGATTCAGTGAATCGACCGCGTTCCACGCTGATGCGGTTTTCGGTACCTTCCAGTTGGGTCTGCAGATCGGCAAAGCGCTGGTCTGCTTTGAGATTGGGATAGGCTTCCACCACTGCCATCAAACGCTGCAAAGCCGAAGATAACTCACCCTGGGCTTGCTGGAAGCGGGTAAAGGCAGCCGGATCATTTAAAACACCCGGGCCGAGATTAATCTGTCCGCCTACTTTGGAGCGGGCATCGGTCACCGCCTGCAGTGTTTCCCGCTCATGGGCAGCATAACCTTTGACCACTTCCACCAGATTGGGAATCAGGTCGGCACGACGCTGATAAACATTTTCCACCTGGGACCATTTCTGGTTTACCCCCTCTTCAAGGGATACAAATTTATTGTAATTATTTTTGAAGAACGAGTAACCACCAATTAAAATCACCGCCAGGATAACTATAAATATAATTACTCCTTTTTTCATTCTACCTCCTTAAGGTTATAATGTATTTCAAACTGATAAACACAGCGTCGGAATCAAAATATTCCATATTTTGCAAACCAATTTTTTTCAATACCCAGGTCGGTGTCCCTTGTACCGGTAAAACATAATATGTTATAAATTTTATATTTTTTTATTCAAAAATCAAAGTATATTTTCACTGATTATCTTCTTCCATGATCAGGGAAGATATTGATAAATTGGTAAAATAACTTTAATATTTTTCATTTCTGAAAATCCAACTTTTTTGGTGCTGGATTTATATTGTGAAAATTGCGCTGATCCAAAAGTTCTGTTGCCCGGATAAAAATATAAATGTACGGGAAGGCCTGTCTGCGGTTGAGCAGGCGGTCGCCCATGGTGCTCAAGTGATATGTTTTGCAGAACTCGCCTTTGAGTCCTTTTATCCACAGAAACCGGCCCGTGGGAATATTATAAACCTGGCCGAAACTATACCTGGTCCCACCACCGATGCTTTTTCAAATCTGGCAGCAAAACATGGAATCGTAATCGTCATCAATCTGTTTGAGCGGGATGGCACCCATACCTTCGATTCCTCACCGGTCATCGATGCAGATGGCAAAATTCTCGGTGTAACCCGCATGGTTCACATCACCGACTACTCCTGTTTCCATGAAAAAGGATATTATACACCCGGAGACCGGGGTGCACCGGTTTATCAAACCCGTTTTGGCAGGATTGGAGTGGCCATCTGTTATGACCGGCATTACCCTGAATATATGCGTGCCCTTGCTTTGAACGGAGCCGAGATAGCTGTGATTCCGCAGGCCGGGGTGGCGGGAGAATGGCCCGAAGGTTTGTATGAAGCGGAAATGCGGGTAGCCGCTTTCCAGAATGGATATTTTACTGTACTGTGTAACCGGGTAGGCAAAGAGGAGTATTTAACTTTTGCCGGAGAATCGTTTGTTTGTAATCCGGCAGGAGAGGTAATCGCCCGGGCTGTACCGGGAAGTGAAGAAATATTGTACTGCGACATTGATTTAAATCAGGTATCGATTTCGCATGCTAAAAAATTATTCTTTCGAGATCGCCGGCCGGAATTGTACAGTGAGTGGTTTAAGTAGGCACAAAGAGTAAAGAATCTAAGGCACTGGGCACTCCGGCACTGAATATAGATCAGTTACGGTTGGCAGAAAAAACCGGGGTAAAAAACAATACCGTTTCGTTTAAAATAAAAAATCGTCGGTCAGATTTGACTCTTTTAGTATATCGAGAACGATTAAAACAGGAAAGTAATAAAATGGATAATATGCATGAATCCAACTGGATTTTGATCTGTTTTGTGCTTCTACCGATGATGATGAACGGGTGTAAGTATTCTGAACCGGACTGGAAGATGAAACAGTCCCCCCTGGTTACCCGTTGGGCTAAGGATGTTTCACCGCAAAGTGTTCTGCCCGAATACCCGCGTCCTCAAATGGTACGCCGGGAATGGATAAATTTAAATGGTCTGTGGGATTTGAATCTGGCAGGACAGGATGATTCTTCCCTGGCCGGTATTGATTGGAATAAAAAGATTCTTGTACCGTTCCCGGTTGAATCGGCTATATCCGGGGTAATGGAAAAAGCAGAATGTCTAAGGTATCGCCGGTATTTTAACCTGCCGCAGAAATGGCATAATCAGAATATTTTACTCCATTTTGGGGCTGTGGACTGGGAAGCAGAAGTATTTCTAAACGGTAAAAGAGTAGGAATGCATCGTGGTGGATATGATGCCTTCAGTTTTGACATCACAGATTACCTTGTCCCTGACGGTGAACAGGAACTGATCGTCAGGGTCTATGATCCGACTGACCGCGGTGTGATCGCCCGTGGAAAACAGGTCGATGAACCGGGCGGCATTTTCTATACTTCCACAACCGGAATCTGGCAGACGGTCTGGCTGGAGCCCGTTCCGCGTGCGCACATCCGGAGTTTCCGGTTAGTACCGGATTTAAAAGAAAAATCGGTTTTAATAAATGTTGATGCCAGCAATTCCAATACAGTGGATATGGTGAGCATTTTCGCCCGCTCCGGTGAAAAAATACTTGGCCGTGCCGAAGGTATACCGGGACAAGATCTGGTACTTAAAATTTCAGAGGCACAATTGTGGACACCACAAAAACCGTTTTTATATGACCTGGAAATCGAGCTGCTGACCGGCAACCGGGTTATTGATAAAATTGATTCCTATTTCGGTTTACGCGAAATCAGCATCGGCAAAGATAATCAAAATATTACCCGGATTCTGCTGAATGGTGAATTTCTGTTTCAGATCGGCATGCTGGATCAGGGATTCTGGCCGGATGGTTTGTATACTGCTCCAACCGATGAAGCGCTTCGCTACGATATTGAGACAGCTAAAAAATTAGGATTTAATTTACTGCGTAAACATGTTAAATCTGAACCCCAGCGCTGGTATTACTGGTGTGATAAACTGGGGATGCTGGTCTGGCAGGATATGCCCAGTGTTCATCCCGGGGACCTTGAACAGAGAGGGAATGAAGTATCACGGCAACAATTCGAGACCGAATTAAGGGAGATGATCACGGAATTATATAATCATCCTTCTATTATTATGTGGATCGTTTTTAACGAAGGGTGGGGACAACACGATACCGAGCAGTTAACCCATTTGGTTCAGGAAATGGATCGATCGAGACTGGTAAACAACGCCAGCGGCTGGACGGATATGAAGGTCGGAGATGTGATGGATATCCATGCTTATCCGGGTCCGGAAGCCCCAAAACCGGAACTAAAAAGGGCTGCAGTTCTGGGTGAATTTGGCGGTCTTGGTTTGCCAGTACCCGGGCACACCTGGACGAACGAGCATTGGGGCTACCAGGACATGGTGGATTTTAAAGATCTGCGTGATCGTTATGAACGACTTTTGGATGACGTGTGGAAGTTAAAGGATAAACCAGGTTTAAGTGCCGTGGTCTATACCCAGATAACCGATGTGGAAACCGAGGTCAATGGTTTGATGACGTACGACCGGGAAGTGATAAAGTTGAATGAAAAGGAAGCCAGATTTTTTAATAGTGATGGCATGATATCCCCACCAATGAGCTCACCTTCCTCTTCACTTTTTTTAGAAAGTATCGAGGTTACGGTCAGTAACCGCAAAGGTGAAACGATCTGTTATACCCTGGACGGAACCGAACCCACACCGGCTGACTCGGTTTACAGTAGTCCTCTTAAAATAGACACGACGGTAGTTTTGAAAGTACGCTCATTTGGCAAAAAGGAACGCAGCAGCGCAGTAGTTGAGGCAAAATTTGAAAAAGTCATTCCAAAACCGGCCGTGATCCCTGAGCGATCCATGTCCCCTGGAGTTGTATTTCAATATTTTGAAGGACCATGGGATCAATTGCCTGACTTTGATACACTGACTTTTGTTCAAAATGGAATTGCCTCCCGATTTGATCTGAGTTACAGGCAAAGAGATGATTCAATAGGGTTCAGATTTTCAGGTTACATTCGAGTTCCAAGGGATGGAATTTATACTTTTTATTCCCGTTCAGATGACGGCAGCAGGTTACGTGTTGCAGATAAGCGGGTAGTAGAAAATGACGGCCTGCATGGAATGCAGGAGCAAATCGGACAGGTGGCTTTACAAAAGGGTTACCATTCTATCGGATTAAATTATTTTGAAAAAGCAGGTGATCAGGGATTACAGGTATTCTTTGAAGGTCCGGGTATTAAAAAACAGGAAATACCTTCGGAGATTCTTTTTCATGAAGATTGATTGATAACCGTTTCCTGAACAGGGAAAGAGTCAATGTCCTGACAGGGAGAAATTCTATGGATCCGGTCCGTGAACAATTATTAAAAAACATGGGTTTTTCAGATAAGGCGATCTCCATACTTGATCAAAATCTTAATATCGGTAAGCTGGAGAATCCCTCCGTCAGCGCGCAGCATCAGGGTGCCTGCGGTGATATTTTGTTTCTCTTTTTAAAAATCGATCGGGAGATCATCCGGGAGGCCAGGTTTGAATACATTGGATGTGCCGGATTACAGGTATGTGCCTCGGCCGTTACGGAAATGATCAAGGGGCTGACACTGGAAAAAGCTCAGCAGATCGAAGCACAGGATATTATCCGGTATCTGGAAAGCATACCGCAGCGAAAATATGAATGTGCGGAAATT
>Ga0315276_10007135_pt1 | contig 10322 bp, 6 predicted proteins | sample YL17G05_0_MG_FD_204542 | JGI IMG/M metagenome (GOLD analysis project Ga0315276, IMG submission 204542) | Sediment microbial communities from Yellowstone Lake, YNP, Wyoming, USA - YL17G05_0 | ecosystem: Environmental > Aquatic > Freshwater > Lake > Sediment | place: USA: Wyoming | collected... | reverse complement strand
CCTGGAAGAACCTTTTCAAGCATTCTCTTTGCTTCTTCCACTTCCTTTTCCGCTGCCTTTGTCTTTTCCTCCAGCTCCTTGATTTCGGCCTTCATTCTCCGCCTAACACTATGCGGCTTGAGGGTCGAATCCTCCAATTCCTTCTCTTTTGCCCTCCATGCCTGGTAGGCCTTTTCATAATTTTTCTGGGCGTTCTGGAATTTATCCTCGCATTCCTTCACCTTCTCCCTCCACCACTGCTCGTCACGGCCCAACAGATCCTTCCGATCCGAGGAGGGCTCAGACGATGGCCTTCTTTCCATCTCCTGAGGCCGAGGAGAGGGGGAAGGGGATGGTTCCTGGGGAGGTTTTTTCTTGTGGACCCGATCCCGAAACTTTTCGGGAACCAGAGTCAAATCATCCGAAAAATGAATGGTCCCTTTTTCATCAACCCACTGGTAGATCTCCTGGCTGAAGGCCGAGAAGGAAAGTGTCAACAACGCAATCGAAATGAAAGAACACATTTTTTTCATGATTTGTTGTTTTATCCTCCGTTGTCCACCCCTCTCCGAGCCAGAGGCTCTCCCTCCGGGGCAGAAGCCCCTCTCTCCGAGCTGGAGTGCTCTCCGAGCCGGAAGCTGGGGCGGAGCCTGAGCCGGCGGCCACCTTCCTCCTCCCCCGTCCCTCCGGGCCAGAGGCCCTTCCGGGCTGGCGGCAAGGGGGAGGAGAATAGTTTGGATTTTCATTGGCTGAGGGAATCACATGGGAATAGTTAATTTGTTTTGGTCTAACCCTTATTACTTGAATTTTGACATTTGCAATTTCTTTCTTTAATGGGCCTCTGCCCAGTTCTTACCCGAATGGATAGAGACCCTCAGAGGCACGGAGAGGGTCATGACCGTTTCCATCTCCTTCGGGATGAGAGAAAACACCCGCTGGAGTTCCTCCTCGGGGGCCTCAAAGACCAATTCGTCATGGACCTGCATGATCATCTTGATGGAAAGGCCCGACTCCTCAATCCGATTCTGGATGTGGATCATCGCCACCTTAATGATATCCGCAGCGGTTCCTTGAATGGGTGAGTTGATGGCCATTCGTTCCTCCCTCTGCCTGATAAAAGCGGTTGGAGAATGGATCTCGGGAAGATAGCGCCGACGATTGAGGAGGGTGGCCACATACCCTTTTTGTCTGGCTTCCTTGAGACTCGTTTCAACGTAAGCCTGAACCCCGCCATATTTTTTGAAGTATTCATCGATATAGGCCTGGGCGATTTTGGGTTCCACTCCGAGTTGCTGCGAGAGCCCATAGGCGCTCATCCCGTAGATGATACCAAAGTTGATCACCTTTGCTTCCCGCCTCATCTGGGACGTGACCTGTTCGATGGGGACGCGAAAGACTTCGGAGGCGGTCCGGGCATGGACGTCTTCCTCCTCCTGGAAGGCTTTCAACAGCATTTCGTCCTGGGAGAGATGGGCAAGGATCCTCAGTTCGATTTGGGAATAATCTGCAGAGAGGATGTGCCATCCCTTCTCGGGAATGAAGGCCTGACGAATCCGGTTTCCTTCCACGGTCCGGATCGGGATGTTTTGGAGATTGGGATCGCTGGAGGAGAGCCGCCCCGTCGCAGTCACGGTCTGGTTGTAGGAGGTATGAAGGCGGCCTGTTCCAGGATGAACGAGTTTGGGGAGGGCATCGATATACGTCGATTTCAGCTTCGTGAGGTTACGGTAACTCAGGACCTCCAAAGGGAGATCATGCTGGAGGGCAAGCCTGGTCAAGACCTCCACATCGGTTGAATACCCCGTTTTGGTCCTCTTGATGGCAGGCAAATTCAATTTTTCGAAGAGGATCTTTCCGAGCTGCTGGGAGGAGTTGATATTGAACCCCTCTCCGGCCAATCCATAGATTCGTTCCATCTTCTGTTGAAGTTGGGCCTCGACCTCTTTTGAGAATTGATGGAGGAGATCGATATCGATCTTTACCCCGTTCATTTCTATCTTGGCGAGGACCGTAAGGAGCGGAAGTTCGACCTGATCGAAGAGGTCTTTGGCCCCCTCTTCTCCCAGTTTCGGGAGAAGAAGGTGAGAGAGCTGGAGGGTGACCTCCGCATCTGCGCAGCTATAGTCTCTTGCCTTCTCGAAATCAATGTGATCGAAGGTGACGGCTTTCCCTCCCGTGCCAACGACCTCTTTATAATCGGTCATCGCGAGATCGAGATACTCACGGGCAATCTCCCCGAGATTGTGATTATGTTTGGTGGGATTAAGGAGATAGGAGGCGATCATCGTGTCACAGAGAATCCCCCGGAGCTCGATGCCCAGTCGCTTGAGAACGATCCATTCATACTTGAGATTCTGACCCACTTTTTTGATCCCGGGGTCTTCGAGAATCGGTTTCAACTCGCTTAGGACCTGGACCGAGGGAAGCTGCTGGGAGGCCCCAAGGTGTCGATGGCCGAGGGGAATATAGAAGGCGTGATGAGGCGTGTGGGAGAGGCTTATGCCTACCAACTCCGCCCACATTGGATAGGGTGAGGTGGTCTCGAGGTCAAGGGCAAAGGATTTTGTCTCCTTTAAGTCTCTGACCAACGCATGAAACCGATCCCAGTCGGTGACGAGACGATAATCCCTCTCTCGGGAAGATTTCTCGTTAGGAAGCTCTTTGAGGAGCTTGTTGAATTCCAATTCCTTGAAGATTTCCCGGAGGCCTTTTAGATCGGGCGGGGGGAGGAGAAAATCTTTGAGCTCAAAGGAAATCGGGACGTCCGTCCGGATCGTTGCCAACTGCCGGCTCAGCCTGGCCTGCTCTCCGTAGACCTCCAGTTTTTCTTTCAACTTTTTCTGACGGACTTGATCGAGGTGGGCCAAAAGATTTTCGATCGTGCCAAAGGTCTTGATCAATTCCGTAGCGGTCTTTTCCCCGATTCCCGGGACTCCGGGGATGTTGTCGATGGCATCTCCAGCGAGACCCATCATCTCCACCATCTGGTCCGGCCTGAGGCCAAAACGCTCGACGACCTCCTCGACGCCGAATCTTTTCTCCTTCATCGGATCGTAAACCTGGGTACGGTCACTGACCATCTGGAGGAGATCCTTGTCCCCGGTGATGATGAGGATGTCGGCTTCCTGTTCCAGCCTTTTTGCCACGGCTCCGATCAGGTCATCGGCCTCAAATCCCTCCCTCTCGAGAGGGGCAACCCGGTAGGCTTCGATGATCTTCTTGATATAGGGAATTTGGGGGACAAGACCTTCGGGCATGGCGGGTCGGTTGGCTTTATACTCTTTATAAACCTCACTCCGAAAGGTAGGCCCTTTGGCATCGAAGACCACAGCAAGGTATTCGGGTCTCTGGTCCTTAAGCACTTTGAGGATCATCTGAGTAAAACCGTAGATGGCATTGGTCGGAAACCCTTTCGAATTGGAAAGGTGGCTGATGGCATAGAAAGCCCGGTAAATGTAAGAAGAGCCGTCAATCAGTAGGAGTCGTGGTCGCTCTGGCATAGGAGTTCCTTGCACTGGCCGCTGGACGAGGGATTCAGGGGAGATTGGTGTAAACGCGATTTCCCCCCGAATGCTTCGCGGTGTAGGTTGCATCATCTGCCGATTTGACGAAGGTTTCAAGGGTGAAATGATCCTGGAACTCGGTCAGGCCGATACTGACGGTAATATCCTGAAACCCGGACTGTTCCATGGAAGAGCGAATCCGTTCCGCAATGACCAGGGCCTGGTCAAGGGAGGCGCCGATGAGGATGACCGCAAATTCATCTCCTCCATACCGGTAACCGGAATCGACATTACTCCGAATCGAGCCGTTCACAATCTCCCCGACCTTCCTCAAAACCTTGTCCCCTTCCAGGTGGCCATACCGGTCGTTGTATCGTTTAAAATTGTCGAGATCGAACATCAGCAGGGAAAGAGAAGTCTTCTGACGGTTCAGACGGACCAGTTCCGATTCGAGAGTCTTGAAGAAGTAACGGTGGTTGTAAAGTCCCGTTAAATCATCCGTGATGGAGAGGCGCTGGACCTCCTCCTCCAGGCGTTCCTTTTCTCTGAGGGTCTGATACTTCTCAAGGGACTGGTGAACGATGTGAATGAGATGATCATTTTCGAAGGGTTTCTTCACAAAGTCGGAAGCTCCCTTTTTCAGGGCCTGGATGGCATTGTCCACGGTGGCGTAGGCCGTGAGCATGATGACACTCGGAAAGGGGTGGATCTTTTTAATCCTCCTCAGGGCCTCATTCCCATCGATTCCAGGAAGGTTGATGTCCATTAAGACGACCGCCGGATGTTCCTCGGCGATCCGCTTGATCCCCTCTTCACCTGAGGAGGCGATGAGGACTTCGAACCCTTCAAATTGAAGGAGCTTCCGGATGATCTCTAAGGTATCCGGCTCATCGTCAACGATCAAGACCTTTTCTTTTGACGATTTAAGAAGGGAGGGATCTTTCATGGTTGTCCTCCATAGGGGCAGGAAGGGTGAAAGAGAAGGTCGCCCCCTTTCCCAGTTCTGATTCGACCCAGATCTTTCCGCCATGCTCCTCTACCAAGTGTTTGGCGATGGCAAGACCGAGGCCTGCTCCTCCGTGTTTGCCTCCTTCCACCTGATAGAATTCTTCAAAGATCTTCTGAACCTTATCGGATGGAACGCCAATCCCCGTATCCTGAATTTCGATGAAGGTATCGCCCCCCTCTTGACGGGCCACGATCGACACCCGCCCTCCATCGGAAGTAAACTTGAAAGCGTTCGATAGAAGATTGATGAAGATATCATGAAGCCCGTTTCGATCGGCGTAAATGAAGAGATCCTCCGGGAGGTTGGTCTGGATCGAAACCTGCTTGTCGACCGGCTTGATTTCATTGATATACGTTGGAACAACCTTCGAGAGGGGGATTCGCTCTCGGTGGAGATGAGGATGGCCTGATTTGATCCGGGCCAGATCGAGCATCAGATCCATTCTCGTTTGGATACGGTTGGTGTTTCGCTGGATGGTGAGGAGATAGGATTTGAGATAGTCAGGGAGTTTTCCCTCCTTTTCGGAGAGGATGAAGTCGACATTGGACTTGATGGCGGTCAGCGGTGTCTTCAATTCGTGGGAGGCCATGCCGATGAATTTCATTCGAGTTTCATCCAGCTCCTTCAACTCCAGATTTGCCTTCTCAAGCTCTCGAGTCCGTTCCTCCACCTTCTTTTCAAGATCCTCCCGGGATTCCTGGATCTGGAGGGTCATCTGATTGAAGGCATTGGCCAAGTCTCCGATCTCATCCCTGGATCGGATATGGACCCTCGAGGCCAATTCTCCTCTGGCAACTTTCTCCGTCGCGGAGGCCAGTTTTTCGATGGGATGGATGAGGAGCCGGGTAAAGATCAGGGTGAATAAGGTTCCGATCCCGACCACCCCTAAGGTGACCAAAAGAATATCCCGCTTCAATGCCTCCATCCTTGAATTGATTTTTGAGAGAGACAACCCGATTTCGACTGTTCCTGCCTTGCCTCCCTCTCTCGAAAGGATGGGATGTTTGATAAGATAGGTGGGACGAAAATCAGGCAGATTCTTAGAGGCATAAGCCAATGTTTTTCCTTCGGAATTACGCAAGATACATTGAGCCACCTCTTCGTCTTCACTGATTCGTTCTGCCATGAGTTGAAGAGCGGCACGGTCTGAAAGGTCAACCGTATGCCGGATGAGGTGGGCAAAACTTTTGGCCAGCAGCGTACCGCGGGTCTCCATCTGACCCTGATCGTAGGTCATTTCCCTTGCGAGGATGAACCATCCAAAGGACGCGGAGGTGAGGAGGACCAGGAAGAACATGGCCAGGATGAATTTGAAGGTCAGGCTGATCCGCAAGCGGAAAAAGGATTTAAATCGGCTCATAGATACAGTAAGGTTCCTCTGCCATATAATCTCCGGAGATTTCATAGGCCCTGGCCCGGCATCCCCCGCAGACCTTACGGAATTCACACCTTCCGCATTTTCCCTGATAACCGTCTGTGTCCCGGAGACGCTGGAAAGCCTCGGAATTCATCCAAATCTCCCGAAAGGAGGTTTCCTTGACGTTTCCACAGTTGAGCTCCAGGTAGCCACAGGGTTGAACCTGACCCACATGGGAAATGAAGCAGAAGGAGATGCCCCCCAGACATCCCCGGGTCATGGCATCGAGCCCGTATTCCTGGGGCGTGATCTTTTTGCCCTCCTTTTTTGCCCGTTGACGCAGAATGCGATAATAATGGGGGGCACAGGTCGCCTTGAGCTGAAGGGGAACTTTGTCTCTCTGTTCATAGAACCAGTGAAGCGTCTTTTCATAATCCTGGGGAGAGATCTCCTGATCCTGGAGATCCTTCCCCCTGCCCGTTGGAACCAGGAGAAAGATGTGAAGGGCCACGGCACCGAGATCAACTGCAAGGCGGAGGATCTCAGGAATCAAATGGAGATTGATCTTCGTAATGGTCGTATTGATTTGGAAATCAAGGCCTCCCCTCTTTGCCATCTCAATTCCACGGAGGGAGCCTTCAAAAGAACCCTTGACCTTGCGAAAGGCATCGTGGGTCTCAGGGTTCGGGCCATCGAGGCTGATACTGATCCGTTGAATCCCCGAGGCCTTCATCTTCTGGACCGTCTCTTCCACAAAAAGGGTGCCATTGGTGGCCATCACCATTCGCAGACCTTTCTTCGTCCCGTGCCTCGCCAGATCGAAGATGTCGGAACGAAGGAGAGGTTCCCCTCCGGTCAGAATGATCACCGGCTTCCCGACGAGGGCGATCTCATCCATCACCTTGAGAACTTCTTGCGTTGAAAGCTCTCCCGAGTAAGGACCCCGTTCGGCTGAGGCGCGACAGTGGACGCAAGCGAGATTGCAGCTCCGGGTTAATTCCCAGGCAATCATCCGCAGCTCAGGGAAAGAAGAGGGTTGATGGGGAGAGATAACATGTTTTTTTTCCATTCGGGTCTTAGCTTTCTAATTACCAAATAATAACCAATATTCAAATTCAATTCACCCAAACAACGTTTGGTGATTGGAGAATTGAAATTTATTTGGAGCTTGGAATTTGGTCATTGGAATTTTATTAATTTACGGGCGGCCTCTTTGGCGAAGTAGGTCAGGATCAGGTCTGCCCCCGCCCGTTTGATGGCCGTGAGGGATTCCATCATGGCCAGGTCTCCATCGATCCATCCTAATTGTGCAGCGGCCTTGACCATGGAGAATTCACCGCTCACATTATAGGCAGCCACGGGCCGATTGAACGTCTGTTTGACCCGGTAGATGAGATCAAGATAGGGAAGGGCGGGTTTGACCATGACAATGTCCGCTCCCTCCTGGATATCGAGCTCGACCTCCCTCATGGCCTCGTCGCCATTGGCAGGGTCCATCTGATAGGACTTGCGGTCACCGAACTGAGGCTTCGATTCGGCAGCCTCCCGGAAAGGCCCATAAAAGCTGGAGGCAAATTTTGCGGCATAGGCCATGATGGGGATATCCTCCAGTCGATTTTCATCCAGGATCTTACGGATGGCTCCAACCCTTCCGTCCATCATATCCGAGGGCGCGACGATATCGGCGCCAGCCTTGGCATGGGAGAGGGCCTGCCGGGCAAGCAGTTCGAGGGACTCGTCATTGACCACCTTTCCGTCTCGGACAATGCCACAGTGCCCGTGGCTGGTGTATTCGCATAAACAGACATCGGTGACAACCATCACGCCATCCACCTTGTCCTTGATCGCCCTCACCGCCTTCTGGATGATTCCGTCCTCTGCGTAACCTTCTGACCCGACTTCGTCCTTCTTTTCAGGGATTCCAAAGAGGATTATTCCCGGAATCCCAAGAACCTTTGCCTCCTTGACCTCTTTGATCAGGAGATCAATCGAGAGTTGAAAATGACCCGGCATGGAGGAGATCGGTTGTTTGATTCCCTTTCCCGGACGAACGAAGAGGGGAAGGATGAAATCATCCGTCCGGAGCTGGGTTTCTCGAAACATTCTCCGGAAGAGGTCATCTTTTCTCAACCTCCTGAGACGGTATCTTGGAAAGTTCATAGCATGCCCCCTTACAAAACCTTCTATCCTGTTCAGAGATCACAGCGTATTTTTTCCGTATTATCGTACGATAACACGTTCTTTAAGCCTTTGCCCTACAACTGAATCTACAATATTTCAAGCCGATTGTCTATCAAAGAAATAGTCCGGACAGGGCTCCGTCAGAGTCGCTAAAGGTCTTTGGAGAAATCCCTCTCAGTCTCCCCTTACAAAGGGAGACTTCACCCTCCATTTAACAGAGTAAAACCGACCCCTGACGTTACCGTGGGGTAGGGAAGGTTTTGTATTGACACTCAGACCCAAAAAATTTAATATCGGAGGGACTTTAAGTGGCCGGGAAAAGAAAGGAGGAACCCATGAAGAGAAAGGATCCCAAAAAACCCTGGAGGAATATCTTTCCAGCGATTCCCATCCCGTTGAATAAGGACTATTCGCTCAATGAGAAAGAGTTAAGGGAGTATGTCCGCTGGCTTGCCAGAATCGATGGCATTGATGGCATTGTCTGTAATGGCCATACCGGGGAGATTACATCCCTGAACCAGGCAGAAAAGAGGAGGGTGACGGAGATCGTTGTCGAAGAAGTGGGGAATGAGGTCCTGGTCATCTCCGGGATTGCCGGTGATGAGGGAACGCTGGATGCCATTGACCGGGCCAAGGAGATGCAGGAGGTTGGAGCCGATGGAATCCTCTTGATGCCTCCTCACATCTGGCTCCGATTCGGAATGAAGCGGGAGTCGCCCGTGAGATATTTCCAGGATATTGCGAAGGCCATCGATATGGGAATCATCATTCACCAGTATCCTTTTGATTGCAAGGCTTTCTACCCGGTGGAAATGGTTCTGGAAATGGCGAAGATTCCCAATGTGAAGGCCCTCAAATGCGGTATCCGCCAAATGGCTATTTACGAGAGGGACGTTGGCATTCTGAGAAAAAAGGCCCCCAGACTGACCATCCTGAGCTGCATGGACGAATACCTCGTCTCGAGTCTCTATATCGGAGTGGATGGCGCCCTCGTCGGCTTTGGCGGACTCATCCCTGAACTGATCACGGAGGCCTGGGAGGCCGTACAGGCCAATGATTTTGTCAGAACGAGAAAGCTCCAGTCCAAGATCTTTCCCATTGCTCAAGCGGTTTATCAGATCGGACAACCCTCGGGGGAAGCCCATGCACGGCTCAAAGAGGCCTTGCGCCAGAGAGGGATCTTCAGCTCTTCTCTGATGAGGCCTCCGGTCATGCCCATCAGCGACCAGGAGAAGAAGGCGATCACCCGGGCCTTAAGGGAAGCAGGCCTGAAGTGATCGTCGATACCAGGATGGAGGGGCGGGGTTACCCCGCCCCTACGGTCATAAAATCAGGAGCGAAAACGCGATGAAATGGTCTAACAAGTGGCTCCAGGGATTGACCCTGCTATCCCTGGGATGGCTGTTCTTTCAGTTCTACATCATATTTTATCCCCAGATCCCCCTCATTCAAAAACCGGTGCACGTGGCCTTTGGCCTTGCCTTCTGTTTTTCGGCCTTCCCTTTTGCAAAGGGTCGTCTCGGCGGAAAGTTCAAACCCATCGACCGGATCTTTGTTCTCCTGTCTTGCCTTATGGGGATCTATTTTGTCCTCGACTCCGACCGGATTCTCAATCGGATGACCTTCATCGATGATGTCCTTTTGAGAGACTACATCGGATGCATCCTCCTCACAGTCATGCTTCTGGAAGGGACGAGAAGGACGACAGGAAATAGCCTGGTCTATGTGCTGGTCTTCTTTCTCATCTATGCTTTTCTTGGCCCCTGGTTTCCGGGTTGGCTCAAGTTTAAAGGGATGAATCTGAGCCAATTCACGGAGGTCCTTTTTCTGAGTGACAATGGCATCTTCGGCATCCCTACCGGTGTGTCCGTCGATTACCTTTTCTATTTTGTTCTCTTCGGTTCTCTGTTCGGCGCCTCGGGTGGGGGCCAGTTATTTACAGACCTGGGTTTGAAGGTGGTATCCAAAACGAAGGGAGGAGCGGCGAAGGCCTCGGTCATCTCGAGCGCCCTCTTTGGTATGATCTCCGGAAGCGCTGTCGCCAATGTCACGGTCGATGGGATCTTCACCATCCCCCTGATGAAGAAATCCGGGTATTCAGGCGCAGAGGCAGGGGGAATTGAGGCGATCACCTCAACCGGGGGGCAATTGATGCCTCCTGTCATGGGCGCGGGGGCCTTTATCATGGCCGAGATCCTCGGGGTTCCCTATTTCGACATCGCCAAGGCAGCCGCCCTTCCCGCTGTCGCCTTTTATCTTTCCCTCTTTCTGATCATCGATTTCAAGGCGAGGC
>Ga0315276_10007134_pt1 | contig 10324 bp, 7 predicted proteins | sample YL17G05_0_MG_FD_204542 | JGI IMG/M metagenome (GOLD analysis project Ga0315276, IMG submission 204542) | Sediment microbial communities from Yellowstone Lake, YNP, Wyoming, USA - YL17G05_0 | ecosystem: Environmental > Aquatic > Freshwater > Lake > Sediment | place: USA: Wyoming | collected... | reverse complement strand
GTGCTGGCGGCGGGATGTTCAACTACGACAGCAACTCGACATTGCTCAACTGCACATTTAACAGCAATGATGTGGATGCTAACGGCGGTGGTATATTCAACTACAACAGTAGCCCGACCTTAACCAATTGCTCCTTCAGCGACAACTCGGCAGCCCTCGGTAGCGGGATGCTCAACGATTCCAGCAGTCCTACAGTAACCGACTGCACATTTAGCGGGAACGCGGCAAACAGCGGCGGCGGGATGTACAACTACTCTAGCACCCCGGCTCTGACCAGCTGCACCTTCAGCGGTAACTTTGCATACTTTGGCGGCGGAATGTGGAACGGTGGTAGCAGTCCAACCATCACCAACTGCACATTCACCGGCAACAGCGGACACTATGGCGGCGGGATGTTCAGCATCTCCGCCAGTAATCCGACACTGAACAACTGCACCTTCAGCGGAAACTCAGCAGACGAAGGCGGCGGGATGTTCAACCACTTCTTAAGCAACCCGACAATAACCAACTGCACTTTTAGCGGAAACGCAGTATCCTACAACGGCGGCGGGATGGTCAACAGCCAATCCAGCAGCCCGACAATAACCAACTGCACATTCAGCGGAAACGCAGTATCCTACAACGGCGGCGGGATGGTCAACCGCTTTGGCAGCAACCCCACAATCACTAACTGCATTTTCAGCGGAAACTCGGCGGATGCCAATGGCGGCGGGATGTACAACTACTACATAAGCAGCCCGACATTGACCAACTGTGTTTTCAATGGAAACTCAGTCCTCGATGGTACCGGCGGCGGGATGTATAATTACTATGACTGCAACCCCACACTGACCAACTGTACATTAGTTTCTAATGACGCAAGTAATGGAAAAGCGGTATCATGTGACTCACAAGACCAGGCCTTCCCAAGCACCCTCAAAATCAGCAACTCAATTCTGTGGGATGGCGGAAATGAGATACGGAACAACGATGGTTCAACTATCATAATCACTCATAGCAATGTTCAGGGCAGCTACCCAGGCCTTGGCAACATCGATGTCGACCCTTGTTTTGTTGATGCAGATGCTAACGACTATCACTTGAAAAGCGAGGGCTGGAGTTGGGATACCGAACGTAGCCGCTGGACTTACGATGATGTCACCAGCCGTTGTATCGACGCTGGCAACCCCGGTTCGCCGCTCGGTGACGAGTTACTTTCAATTCCGGATGACCCGAACAACGAATGGGGTGAAAACCTTCGCATCGATATGGGCGCCTTCGGCGGAACAGCAGAAGCAAGCATACCGCCTTACGATTGGGCGCTTCTTGCCGATTTAACCAACGATGGCCTTGTTAATCTGGAAGATTATGCTTTCCAGGCGCTCGACTGGTTTAATTCTGCTGACCAGCAGCCGGGTGACCTCAATCGCGATAGTTTAGTTGACGTCTCTGACCTTGCCTTGCTTGTCGAATATTGGCTCGGACAAACATCTTGGCACGAATGACAAATCCAAAAAGCTGGGAGTTTAAAAATCACTCCCAGCTTTTTGGATTTCCACTTACCACTGCGTCAAAAAAATCAGTGAAATCCGTGGCTAATTAAAAATCAATCAAATGCGCAGGGGGGTGAAAAACTTTCCAATATTTTCAAACGTTTCTATACTTTTTTCGCGACTTTATGTACATTTTTCCAAATTTTTCTACAACTTTTGACCGTTTTCAACCGTTTCAAAACAGAAACTTGCGCGTTTGGTGCTACCCCATCTTGCCCATTTCTCCTATTTTACCAAAGACCAGCGACTAAATTACCCCGCCCAAAACAGCTAAATTTCTGCAATAAAATTTTGGATTTATTTCTAAATCGTTTATAATAGAGGGTTTAGCCATAAATTGTTTAAAAGCTCGAATTATGAATCCTTTTTCGAAAAACCAGACCGATGCGGAACTGTTCGCCCGCTACGCAGCAGGCGAGGAAGCCGCATTTCGTGAAATCGTAACTCGTTACAAAGACGGCCTTTATGTGTTTTTGCGGCATTTTCTAAACCATCAGGACCTCATCGAAGATGTTTTTCAGGAGACCTTCATACAGCTATTCACCAGCCGAGACAGCTTCGACAAAACTCGGCCTCTGCGCCCCTGGCTTTTTACTATAGCTGCAAATAAAGCAAAGGATGCCCTTCGCAAACAGCAGCGAACAGCCACCGCCACCATAGGAACCTTGGCAGATTCACAGGAGATGACATTCGATGATGTCTTAGATACCCTTACTTCTGACTACACAATGCCTTATGACGAATTGGAAGATGGCGAAATTGCTTCGCAGGTTAGACAGGTTATAGCGGATATGCCGGAAAATCTGCGGGAAATATTAATTTTAGCCTATTTTAACAAATTTTCTTACAAACAAATGGCCCGGGTTTTAAGTATACCTATTGGAACAGTTAAAAGCAGACTGCACACAGCCGTAGGACGGTTCAGCAAAGACTGGAAAACAGCTTTTAGGAGCAAAAAAGCCAAATGACCGACCTAAATAACCAGCAGAAGCAATTATTATTCGACTACTGCTTAGGTTTAACCTCCGAAGAAGTAACTGCCGAAGCCGAACAGTTGATAGCTACAAACAAGCAAGCCGCCGAGATTCACTCAAAGCTCAAAACCGCACTTTCACCACTAAAAACCCTTGAATCCGAGTCCTGCCCGGATAATTTAGCAGAGGGCACGATTTGGCGTCTAAATAATCTTGCACGTTCAAGCCAGCTTCGGCTCGAGCAATTGCTTGACGACGAACAGGCCAGGAGCATTACTGATAAGAGACGGTTCTGGAAGAACTTAGGCGAAATGATAGCGGCCGCAGCAGTGATAGTGTTTGTCGCAGGGGTTGTAATCGCTCCTTTAAACTTAGCCCGTCAAAAGTCCATCCAGCAGGCCTGTCTGATGCAATTGCAGCGAATCGGGCAGGGCATAAATTCCTACAGCTCCGACCACGATGGCCAACTGCCGGCTGTTGCGACTGCAATGGGTGACCCCTGGTGGAAGGTGGGCTATCAGGGCAAAGAAAATCACTCTAATACTCGGCATATATGGCTTTTGGTGAAGGGCGGCTATGTTAAACCAGCCGATTTTGTCTGCCCCGGCAGGAGCAGGAGCCAAACAGCGCAGTTAAACCCCTCAGAAGTGCAGAACTATAACGATTTCACCTCCAGAAAATACGTAACCTACAGCTCCCGAATAAGATGCAGCAAACCAAGAGAGGCAAGTCCACTGGGGCGAAAGGTATTGGCAGCAGATTCGAATCCGCTTTTTGAAAGTTTGCCTGATGATTATTCCAAGCCATTAAAGAAGATCGAACCAAACATAGACTTATTAATTCTTAACAGTATCAACCATAACAGCCGCGGCCAAAACGTCTTGTTTTGTGACGGCAGCACAGAGTTCGTAAAGTCCCGTAAAATAGGCACTTCGGAAGATGATATATACACACTGCAGGACACTGATACATACAAAGGTGTTGAGGTGCCATCCTGCGAAACAGACGCTTTTCTCGCGCCATAATTCAATTCACTACCGGCGTTCATCAAATCTTAATTTGTTAATTTAGGCAAGGTGGATAGATTATGGGGTAGGGTCTAGGGGTTAGAAGATAAATCAAAGATTAAAAATCAAAAAGCAAAATTACAAATCGAAATTCGAAAATGAGGTGTTTTGTTTTTTAGGTTTTTTTTAAATTACCGCACCGAGGCCGAATAACTTGTTGCGATTCGATGAAGACTTTGATATTGTTATGGGGTTGGAAGGCCTGGTTGCGTAGCTAGGCGTTTGATAATGGGAAATCCCATTAATGTTTAACTTTAGTATCAGGGACAACGTCAAAACAGGTAATTTTAAGAAGGAGACTGTAAAATGAAAAAATTGATTATGTTAACTCTTGTGGCGGCAATGGTTGAATTTTTATTTGTCGGCATTTCCGGAGCTGCGGAGCCTAACGCACCCAAATTACCCAAATTCGACCCCAATACGTTCAGGGGCATAATCATTGTGGCCAAAGATGTGAACGGCGTTATCACGTCGGTAAAATTAGAAAACAGAAGACGCGGAACATTCAATATTGTCCTTGATGAAAAAGGCAAAGAACTTGGCGAGAAAATGGCGGACAAGTTTGTAGAAATCACCGGCAAAGAAACAACCAAAGATAACGAAAAATGGCTGACTGTTGAAAAATACAGCGAAATGCAAAGACCGCCGATGGGACGGCACGGTCCGGGAGAACCGAATAGGCCGGGCAGACCTGGCGGCCCACGTGAAGATTAACAAGCAATACGTGATGGCTGACAGAGATTGAGAAACTGTTGGCAGAGCGGCCAAGATAATGCCGATTTCTGATTCAAGAGTTGTTCGGCTATTCTACGAGCGTAAAGTGCCTGTGGTAGCTATCCTGTAAGATTCTGTAAGCTGGCTTAAATGCGTCTTTTTCTTAAAAGCACCACACCAGAGCCGAAAACCAAGAGCGGGACTAAATCTTCTCTTTTTCTATGAAAATGCCTTTATCAACTTTTGATCTCATTGATCGCTCTATCGGCAGCCTGGCGAACATCCACACTGGGGTCTTCCACCCTTGCTCTTTCAAGGGCGGCACGGGCTCCGTCGTTCTTTACTTCGCCAAACGAATGCGCAGCTTCTGCCCGCAATTCAGGGTCAGGGTCTGAAAGCAGAACATTCTGGAGGGCGTATTTAACGTTATCATCGAAAGAAAATCCAGCCAGTTCATTTATCGATTCTTTGCGCAGCTCTTTGTTTGGTGACTGGAGCTGTTTGAGAAGCTCGCTTTTCTTGTATTGCAGATTCATATTGAGTTGCAGTGTGCTTTGGTCGAATTGCTGCGGCTGAACAATCACTACCGGCCTTTGGACTATAACAGGAGGCGGCGCAGGAGGATCAATATAAACTACCCCGGGTGAATAGTAATAGGGGTAGTGCGAGTAATAGGATGGGTAATAGTATGAAGAATAGTAATGGGGGTAATAGCACGGCCCAGGCCAATAGGAGCCGAATCCAAAAGAGAAGCTGTAGTTTGTGTGGCCACCACCATGTCCGTGACCACCTCCACCGTGACCACCTCCACCGTGACCACCTCCACCGTGACCACCTCCGCCATGACCTTTGGCAAACACCATTCCCGGCATCCACATTAGCATGCCACCAACCAGCACTATTACTATTAACATTAACAGTTTAGTTTTCATGGGCATTCACCTCTAAATCATATCCTAAAGCCCTTGTTTCTTTTTTAAAGTTATACGAACTTTTTGATCAACAGGCTTTAGGCATTTAACTCACATCCAGTTTTTTTAGCAAAATCCTCAAATTTACCACATCTTGATAGCTCTCTCATACCCTCTTCCTTCTCTCTTACCTTTTGCCTCCAGTGGTTCGACTTAGCTCACCAGGGCTCAAAAGCGATTTTAATTATACCATTTTGCTGTTGTAAATCAAGTAAAAACAGAGCCGGTTTTTCAGCGTTTCCTTCTCAAAATCACCGCTACATAGCTAAGAGCATACAGGCCATCCATCTGTTACGCTTTTTTTGAAAAGTTTGAGACAATCTTCGGATTCGGGTTTTTTAGCTGAAAATCTGCGTTTTCCGGGTGGTGAATGATAGGTGGTTAAGTAGAGTATTGGTCCCAGATAAAGACTCCTACCTACAACTTGAAGGGGCAGGCTATTCGTGTGTCTTTGCTGCACTACGAGGGGCAGGTTAGTCGCTTGTCGCTCGTGACTGGTCGCTGACCAGTTGAGTCCGGGTAGTTTTAATAGATTCCTCGACTCCGCTTGGCTGCGCTCGGAATGACAAAGGTTAGTGAGTTATGTTGTTGAGGCAGGTTTGGGCGTTTCTTTTTAAGCGGTCGAGGCCTAAGCGTAGAAAAGCTGAGTCGGCGAATTCGGCTTCAAAATCGTCATCAGTCATATTTAAAATTTGATGGAGATTAAGTTTGGCCCTGTCATCAAAAAATCTGAACTGCTTACTTTTGCATACGGGGGCGCCGGCGTGGTGGGGACAGGCGAGGACACATTCATCGCAGCCGAAGAGACGATCACCAATCTTTTTGGCCAAATCTGGAGGGATCTGGTCTTTGTATTCAATTGTCAGATAGCTGATGCACTTATTGGCGTCAAAGCGGCCATCGGGCATCAAAGCACCTGTCGGGCAGGCAGTCAGGCATTTGTTGCAATTCGAGCAATAAGTTTTAATTGGCTCACCCGCTGCCCCCCCACTATTGTCTTCGACAAGAAGACGTGGGGGGAGACGCAGGGGCAGGTCGGGCGGCAGTTTGAGACTGGTTACTATTTCAGCGAGGAATATTTGCGGGCCAAGCTGCGGATTTATAAGCATACGATTTTTGCCGATGAAGCCGAGGCCTGCGCGTGCGGCAAGAGTCCTTTCGGCTAAGGGAGCTGAGTCGACGCAGATTTTGAATCTAAAGCCGATGCCGGCGATGGAAGCAATAAAATCAGTTAGTTTTCGCAACTGCTTTTTAATAAAGGGGTGATAGTCTTCGTATCGAGCGTAGTTTGCTACTGTACCCATCGGGTCTGCAGAGGTTGTTGGTTCTTTTTGAGTTTTTGGCGGGGTGTAGTTTAAGCCGAGGCAAATTATCGAGCGGGCGCTTTTTAACAGTTTGACGGGGTTTGTACGTTTGTCGAGGTTATCCCGCATATAGTCCATTCGGCCTGCGCAGCCGAAGGCGAGCCAGTCGGTGAACAATTTGAACTGCTCGCTATCCAGAGGTGAGGCGTCCGTTATGCCGGCCAGGTCAAAACCCAATTGAAAGGCTTTTTGCTTTATATCCTCGGCCAAACCCATAATGCTATTATACTGAATCCGGCTTACAAAAACAATTGTGAACAAGGGGCAAAGGCGTTATTATAATTGCTGATAATTCAAGGAGATAAAAGAATGGCAGAAGAAATAATCGGCATAATAGGCGGGACGGGGCTGGGTGATGCGCTGGTCGAACACATAACTGATGCTGAACTTCGCGATGCTGACACGCCTTTCGGCAAGCCAAGCACAGCCATTATGGTTGGTAAAATAGGCAAAAGGAAAATTGCATTTCTCAATCGGCACGGCAAGGGGCATAAACTTTCGCCGAGCGAGGTGCCGTTTGCGGCCAATATATTCGCATTAAAAAAGCTGGGGGTTCATACGATAATCAGCAGCGGGGCGGTTGGTTCGCTTCGCAAGGAGATTGCGCCGGGTGATTTGGTGATTGTCGATCAGTTCATCGATAAGACGTTCAGACGGCAGAGCAGTTTTTTCGCGGGGTTCGGAGCGGTGCACTGTGAGATGAGCGAGCCGGTCTGCGGACGGGTGCAGAAACTACTTTGCGAGGCGGCGGAGACAATCGATATAAAGACGCATTCGAGCGGGACGTATATATGTATGGAAGGGCCGCAATTTTCCACGCGGGCTGAATCGCTAATGCACAAGAAGTGGGGCGGAGATTTGATTGGTATGACGGCGATGCCGGAGGCGAAATTGGCCAGGGAGGCACAAATCTGCTATGCTTTGATTGCGCTGCCGAGCGATTATGACTGCTGGCGACCGCACAAAGAGCTAAAAGACAAGCAGAGGCTTCTTAAAGAGATAATCGGAAATCTGCGGACGGCAACGAAGAATTGCCTGGAACTTATTAAGGCTGTTCTGCATGGCGGAAGCGGACTTGTTTGTGAGGACTGTTCGTGCAGGAAAAGTTTAGATTTGGCTGTGTGGACAGACCAGAGCCAAATCAGGTCGGCTGATAAAGAAAAATTGAAAGTGCTTTTTGAATAGGCGAAGGTCTTGACGGCAGGTGAGCCGGCGATATAGTAGCAATTCAATCTTATCGCTTTTAAAAGAAGAGTTGAATCCGCCTGAGGCGGATAAATTCGAAAGGGCAGCAATGAAACAACAAAACCTAAAAGCAGTTATTTTGGCGGTCGGCGTTGTTGTTATGTTAATTGGAGGATGCGGTGGCCAAGAGCAAGAACAAGATATGTCAAAGTCAGAAATGATAAAGAGGGAAAGATTGATAACTGCTGAAAACAAGCGGCTTGCGAAGGAACTTGAGAAGCAAAAAGAGTTGCTTGCGAAAGACGTAGAAGAGAAAAAGGCGTCGGAAGAACGGTTGCAGAAAAGCGCCGAAAAGCAGTTAAAGACAACCAAGGAAGAGAACTCAAAACTGAGCCAGACAATCAAGGGGCTCAAAACTCAGGTGGGGCACCTTGAAGGAGAACTCGAACAAATAAAATGGTCGAAAGAATCCGAATTAAGGACTGCTACGGAAGAAAACTCAAAACTGAGCCGGACAATCGAGGAACTAAAAGCCCGGGCGAAGCAGCTTGAAGAGGAGCTCGAAACACTGAGGAGTACGAAAAAATTCAAAAAATGGCAGGAAGAGACGCAGAAAAGCATTGAAGAGCTGTCGGAAAGCGCCGTCAAGGACCTTGAAGAAATCACAAAACTGCGTGAGGAAAACGAGAATCTCAAAATGGAAATAACGGAGCTCAAAAAAGAATTAGAAACTCATAAAGTGCCTACACCTCCGCCACATACAGATTAACTATCTCGAATACATACAGTTTGTACGGCCTTTATACAATCGGGCAATTTTTCCTGAGGGTAACGTTTCTGCATTGCTGTGGCGACAATAGCTACAAACATCGGGTGAGGCCTTAACGGGTGTGAAGTTAGGCAGGGATGGGCCTGAGTAGCCATAAAGAAGGGATGTGAGGGAATTTCGAGGATTTGCATAATGGGCTGATTGGGGGCTTTTCCGGAAAAGACCAGACCAGCCTTTTCCAATTGCTCGATGTAACGGGGGTCAACTTCGTAACGATGTCTAAATCGCATCCTGACAGAGGCGGTTTGGCCGAAGAGCTTCGAGGTGGTGGTGTTTGGTTTTAATTCTATGTCCCTTCCGCCGAGGCGCATATTTCCGCCAAGCCCTTCTATTTTCTTCTGCTCGGGCAGGATATCTATTACCGGTTCGGGACAGTCGGGTTGAATTTCGGTGGAGTTGGCTTTTTTAAGTCCGCAGACGCTGCGGGCAAATTCTATTACAGCCATTTGAAAGCCGAAGCACAGTCCCAGATACGGCAGATTATTTTCTCTGGCAAATTTTATGCAGGCGATTTTTCCTTCGGTGCCTCGTGTTCCGAATCCGCCTGGGACAATAATGCCATCGACACCGGCAAGATGTGCCGCTGCGTTGTCATCGTTAATGTCGGTTGTTTCAATCCATTTTATTTCCGGTTTGCAGCCGAGGGCGATACCGGCATGCTCAAGGGCATTGATGATGGATGCGTAACTGTCGCGGACGGCGGTGTATTTTCCTGTGATGCCGATGACTACTTCACGATTGACGGAGTCGATTTTGTCGGTGAAATCGCACCATCTGGCCCAGGCCTTGCGTTCGTGGCGAAGATTGATTCTGTCCTCTATTTTGAGTAGCCGCAAGACCTGGAAATCGAGGCCTGCGTCTCTAAGCATCGCAGGTATGGTATAAATGCTGGCGGAGTCTGAGAGGCTGACCACCCTTTCGAGAGGGACGTTGCTATAGACGCTGATTTTCTGCCGGACCTTTTCGGTAACGGGGTGGGTAGCCCTGCAGGCGATGATGTCAGGCTGAACGCCGAGTTGCATAAGCTGTTTTATGCCGAGCTGGGCGGCCTTTGATTTTTGCTCGCCGAGAGTGGGCGGTTCGAGGATATATGTTAAAGCAACGAAGCAGGAGCTGCAGGGGCCTTCTTCGTAGGCAAGCTCTCGCATCGCCTCGATGTAATAGGCGTTTTCCAAATCGCCGACCGTTCCGCCGATTTCGACGAAGACGATATCGGCATCGGTTTGGGCGGCGAGGGTGCGAAGGCGGAGCTTGACTTCGCCGGTGACGTGGGGAATCATCTGGACGTCTCTGCCGAGGTAGTCGCCGTGGCGTTCCTTGTTGAGGACGTCGTTGAAGATTTGGCCGGATGTGCAGAAGTTCGCCTTTGAGAGGTTCTGGTCGAGTATTCTTTCGTAGGTGCCTAAGTCCATATCGGTCTCCATGCCATCGTCGAGGACGAAGACTTCGCCGTGGCGGAAGGGATTCAGTGTGCCGGAGTCGATATTCAGGTAGCCCTCGAGCTTGATGGGTGTGACTTTGAGGCCTTTATCCTGCATTAGTTTGGCAAGGCAGGAAGAGAAAATTCCTTTTCCCAGGCCGCTCATCACGGTGCCCATAACGAAGACATATCGGGCTTTTCCTTTTTTATAGCCGGGTGGAAGAGGAGAAAAGAATTCACTATCAACCGAAACGTCTCCTACAGAGGC
>Ga0315276_10007133_pt1 | contig 10324 bp, 8 predicted proteins | sample YL17G05_0_MG_FD_204542 | JGI IMG/M metagenome (GOLD analysis project Ga0315276, IMG submission 204542) | Sediment microbial communities from Yellowstone Lake, YNP, Wyoming, USA - YL17G05_0 | ecosystem: Environmental > Aquatic > Freshwater > Lake > Sediment | place: USA: Wyoming | collected... | reverse complement strand
ACATCAATGGGAACCGGCCGGGCAACAAGCCGGGTGGCAACAATGTCTACAATCGGCCCGAGAACAAGCCTCGCAACGCCGATCGGGCCACTGCCAGCAGCAACCTGAAGCAGGCACGCCCTGCTACGCGCGCGAACGATGTCTACGCCGATAAGCACGGCAATGTGGCGAAGCGCGACGGCGCTCAATGGGCAACGCGTGACCAGGGCGCGTGGAAGCCTGATCAATCCGTGGCCCGCAACCAGGCCAGCCAGCCACTGCCGGATCGCAAGCCGGCGCAGATGTCCCAGCCTGCGCAGCGGAGTTTCGATAGCAAGGATGCGAATCGCTCGTACCAGTCACGGCAGTCCGGCGCCAGACGTGAACAGTCGCGCCCGGCGCGCGGCGGTGGCGGCAGGCCGCGGCGCTGATCGGAATTGTGGTGGCACCTATGACAGCTTCTGCGCCGGCAGCCAGCAGCGATAGCTCACCGGAGCAGCAGCACTTTTCGCTGGTCCTGGGCGGACCGCTGTTTCGGTTTTTGTGCCGCGCGCGTCTTGCCGACCACGCACTGGGGTTTCTGCCCCGGCGCATCATCGCGTTTTCGCTGTTGGCGTGGTTACCGCTGTTGGTGCTCTGCGCTTTTGAGCGGCGGCTGCTGGGAGGCGCGGCGGTTCCTTTCCTGATGGACGTGGAAGTGCACGTCAAGTTCCTGCTGGCGGTACCGCTGCTGCTCGCCGCCGAGTTGACGGTGCATCAGCGTCTGCGCTTCATCGCCAGGCAATTCCTGGATCGCAAGCTGATTCCTGACAACGCCCTGTCGCGATTCGATGCGGCGATCGCGTCGGTCGTTCGGCGGCGCGAATCCGCCGTGGCCGAGGCGCTGCTGATCGCGTTCGTGTACGCAGTCGGCATTTCAGTCATATGGCGCCACTACACCTCGCTCGACACGGCAACCTGGTACGCCTCATCATCCGCCGAAGGCTCGAAGCTCTCGCTGGCCGGTATCTGGTATGGCTATGTAAGCCTGCCGATCTTTCAGTTCCTGCTGTGCCGCTGGTATTACCGGCTGTTCATCTGGATCGCCTTCCTCTGGAAGGTGTCGCGCATCCGCTTGAGTCTCATACCCACCCATCCTGACAGCACGGGTGGCATTGGCTTCCTCGGCAATACCATTGTCGCCTTCATGCTGCTTGCCTCGGCCCATGGCGCGTTGCTCGCGGGCCAGATTGGTGAGCGCATTTTTCACCTGGGCGCCCTGCTGACGGAGTTCGAGATTGAAGGCGGCATTGTGCTGGTTTTTCTGCTGTGCATGATCGTGGCGCCACTGCTGATGTTTGCGCCGCAGCTGGCCGCTGCCAAGCGCGCTGGCAGGCGCGAATACGGCACCCTGGCTCAACACTACGTGCGTAGTTTCGATGTCAAATGGTTGCGCGGCGGCGCGCCGGCCGCTGAGTCATTGCTGGGAAGCTCGGACATTCAATCGCTCGCTGACCTCGCCAATAGTGTCGCATTGGTGCAGCACATGCGCATTGCGCCGATTACCAGGGGAGCAGTTCTGCAACTTGCGGGCGCCATGCTCGTGCCGATGTTGCCGCTCGCGCTTACTGTAATGCCCTTGGCGGAGCTCGTTAAAGCGCTGTTCAAGATGCTCGCCTAGAGCCGGGATGACGCGCTGCCGGGAGCGCAGCGGCGTCGTGCAGCCGGATTAAGGCGTCTTCTGCCGCAGCTGGAGCACCGAGAGCTTGCTGTAGGTACGATCGAGATCCTGCAGCTCAGCGCCGGGAAGGGCGCTTTCGGCGGCGCGCGCCATGACCGCGAAATCCGCCGCTGGCACCGCCGCGCTGTAATGGTAGCCCTGGTACTGATCGCACCCCAGGGACTTGAGCAGCGCCAGCTGTTCGGGCGTCTCGACACCTTCGGCGACCACCTTCAGGTGCAGACTGTGCGCCAGCGAGACGATGGCCCGCACGATTGAGGCGTCATCCGGGCGTGAGCTTAAGTCGTTGATGAAGCTGCGATCGATCTTCAGTTTGTCAATCGGGAAGCGCCGCAGGTAACTCATGCTCGAATAGCCGGTACCGAAGTCATCCACCGAGACCAGCACGCCCATCTTGCTGAGCTGCTCGAGGATGAGTACCGATTCCTCCGGATCACCCATCAGCGCGCTTTCGGTGATCTCCACTTCCAGCAGGCGCGGATCGAGGCCAAAGTCGGCGAGGGCGCTCTTGATCATCTGCAGCAGTGTGCCGTGACGGAACTGGAAGGCCGAGAGGTTGACCGCCACGCGTATCGGTTCGAGCCCCTCCAGCTGCCAGGCCCGCGCCTGGCGGCAGGCTTCGCGCACCACCCATTCACCGATGGCTTCAATCAGCCCGCCTTCCTCGGCGAGCGGTATGAAATCCAGGGGCGGCACCAGCCCGCGCTCCGGATGTCGCCAGCGGATCAGCGCTTCGGCGCCGTGGATCGCCCCGCTGCGGGTGTCGATCTTCGGCTGGTAGTGCAGTTCGAACTGCTGCAGCCGCAGCGCCTCATGCAGGCCATTCATCAGCGTCGCCTTGTGCTGCGTCGCGGCGCTCATGCCTGGGGAAAAATACTGGACGTTGTTCCGGCCGCGCTGCTTGGCGTGGTACATGGCTGCGTCGGCGTTCGCCATCAGCGCGTCTACCGAGCTGCCGTCAGTCGGGAAAAAGGCGAAGCCGATGCTTGCCGAAGTGTGCAGCTCAACGCCGCCTATCCGCAGCGGCTGACGCAGCGCCTCGACCACCCGGTTGGCGACGATCTCGGCGTCCTTCTGGTTTCCCAGGCGGTCCAGGATCATCACGAACTCGTCGCCGCCCAGCCGGGCAACGGTGTCGATGCTGCGGGCCACGCCCTGCAGCCGCTGCGCGACGTTCTTGAGCAGCTCATCGCCGGCCTGGTGGCCGCATGAATCGTTGACCTGTTTGAAGCGGTCGAGATCGACGACCACCACTGCAAAGCCATGGCCTTCGCGTTCGGCGTGCGCGATGCCCTGCGCCAGCCGATCGTCCAGCAGCACGCGGTTGGGCAGGCTGGTCAGCATGTCATGCGTGGCGAGGTGCCGCAGCTGCCGGTTGGCATCCTCGAGGCCTTCGGTACGCGCCACGACAACTTCCTCGAGCGTCTCAACCTGGCGTCGCAGGATTCGCTCGTTCTGCCACTTGCGCACCAGTGCGCTGGCGCACTGCTGCACCTCGATGGGTTCGAAGGGCTTCTTCACCACCAGCAGCTTGTCGGAATGATCGAGCTTTGCCACGACGTCGGTCCAGTCGTAGTCGGAATGCGCCGAACAGATCACGACCTGTACGTTTGGATCGATGGCCCACAGCCGCAGGATGGTCTCCAGGCCATCCCAGCCCGGCGGCATGCGCATGTCGACGAAGGCCAGCGCGTAGGGGCGGCCTTCCTTCAGTGCCTGCTGCACGCGCTCGACGCCCTCCTGGCCCTGCATTGCGCTGTCGAGCTCGAACCAGGGTCGCGTGGCTGCCGGGGCGGCCTCGCCCAGCAGCAGTCGCTCGGCCAGCTCGAACTCCGGATCGACTTGTGAGCCGCGACCGAGAATCTTGAGGAAGTCCTCGTGAATGGCCCGGTTGTCATCGATGATCAGGACGCGGCGATTGACGATGAGATAATTGTCAGACATTGGCTGCTCCCGGAGGATTGAGCGGCAGGTCGAGCGTAAAAGTGGCGCCCTGACCGGGGCCTTTGCTGGCTGCCCGCAGCGCGCCGCCCATCTCGCGGGCGCCAAGTGCACCACTGTGCAGACCAAAGCCGTGACCGTCCTGCTTGGTCGTGAAGCCGTGGCTGAAGATGCGCGTCAGGTTTTCTGCTGAGATGCCGACGCCGTTGTCACTGACTGCGATGCTGACCAGGCCCTCGCCGGGGGCAATCTGCACCGTGATGCGCCGCTCTGCCGCCGCGCTGTCCTGGCAGGCGTGCTTGGCGTTGCGCAGCAGGTTCACCATGATCTGCAGCACCTTGTGCTTGTCGACCGAGATCTGCGGCACCGGCGCAAAGTCGCGCTCAAGACTGATGGCGTGGCGCGCCAGGCCGCCGGCGTTGATGCGCAGGCTTTCTTCCACGAGCTGGGCGACTTCGACGACTTCGGTGACGCCAGCGAGCTTGGCGTAGCTCTGCTGCATCGAGACGATTTCCTTGATGTGATCAATGTTCTTTCTGAGCGAATCGAGTTCCAGCAGGGCGGTGCTCTGATCGGCGAGCAGATGCTTGGCGAGCGCGTCCAGATAGGCAGGTACCTGCCGTCCGCGTTCGTCGTGTGCGATGAAATGCCCGAGGTCTGGCTGGTGCTCCTGCAGCAGGCTCACCACCTGGCCGAGGCCCGCGGCCTTTGAGCGCCTCAGATTGTCGGTAACCAGGCTGGCCGAGACGTTGACACTGGTGAGCACGTTGCCGACATTGTGCAGCACCGAGGTGGCCACCTCCGCCATGCCGGCGTGGCGCGACGCCTCGCGCAGCTGCATCTGCAGTTGGTCCTCGCGCTCCTCGGCCGCGACCCGCTCGGTGACGTCCAGGTCAATGCCCACCAGGCGCGCGCCGGCCGCAGTGTCATCGGCAACTACCGCCGCCAGTGACTCGATGTGACGAACGGCGCCGTCAGGCAGCACGACGCGGTAGTGAGTGCGCAGCTGCCGGCGCTCGCGCAGCGCCGTCTCCATCGCCTGCCCGGCGGCGGCGCGGTCGGCCGGGTGAATCATGGCCAGCCATTCGCCTAAGGTAGGCTGGAAGTCGGGTGTGGTCTGGCCGTAGAGCGCGCTCATCGTCTCGCTCCACCAGACTTTGCTGCCCTGTTCCTGCAGCTCATAGACGCCGGCGCGCGCAGCTTCGGTCGCCATGCTGAAGCGTATCGAGATAGCCTCGATCTCGGCATGCCGCCGCTTCTCGATTGCCGCCTCAGCCGCCAGCTGCCGCTTCAGGCGGCGCCTGGTTCCCAGCACGAAGACGATGCTCAGCCCGCCGGTGATCAGCAGTGCGATGGTCACTTCACGCTTCTGCCTGATGGCCGAGGCGATGGCGTCGCGGACTACGGCTTGATCGCGCGCTTCGAAACTGGCGTCGATCTCGCGTGTGAGCCGATCGCCCAGCATGATCTGGGCGCGCAGCGGCATGAGTGCGTTGAGCGTGGCGCCATGACTGAGGGTCTGGGCAAGATTGGCGACCACACGTGGCGCATCGCCAAGCGCTGCGGCTTCGCCGCGCCCGGCGAGCCTGGCGAGCAGCGCCGCCGATTCGTTCAGCGCCTCGGCCGATTGCCGGCCGAGGGCACCGGTGTCGACAGCGTCGGCAGCGCCGTTGGTAAAGGTGCGAAAGTTGGCGCGCGCCTCGCTGGCCAGGTTGCGCAGCGGCCAGGAATGATCGAGGGCCGAGGCACGCTGCGCATCAGCGGCGAGCTGCGCCAGCAGCACCAGCGCAATGGGCAGCGCCACCGCCAGAAACTGCAGCGCAATAAGGCCTTCGGTGGACCGTTTCATGGCTGCAAAGCAAGGCCGATCACAGGTATTCCCGCTTCATATAGGTGCTTTCGGCACCCTACGGGATTAGTTGAGCAGCTGTCTCTTAGTGCCCACAAATTGCGACTTCCGTCACGTTGCCGGCGCGCTGATGCGCAGCGCGCCGGCAGGTGCCGGCTTCGCCCGGATCAGCCGGCGAAGAACACCGCGAGTTTGTTGCCATCGGAGTCGCGGAAGTAGCCGGCGTAAAAGTCATCGCCGCGAGGACCCGCCGGGCCTTCGTCCTTACCGCCCAACTCAATCGCCTTCTGGTACACCGCGTCGACCTCGGCCTTGCTGCTGGCGGCCAGCGCAACCATTACGCCGTTGCCAACGGTGGCCGCCTTGCCATCGGCCGGTTTGATGATGAACAGCATGGGTGCGGTGGGCGAGGTTCCCCAGGCTACGTATTTCTCGGTCTCCATGGTGCGCTTGGCGCCCATTACGGTGAGCAGCTGGTCGTAGAATTTCGCGGCACGGTCCTTGTCGTTGGTTCCCAGCGTTACATAGCCAATCATTTGAGTTGCCCCTGGCAGTTGTTGATGACGGCATTATAGGCTGGAACATTCGGCGGATGGCTGCTGGGACTCCTGCCATTCAGGCCATAAGTTTGCCGATGTCGGCAGATGGGTGGTATATATAAAGGGTCGGACGCCGTCCTGGGGCGTAGACGAGCAACAACAACAACAATGAGGGGCTTATGAACGTCAAGAAAATCACTTTATTGGTAGGACTGGCGATCGCCGTGGTCGGCGCTTTTGTCACGATTCCCTACGCTGCGTTAATCCTGCTGGTTGGTGGCCTGGTGTATGGCCTGTGGATCGAAGCTGATAACCAGGTTCGCGCCATGGTGTCGGCGTTCGTCCTCACGACGTTTGCGGAGTCATTCACAAAGGCTTTTGCCGATTCGGCGCCGGCACTCGGCACCCACCTGGCAGGCATCGTCGGCAACCTTGGTGCCTTGACCGCAGGTGTCGCCCTGATGATCGTCTTCCGCAATATCTACGCACGCGCAAACGCCTGACAGGTGACCTTGTGTGGTTTGACCGGGCGGGCCTGTCAGGTGGCGGGCCCGCTCCGTTTGGCTGGCAGCTGCGGAGCCTGCTTCGCCAGCGTCTCGACGAGCGCCAAATAGTCGCTCAGGCCCGGTGTCTGCAGTCCCGGCACCTTACCCAGATCGTCCCAGTGGCGGACCCGCACGGCTTCCCTGTAAAAGCGCTCGCTCTCGAATTTCGCCACTTCATGCATCGCCATCGGACCGCCCTGTAGTTTCAGCGTAATGACCGAGGCGGGACTCAAGCTGGCGAAATACTCAGGGTTGGTGGTCAGCAGATAGCGCTTGGCCGGAACGTGCAGGCGCACGGGTTCCGACACCTCGGGGCCAAATCGCCTGGCGAGCCAGTCGCTGCCGATCTGTTCGTGATGCGCGTCCACGACCCAGTCGACGATGTCGTCCGGCACGTCTTCGAGCAGATGGCCGATGTCGTGCAGTAGCGCGGCAACGACCAGCTCCGGCGGTGCGGCGGCGGTCTGGGCGAAGTGGGCGGCCTGCAGTGCGTGCTCGCTCATCGAGACGCGCTCGCCGAAATACGCACCCGAGCCGCGCTGCTGAAAAATTCCGAGTATCTCTGCGCCGACGTTCATGGGCTTAAGTCCGGCGGCAGTTCGCGGCGCAGCAGCGCGGCCTCGCTGTACACGCTGTCGCGAGTCAGATAGCAGCCGCGCAGGTGGCGCAGCTGGCTGGCCGATGAAAATGCGGTGCGGCCGTGCAGAATGCGCTGATTGTCGAACACCACCAGATCGCCGTCGCGCAGCCTGAAGCGCAGCTGAAATCGCGGCTCGCGCAACAGCACGGCAAAGCGCCGGTAAGCAGAATAGAACAGGCTGGCCTCGCCGGCAGCGAGCCGCAGCGGGGCAATCGAGCGGTTGTTGTAGTGCACGGCGCTGACCTCGCCGGCGCAGGACAATTGAATCAACGGCCTCTCGGCGTACAGTTCGGCATCCTTGGAGCGGTACAGGAAGGGCACCGGCGTGCGCGTCAACAGTGCGAAGGCGTCGGCCGAGGTCGCGCGCAGATATTCGGCAATGGCGAAACCGTCGCCGAACAGGCTAGCGCCGCCGTCGGCAGCGGTACGCAAGGCATGTAGCACCTGAAACCCCGGCACCGGCTCGCGGTAAGGGTTGTCGGTATGCAATCCCAGCCCTAAGTCGGTGTACGCCAGATTTTCCGCCTGTGGCACCGAGCGAACATCGAATACCAGGCCATAGTTGGTTTCCGCGACACGCCCCATGAGCGCCGCGGCCTGGAGGATCCCTGCTGCGTGCGACGGCACCTCGCTTAACAGCGCCACACCGTCCTGCAATAGCCGCCCGAGCCAGCGGGCGCGCAGCGAGCGATTGCTTTGAGCGGCGGCGAATGTGGCCCAGGCGAAATCGCGAGAGGCATCGAGGCGCGCGCCCTCGAGCCAGGGCCTCGGCGTGATGGCGAGTCGCTGCTCCGAACTGTTCGATGCGTGTGCCAGCAGCCACTGGAGTTCGAACGCCGCCGGGCGCGATTCGGCTTCCCATTCGATCCGCAGCGTGGCGCCATGCACTGCCGCCAGGCAGATTCGCGGGTGCTCGGGCAAATCCGCGACATCGATGAGTCGCTGGCCACTGTGAGGGTCGCGATCTTCGCGCACGTTGTCGCGCAGCCACAGGCTCGCGAATTCGCTGAGGGTACCGTCGCTCCATTCGATGCCGAGCCTGTCGGGCAGCGACCACACGCGCTTCACGGCAGCAACTTGATTCACGGCAGACATCTCCCGCTTGTGGTGCTTTACCAGTTGGCCTCGACCAGCGGACGCATGCGTCGCCACAGTGGTCCGGCGTGACCATCGCCTATGGTCTGGCCATCAAGGCTGGTCACCGCAATGACACCGCGGGTCGCGGAGCTCAGCCAGATCTCATCAGCAGCGCGCAGCTCGCTCGCGCTGACCGGCACGCTGCGGCAGGGGATGGCATGTGCGCTCGCCAGCTCTTCAATCAGGGCTCGCATCGTGCCAGGCAGCAGCAGGTGGGAACGCGGTGGCGTGCGGATTTCACCATTGATCACCACGTGCACGGCGGAAGAACTGCCGTCGGTGAGCCAGCCATCGCGCAACAGGATGGCTTCAGCAGCGCCGGCTTCTGCCGCCTGTTGGCGCAGCAGCACATTGGCAAGCAGGGCCACCGATTTGATATCGCAGCGCGCCCAACGGGTATCGGCTGCGGTGATGCAGGCCACGCCGCTGGCGAGTGCTGCCGGTGAGCTCACCGGGAACGGCGCGCAAAACGCGAATACCGTTGGCGTCAGCTCCGGGAGCGGCGCGTGGTTGCGCCCGTACTCAGCGCCGCGCGAGATCTGCAGGTAAACATACAGATCACCTGCGCCGTTGGCCGCGATCAGCGCCTGCAACAGCGCGCTCCATTGTGCAGCACTGTACGGATTGCGGATGCGCAGTGCTGCCAGGCTGTTGGCAAGTCGCTCCAGGTGACTATTGAGCCGCGCCGCCCGGCCTGCATGGACCGCGATGACTTCATAGACGGCATCCGCAAACAGGAAGCCGCGATCGAGCGGCGAGACGCGTGCCTCGCGCAGTGGCAGCAGCGCGCCGTTGAGATGGCAGATGGGGAGGGGCTCTGCCACAGATCCTAGAACCAGAGGCTGATGGTGTCGATCATGCGGCGCCACCAGCCGCCGGCGGTTATGGCAACGGCAGGATACAAGGGCACGCGTACTACTGTTTTGCCACCCAGATCGACCTGCAATTCACCGATTACGGTCGCGGTGGTCAGCGGCGCCATGAGTGGCCGCTGCAGTGTGGTGCGCGTGGTAATACTCAGGCCCTGGCCGTGCGGCACGGTGATCTGCACATCGGCGGCGGGTACCGCGGCCAGGTATTGTTCGCTGCCCTTGTAGACCCGGCTCTTGAGTATGGTTTCGCCGCGCTTGCGTATCGTTACGCTTTCGAAGAAGTTGAAACCATAGGCGAGCAGCGCGGCGCTGCCGGTTTCGCGTTCCTTGACTCCCCTGGCGCCCAGTACCACCGATACCAGGCGCATCCCCTGGCGCCGGGCCGAGCTGATCAGGCAGTAACCCGCAGATTCGGTGTGACCGGTCTTGATGCCATCGACACTCGGGTCGCGCTCCAGCAGGCCGTTGCGATTTTCCTGGCGAATGTTGTTCCAGGTGTATTCACGCAGCGAATAGATCGGGTAATACTCGGGAAAGTCGCGCACGATGGCGCGCGACAGGATGGCAAGATCGCGCGCCGTGCTGTAATGGCTGGGCGAGGGCAGACCGCTGGCATCCTCGAAGTGCGTGCCGTTCATGCCCAGACGCTTCGCCCAGGCATTCATCATCTGCACAAAAGCGGGTTCACTGCCGCCAACCCGTTCGGCCAGCGCGATCGTGGCATCGTTGCCGGATTGCACGATCATGCCCTTCAGCAGCACCTCGACCGGCACCCGGGTTCCTACCTGCACAAAAGTGCGCGAGCCTTCCGCGCGCCAGGCGTGCTCGCTGATCAACACCTGTTCATCAAGCTTCAGCCGGCCGTCACGCAGTGCGTTGAAGATCACATAGGCACTCATGAGCTTGGTCAGGCTGGCCGGCTCGATCTTCTGGTCAGCCTGCGATTCGGCCAGGGTCTGGCCGGAGGCGAAATCTATCAGTATCCAGTTGCGCGCTTCGATGCCTGGTGCCGCAGGCATGGGCGCTGGCGCCGGTGCGGGTGCGGACATTGCCGCTGCGGCTCGTTGCGGGAATGAAACGGCAATCAGCAGACTCAGCAAGC
>Ga0315276_10007129_pt1 | contig 10327 bp, 7 predicted proteins | sample YL17G05_0_MG_FD_204542 | JGI IMG/M metagenome (GOLD analysis project Ga0315276, IMG submission 204542) | Sediment microbial communities from Yellowstone Lake, YNP, Wyoming, USA - YL17G05_0 | ecosystem: Environmental > Aquatic > Freshwater > Lake > Sediment | place: USA: Wyoming | collected... | reverse complement strand
ATCGCGAGGGCGTGCCCATCGTCTGCGTGCCGAAGACCATGGACAACGACGTCCACGGCACCGACTACTGCATCGGCTTCTCGACCGCCGTCACGCGCAGCGTCGAGTTCATCCACTCGCTGCGCACGGCCGCGGGCTCGCACGAGCGCATCGCGGTGATCGAGCTGTTCGGGCGCTACTCGGGCGAGACCTCGCTCATCTCGGCCTACCTGGCCGGCGTGGACCGCGCCGTGATCTCCGAGGTGGACTTCGACGTGGACAGGCTGGTGGACTTCCTGGTGAAGGACCGGAAGAGCAACCCCAGCGCCTACGCCATCGTGACCATCTCCGAGGGCGCCAAGCCGATCGGCGGCCAGATGCACCTGAGTGGCGAGGCCGACGCGTTCGGCCACAAGAAGCTCGGCGGCGTCGGGCTCTATCTCTCGGGCGAGATCGAGAAGCGCTCGGGCGTCAGCACGCTCTACCAGCAGGTCGCCTATCTGATGCGCAGCGGCGAGCCCGATGCGCTCGACCGCATGGTCGCGACCACCTACGGCTACCTGGCGACCGACCTGCTCCTGAAGAGGCAGAGCGGACGGATGGTCGCCCTGCGCGACGGCAAGTACACGACGATCTCGGCCAACGTCATCGCCGAGGGGCGGAAACGCGTGGACGTGGACGAGCTCTACGACATCGAGAACTACCGCCCGAAGGTGGCGCACCTGCTCGGCAAGCCGATGTTCCTGTATTAGCAGCCGCAGCACGGGGCCGCCGCGGCAGGCCCGCCGTCTCCTCGTCCTTGCCGCACACGGAAACGGCCGTGCAGCCGGTCCGCTTCGCCGCCTGTTCGCACTGATGGCAGAACATGCTCAAGTGAACTTCCTCCCGTTCCCGGGTTCACGGTCGGTCCCCCGCAGCAGCGACTCCAGGGCCGACCAGACGTTGATGGTCATCTCCCGCACATCCACCCGGCCCCCGCCCAGGTGGCCGAAGGCGAAGACGGCTCCCTGCACGAGCAGAGCGCCCTCCCGGGGCCCCAGGCGGGCCCCCAGTAGGCCCTTCTCTCCCGCTTCGACCAGGCACGACTCGATGAAGTCCCGGGTCCGGCGTTTGAAGCCCTTCATCCGCTTCGCCCGGTGGGCTCCGCAGAGCCGGGCCAGGTCGTCCGAGAACAGCAGCCGCGCCAGGTGCGGGTGCGCCACGAGCACGGCCACCCGGCCCCGGAAGAAGACGCCGAGCCGCTCGATGGGGTCCGCCCCGGCCGGAGGGGCGACCGCGAAGAGCATCGCCTCCATGCGCTTCACGACCGCGTCCACGATGGCGTCCATGTCCGGGAAGTGCCGGAACAGGGCGCCGTCCGTGACGCCGACCTCGTTCGCCAGGGCACGGGCCGTGAAGCGCCGTCCTCCCTGCTCGGCCATGACGCGCAGCGCCGCGTCGGCGATCTCGGCCCGGCGCACCTCTGTGGGCTTGCGGCGTCGCGGCTGCGTCCGGGTCGGTTCCATGGCGGGCAGGATACACAAGTAAGTGTTTACTTACAAGCGGGGGCGTGGTATCCCTTCCGGAGAGTGGCGACCCGCGCCGGACCGCGCGCGCCGCGCTCCGAACCCGACCCACAGGAGTCCCCGATGAGCGAGACCTGGCAGGACCTGCTGATGCGCGACCACGAGACGACCGAGAAGGTCTTCGCCGCCATGGAGAAGCCCTTCACGTCCCCCGCGGGACCGGACCCCGGCCTGGTCGTGAAGCTCTTCGACTACGTGCGCAACTACGTGGACCGCTGCCACAACCAGAAGGAGGAGCAGCACCTCTTCCCGCTCGCCGAGCAGCGCGGCATCTCGCGGGGAAGCGGCCCGCTTTCCGTGATGCTGGCGGAGCACGAGGCGGCGAAGGCCTTGCTGGCGCGGCTCGAGCCCCTGGTCCAGGCCTACGCGGCCGGGGACGCCACGAGGCTGGAGGCGCTGCGCGCGACGTTCAGCGAGTACGTGGCGCTCTGCAAGGACCACTACTGGAAGGAGAACGACGTCCTCTTCCCGATGGCCGCGCGCGCGATGAGCGAGGCCGACGGCGCGGCGGTCGTGCGGGGCATCGAGCAGGTCGAGGCCGGGCTCGGCGCCAGCACGCGGGCGGACTACTACCGGCTCGCCGAGGAGCTGATCCAGGCGGGCCGGCTGCAGGACCTGTCCTTCGGCGTCAAGCGCGACGTGCTCGCGGCCATCCTCAACACGCTGCCCGTCGAGCTGTCCTTCGTGGACCAGGACGACACCGTGCGCTACTTCAGCCACGAGCGGTCCGAGAAGATCTTCCCGCGCACCCGCGGCGTGATCGGCGCGAAGGTCCAGAACTGCCATCCGCAGAAGAGCGTGCACGTCGTGAACCGGATCCTGGCCGATTTCAAGGCCGGGAAGCGCGAGGTCGCGGAGTTCTGGCTCGAGCTGGGCCCGCGCTTCCTGCACATCCGCTACTGGCCCGTGCGTGACCCGGGCGGCCGCTACCTGGGCTGCCTCGAGACCGTGCAGGACGTCACGGGCATCCGCGCGCTCACCGGGCAGAGGCGGCTGCTGGACCAGGGCTGAGCGCGCACCCGCGTCCCGCGGAGCGCTCGCACAGGCCATCCGGGGGGCGCAAGGCCCCACGACGCCGGCCCGTGCCCGGTCCCTCCGGGTTCCGTCGGCAGCTACCGCCGACCCGGCTTGACTAACAGCCCTCATGTCAGCAGCTTCATATCTCGGCGCCACTATCAGATAGGAACTCGTGATGGAAGCTGGAACATCAAGACCGAACGATGGCTCGAGCGGTTCAAGCCGGCTGCCCTGGACGCCGGCGTCAAGCTCGCGCACCAGCGCCTCGAGATCTTCCGCGAGGTCGTGTCAAGCCTCGACCACCCGGACGCGGGACCGCGTTCCGTACCGTCCAGGCGCGGATGCCGACGGTGTCCCTCGGCACCGCCTGTTGGACGCTGTTGATGCTGAACGGCCTCGGGCTCATCACCACGCTCGGCCCGCGTCGCGATGGCGTCCGCTTCGAAGCCAACCTCGAGCATCACCACCACTACGTCTGCGTGCGCCCAGGGCTGGCCCGGGACTTCGAGAGCACCGAGCTCGACGCGCTCCGCATCCCTGACGCCGTGAACGGATTCGGCAGCGTCGTCGCCACGCACGTCGAGCTGCGAGGCATCTGCGACAGGTGTACAAGAGGGCAAGCCGGGGAATCGGCGCCCAGGAACTCCAGGCAGTGGCAAGGCCGCGAAAGGAGGAAGTCATGACGGAGAAGAAGAAGCTGACCACCAACGCGGGGGCGCCCGTCGCCGACAACCAGAACATCATGACCGCGGGTCCGCGCGGGCCGGCGCTGCTGCAGGACGTCTGGTTCCTGGAGAAGCTCGCCCACTTCGACCGCGAGGTGATCCCCGAGCGCCGCATGCACGCCAAAGGCTCGGGCGCCTACGGCACCTTCACGGTCACCCACGACATCACGAAGTACACGAAGGCGAAGATCTTCTCCTCCATCGGCCGGAAGACCGACCTCTTCGTGCGCTTCTCCACCGTGGCCGGCGAGCGCGGCGCGGCGGACGCCGAGCGCGACATCCGCGGCTTCGCGATGAAGTTCTACACCGAGGAGGGAAACTGGGACCTGGTCGGCAACAACACGCCGGTCTTCTTCCTGCGCGACCCGCTCAAGTTCCCGGACCTCAACCACGCGGTGAAGCGCGACCCGCGCACGAACCTGCGCAGCGCGAAGAACAACTGGGACTTCTGGACCTCGCTGCCCGAAGCGCTGCACCAGATCACCATCACCATGAGCGACCGGGGCATCCCGTACTCGTACCGCCACATGCACGGCTTCGGCAGCCACACCTTCAGCCTGATCAACGCGAAGAACGAGCGCTTCTGGGTCAAGTTCCACCTGGTCTGCCAGCAGGGCATCAGGAACCTGACCGACGCCGAGGCCGAGGCCATCGTCGCCAAGGACCGGGAGAGCCACCAGCGCGATCTGTACGAGAGCATCGAGAAGAGCGACTTCCCGCGCTGGAAGATGTTCATCCAGGTCATGCCCGAAAGGGATGCGGCCAAGCGCCCGTACAACCCGTTCGATCTGACCAAGGTCTGGTTCCACAAGGACTACCCGCTGATCGAAGTGGGCGTGATGGAACTCAACAGGAATCCGGAGAACTACTTCGCCGAGGTCGAGCAGTCCGCTTTCAACCCGGCCAACGTCGTGCCCGGCATCGGCTTCTCGCCAGACAAGATGCTCCAGGGCCGGTTGTTCTCCTACGGTGACGCCCAGCGCTACCGCCTTGGCGTCAACCACCACCTGATCCCCGTGAACGCGGCGCGCTGCCCGTTTCACAGCTACCACCGCGACGGCACCATGCGGGTGGACGGCAACCACGGCTCGACACTCGGCTACGAGCCCAACAGCTATGGCGAGTGGCAGCAGCAGCCCCACGCCGCCGAGCCACCGCTCGGCATCGAGGGCGCGGCCGGCCACTGGGATCATCGCCAGGACGACGACTACTACTCGCAGCCCGGGCTCCTCTTCCGCCTGATGAAGCCCGAGCAGCAGAAGGCGCTCTTCGAGAACACCGCCCGCGCCATGGGCGACGCGCCCAGGGAGGTCAAGGTCCGCCACATCGGCAACTGCTGCAAGGCCGATCCGGCCTACGGCGAAGGCGTGGCCAGGGCCCTGGGCATTCCTATGAGCGAGGTCCCGAAGCAGGGGTAGCGCGGTCGAGGCTGACAGCGCGGCGGCACGCGGGGCCCGGGAAGCGACGACCCCCCGCAACTCGCTGAGTCGCAGGGGGCTCTCGGGTGCTGGCTCACTGAGTGTAACAGTGTTCGACGCGGCCGCCCGGGCTGGGCCGAGCCCGAGATCTGGTTCCGCGTCGTCCACGTCGCCGTGGACCGCCCGGGCGCGCCAGGCGCCACCTACCGCGAACAGGCGGTCGAGATCGCCCTCGGGCCCAACGGGGCCTTCGAGAACGGCAACATCGGCACCCTGACGCGCCGTGTACCCGCCGACCGGGTCGTGAGCGCCGTGCCACCGCGCCGGGGCAGGCCCAAACCGCCGAAAGAACCTAGGACGCCCCGGGTGGTCGAGCTTCTCCGGAAGGCCATCGAGTGGCGGGCCCTCCTCATATCCGGCCACGTCCCCAACCAGGCCGAGATCGCCCGAAGAGAACGGATCACCCGGGCCCGGGTCACCCAGGTTCTAGGCTTGCTTCGCCTCGCGCCCGAGATCCAGGAGCAGATCCTGTCAATGCCCGACGTGGTCCGCCGGCCAGCAGTCACGGAACGCGCCCTACGCCCGATCGCCCAACTTGATGCTGGCGACCAGCCCGGCGCCTTTAAGTCCCTCAATGCAACTCCCCGATCCGTCCCACGAGCCGGGATGAACCGCCCCACACGACATCGTTGGTAGACGGCGGCCTCACTCCGAACAAGGACCGGGGGCGATATTGAGCCCATTCCCAGACGGGACGGTCTTCCGACCGCCGCGGCGTTCTTGCAGGCACTTGCTGCGGCGCAGCTGATTCCCGGTCGGACCGACTCTCGGTGCCCGGGGAGCGAGGCACGCCTTCCGCAGCTCACTCAGTCAGGGCCACGAACCTCCTGCGCCGTCGCGCGCAGCCGTCGCGGAGGTAGGCAGGCGCTAGGCAGAGGAGCCCCGCCGAGACATCGGACGCGTCTCGCTCCCACCTGGCCACGATGCGAGCGCAGGCCGCAAATGACCCAGGCAAAGCCCCCCTCGCCGTTCAACCGCGACCGGTCTGTTTGTGGAAGTTCTTGGCCGCCTTGCGGATGATCTTCCACTTGCGCTCCTCCTCGGCACGAAGACGCGCATCCGTCTTCATCGCGGCGACCCGCGCCTCGCGAAGCAGCTTGTGGTAGCTGGCCAGGCGCTCGGGCGGCAGCACTCCTGACTCGACAGCAGATCGGACAGCGCAGGCGGGCTCGTCAATGTGCGTGCAGTCATGGAAGCGGCACGAGCGGGCCGTCCGCTCGATGTCCGGGAAGGCCGAGGTGACTCCCCCCTCCGATCCCGTCAGGCCCAGGGCCCGCAGGCCCGGAGAGTCGACGAGCACTCCCCCGCTGGGTATCTGGATCAACTCGCGCACGACGGTCGTGTGCCGCCCGCGCCCGTCGCTTACGCGCACCTCGCGCGTCTCTTGCCGTTGCTCACCGAGGAGCGTGTTGATCAGTGTGGACTTCCCAGCGCCCGAGGGCCCGATCAGGACGGCTGTGCGATGACCCGAGACGTATGCGAGGAGCAACTCGACCCCCTCGCCGACGAGCGCGTTCATCGCGAGCACGTCCGCGCCCAGCGCGACCGACTCGACTGCCCCACGCGCTGCATCCGGTTCAGCGGAGAGATCCGCCTTTGTGAGCACGACTACCGGGACGGCACCCGAATCCCACGCCAGCGAGAGTTCGCGCTCGATCCGGCGGAGGTTGGGCGGCCCAGCGATCGGGTGGACGACAAACACGGTGTCGATGTTCGCGGCCAGCACCTGAGCGTCGGAGGTCTTCCCCGGGTCGCCGCGCGTGATGGCGTTCATACGTTCGAGTACGGCTTCGATGAGCGGGACATCGAGGTCGTCCGGGGCCAGCGCGGCCACCCAGTCGCCAACAGCCGGCAGATCCGCAGGACCGCTGGCGGACTTCAACAGACGGGCCGAGGGCTTCGCGCGGACGACACCGGCTGGCGTCGCAACAAGCGCGCTGCCGCGGTCCCTGCGGATCACCCGGGCGGGCGTCAGACCCTCGGCAACATACGGCTCGAAGAGCGCCTGCCAGCTTGGGGAGTAGCCGAGTCGTCGAAGTGAGGGGAACTCAGGCAAAGCGAGTCCTTCTGTCTCGGGTTGATTGGGGCTTGCCAGCAAGAGGCGGACATCCATGCGTCAAGTACGCAGCGGCCGGGGGCCGCCTGGCAGTGTACCCTGCGCGAGCGCCGTAGTGCTCACTCCAGATTCCCTCTGCGACCCTCGCCACCAACCGCGTGGCCAGCACGAGGGGCCAAGTACGGTCCGCCCATCCAGTAGAGCCCCGCTCGATTCGCGCGAGGAGCTTCTCCGAGCAGTGGTATTCCTCGCCGGCCTCGATCACCACCGCGATCCTGAGGTTCGATCATCCCATCCGGGTCTCTCAGCCCGCAAACGAGAACCCCCCCCAACTCGCTGAGTCGCAGGGGGCTCTCGGGTGCTGGCTCCTCGGGTAGGATTCGAACCTACAACCCTCCGGTTAACAGCCGGATGCTCTACCGTTGAGCTACCGAGGAACAACGTGCGCAAGGGAACGGGGGCGTGTCCCCGTGTCTCGAAGTCGAAACGAGGCGAAGCAGTGTACTGAGCGGCGGCGGGTCCGGTCAAGTTGGCGTATCAAGCCGTCTAAGATGTGACCCGTGGGTGGACGGGAACGACGGGGGCGCCGACGTCTCCCGGGAAAGGGGCGCGGCGCCTACCCTTTCTGCCAGTACTTAGGCCGATGGACCGCCTGCAGGACACGCTTGCGCATTCTCAGGCTGGTCGGCGTGACCTCGAGCAGCTCGTCCTCGCGGACCCATTCAAGTGCCTGCTCGAGCGACTTCTGGTGCACCGGGAAGAGGTGCACACCCTCATCTGCGGTTGAGGAACGCATGTTGGTGAGCTTCTTTTCCTTCACGATGTTGACATCGATGTCCTCTTCGCGGGTGTTCTCGCCAACGATCATGCCCTCGTAGACGCGCTCGCCCGGCGCGACGAACATCTCGCCGCGGTCCTGGACGTGCTCCAGTGCATAGGCGGTGACCTTGCCGGGGCGGTCCGCGACCAGCGCCCCGGTCACGCGGTGCGGGATCTCCCCGGCCCACGGCTCGTAACCGTCGAACAGGTGGTTGAGGAGTCCCGTGCCGCGCGTGTCCGTCAGGAACTGGTTGCGGAAGCCAATGAGCCCCCGCGAGGGGATGTGGAACTCGAGGCGCACGCGTCCGGTGCCGTGGTTGACCATGTTGGTCATGCGGCCGCGACGCGCGCCCATCTTCTGCGTCACCACGCCGACGTACTCCTCCGGACAGTCGATGACGAGCTTCTCGAAGGGCTCGTGGCGCACGCCGCCGATCTCGCGCGTGATGACCTCGGGCTTTCCAGCCGCCAGCTCGAACCCCTCGCGCCGCATCATCTCGATGAGGATGGCCATCTGGAACTCGCCGCGGCCCGAGACCTTGAAGCCGTCCGGCGTGTCGCCCGGCTCGATCCGCAGGCTCACGTTGATCAGCAACTCGCGCTCGAGCCGCTCCTTGAGGTTCCTCGAGGTGACGTAGCGGCCCTCCTGGCCCGCGAAGGGCGAGGTGTTGACCTGGAACATCATGCTCACCGTGGGTTCGTCGATGACGACCTGCGGCAGTGGCCGCGGGGTCTCGGCGTCGGTGATGGTCTCGCCGATGTTGACCTCGGAGAAACCGGCCAGCGCCACGATGTCGCCCGGCCCGGCCGTCTCGACCTCGGTCCGATCGAGGCCCTCGAAGACGTAGAGGTTCGTCACCCGGGCCCGCTCGGCCCGCCCGTCGACCCGCACCAGCGCCACGTCCTGCCGGGCCGTCACGTGCCCGTTCACGATGCGCCCGATCGCCAGGCGCCCCACGTAGTCGGAATAGTCGAGGTTCAGCACGAGCATCTGCAGCGGCATCTCCGGTTCGTAGCAGGGCGCGGGGATGGTGCGCATGATCTCGTCGAACAGGGGCTCGAGCGGGAGGTTCTCGCCGTCCGGCGCGAGCCGGCAGATACCCTCGCGGGCAATGGTGTAGAGCACCGGGAAGTCGAGCTGCTCCTCGGTGGCGTCGAGGTCGATGAACAGGTCGTAGACCTCGCTGAGCACCTCCTGCGGGCGGGCGTCCTTGCGGTCGATCTTGTTGATGACCACGATCGGGGGCAGGCCCAGCTCGAGGGCCTTGCGCAGCACGAAGCGCGTCTGCGGCAGCGGGCCCTCGCTGGCGTCCACCAGCAGCAGTACGCCGTCCACCATCTTCAGGGTGCGTTCCACCTCACCGCCGAAGTCGGCGTGCCCCGGCGTGTCCACGATGTTGATCTTGGCGGACCCGAAGCGCACGGCGGTGTTCTTGGCGAGGATGGTGATGCCCCTTTCGCGCTCCAGGTCGTTCGAATCCATCACCCGCTCCACCACTTCCTGGTTCTCGCGGAACACGCCGCTCTGCCAGAGCATGGCGTCCACCAGCGTGGTCTTGCCGTGGTCAACGTGGGCGATGATGGCGATGTTGCGCAGATCCTCGCGCACGGCGAGGCCGGCCTTCGGGGTCCTGCCGCGCTCGTCGCGCGGCTTCACGGGCTTGGTCATCGTGACCCGTTGGACGGGACTGCCGCAGGCGGCGTCCCGAGGAAGCCGGCGAGCGCGTCCCAGTAACCGGCGCGCTCGTCGAGGGAATCGTAGGAGTAGAGCGCGAGCGTGCGGTAGCCGAGCTCGATCGCCCCCTTGAGCTTGGCTGCGGTCGCCGCGGCGGTCGAGTTGAAGACCGCGATCCCGGGCACCACGCGCCCCGTGCCGAGATCGGACGAATAGGCCAGCATCTGGCTGAGCACGGTCTGCACCTCGGGCGCGTAACACATCACGAACACGCGATCGAGCAGGCCCTCGCGCACCCAGGCACGCCACTCCTGGGCATGATGCCGCTCGGCCTAGACCGTGTCCGCCAGCACCGCGGCGCTGAGCGCCAGACCCGGACGGCTGCGCGCGAGCGAGTCGCGCACGCCGCGCACGATGGCCGTGACTTGCGCGCGCTGGAAAACCATCCAGGACGAGTCGAGCGCCGCGCGCCGGACCGCAGGCTCGAGTCCGAACCGCGCGGGATCGGCGCCCTGCTCGAGCGCGAAGACAGCACGCGCGTTCGCGTCGAGTCCAGCGAATGCGCCGGGCTCCCGGATGTAGTCGAGGTGGATACCGTCCACGGCGTAGCGAGTGGCGATCTCCCGCGCGATCGAGGCGATCCAGGCGCGCACGGCGGGCCGCGCCGGACTCAGGTAGACGCCCTCGACCCCCAGCCAGCGGCGCTCCCCGGCGCTCAACTGTGTCATCGAGCGGCCATCGGGCAGGTGCGCCACCCACTCGGGATGCCGGTTCAGCACATGGCGCGGATCGCTCGGCCGGTTCGGCGCCGACCACACCAGCACGCAGTTCATCCAGGCGTGGACCTCGAGCCCGGCCGCGTGTGCGCGCTCCAGCACGAGCGCGAGCGGATCGAAGCCGGACCGGTCCAGCGCCTCGGAGCGCGGCAGCAGGTCCGAGCGGTAGTAGGCGTCGCCGCGGCCCACGACCTGCACCAGGAGCCCGCGCACGCCGGCCGCGCTGGCACGCGTCAC
>Ga0315276_10007128_pt1 | contig 10328 bp, 10 predicted proteins | sample YL17G05_0_MG_FD_204542 | JGI IMG/M metagenome (GOLD analysis project Ga0315276, IMG submission 204542) | Sediment microbial communities from Yellowstone Lake, YNP, Wyoming, USA - YL17G05_0 | ecosystem: Environmental > Aquatic > Freshwater > Lake > Sediment | place: USA: Wyoming | collected... | reverse complement strand
GCCACGGTCAGAACCGGATTCGGGAAATCCGACTGTCCGGGATCGCAGGGGGGCTTGAGGAAACGTGAGATAGGAAGGAATTAGGAACCCGTGGTGCAGATCGAAAGAGCACATGTCGGTAACTCTCCTTCTAAGTTTGCGCGCGCCTCAATTCTATCCCGACAAAAAACGGTCCAAAAGGGAGATGAGTGTGCTGGAAAACCTTTACAGCGGCACCTTTAGTCTTTTAGCTACCCTGTTTCCCAGCATATTACAAAAATCACCTCAGGTGACATCGCATGTTACCCATAAAACATTGAAAAACCCGCATTGGAAAGGTTTGGAAGTACACTCATCTCCCTTTTCAATGCAACGTTGAGGTTCACTCATCCAGGCGGGACGCCTTTCCTACCGGTGTCAGGATGTCAGAATTTTTTTTCAGAATTTTTTTATTGACAACATTTTCGTTTTATGTAATTTAAAGCTATCAAATACAAATACAGCAAATAGATATATATAAAATCGTAGGGTGCGTTCCCCTTGCCTACCGGTAGGCAGTTGGATTACCCCTTACGAATTATAAAAATTCAAAATGCGTTTGTATTATTGAGCTTCGAAAAAGTAATGGAACATTATCCATTTTATTACATCCCCCCTTCCTCCCCTCTCCCCAAGGCCTGGGGAGAGGGGAGGGGTGAGGGGTATGACTTGGCGAATGTCATCTATTAAATGCTCCTGCTAATAATTCCTTGGCATAGTATTGCCAAAGGGCATACGGAGTAAATGAGTTTTTTCTTTTAGAGCTTATTTACCACTCCTAAAAAGAGGAGGGGCAAGTGGAACACAGCTTATTAAAGCCTGGTATTCGAAATTTTGAAGTCAGGTTTTCTTTTAACTCAAAAGACTTCATTAGAACAGGAGGTATTAGTAATGAGGAGCGGTGAAAAGAACCGATTTTCTGTTTATGTTCTCATGGGGGTGCTGGCTTTCTCCATACTCTTTTTAGGAGGGAAGGCGGATTCTCAAACCTCTATATCCAAAGCTGTAACAACAGGCTCCACCGTGACAACCATTAGCACTGAAAAAGACCCGATCAACATGGCAACAGGAGAATACTTCTTTTTCATGGGCCTCTTCAATCTTGGAGGGCCACTGCCGTTGACCTACAGAATGTACTATGGTTCTCAGGTTGATTCGAAGAGGGATGTCGATGATGGATTTCCATATCTGCCCTTTAGCAGTAATCATGGACGTCATCTGGTAGTGTATAAGACATCCAGCCCTATTGAGGCTTTTGTAGAAACAGGTTTAGGTAAGGAAATCGGTTTTACCAAGAGCGGAACTACCTGGACGGTTTCCATGCATGAGAGGATAAGGTATCAGCTCAAAGAGACCACGAACTACTTCTACATGCTTGACCCGGGAAACCATCTCGTTTTGAGCTATGTGAAGGTGTTTGACGCTACAATTGGGACGATAGCCATACTTCAGAGGGTGGAGGATAGGAACGGCAATGCTATTACATATACCTCATCAGGGACTGATGGCATCATCAGCGATGGGCTTGGGCGTCAGTTGACCCTCTCCTTCACTCAGGTGAGTGGTTCGGGGTATGTGACGCAGGTGAAGGATCAGAATAATCGCACCTACACTTTTAGCTATGAGAACAGTCCATCTGACAATCCGGGGCTTTACACCCTGCGATCAATCACCGATCCGATGGGCAATATTGTCAGATTTACCTATAATGGCAATCGCAATATGATTTCAAAGAGGAATCCGGCTGGTAACACCCCATATACTCAGACATACGATGCAACTACCCCGAGGGGGATCGTGACCTCACAAACTGATGCTTATGGGAATACCTCAACGGTTACCAAGCTCAGCTATAATCCCTATGCCCAGAGAGAGAGCCAGTTTAGAGTCACCTACCCTGACGGGACGAGCAGGAGCTTTGTTCATGACCACTACTCACGGGTAATGAAGTCCGACATTGACCCTGCTGGGAAGACTGCCAGATACTCCGCTGACGAGTTTACTGCTCAGACACCCGGAAAGGATCAGATAACCTCTGTCACCGACCGGATAGGCGATACCACCTCGTTTACCTATCACACCGAAACAGGGAAGCTTGCTTCCATAACCAATGCCAAAGGTCATATCATCACTTATACTTACACCGCCCAGGATCAGACATTTACCAACCCCGCAAATGGTGAGACCCAGACCTTCACCTTCTACAACCTCACCCGTATCGAGTATCCGGATGGGACAAATGAGCAATTTACCTATGATACAAAAGGCAATGTGCTGACCAGGGTAGACCGGTCAGGGAAGACAAGGACTTATACGTACAACAGCAAAGGGCAAATGTTGACTGCCACAAACCCAACAGGTGGAGTGATCACCTATACCTACAATGCTGATGCCACCTTAGCCTCGAGCAAGGATTCGGAAACAGGTACAACGACTTACTCTTACGACACTTACAAGAGGCTGACAAGAATCACTCATCCGGACAACACCTTCATTCAAATGAACTACAACCTGAACGATCGGATCACCTTCATCACGGATGAGAACAACCATACTTATACTTACGAATACAATACCAATAACAACCTCACCAAAGTGACTGATCCGGCAGGAAAGCAGACTCAGTATGCTTATGATCTCATGGATCGGGTAACTCAGGCGATAGACAGGCTGAACAAGGTCTCGACTTATGCTTACAGCAATATGAACCGGCTTCAGTCATTTACCGATCCCAATAATATTACGGCTACCTATGGTTATGACACGAGGGATTGGCTAAATAGCATCACCCTGGGTGGTAAGACATGGCAGACTTTTTATGATGATGAAGGGATCGTTTCCTCACGAAAGACACCCCTTAACTACACGACCACCTTTCAGAGCGACAAGCTTGGTTTTACCTCGAGCATTACCAATCCAGTAAATCAAACGACCACTTTTTCACGGGATAACATGAGCAGGATGACTGGGGCAACCGATCCTCTCAACCGTACCACCAGCTATTCTTATGACAGCCGAGGGCTTCTCTCAAGTGTGACCATGCCTCTCATCGGAACAGCAACTTACCAGAGAAACGATCTCGGCCTTTTGAGTCAGATTACAGACCTAAAAGGAAGTAACTGGACATTTGGCTATACCAGTGCAGGAAGGCCCCAATCCGAGGCTGATCCTCTTGGAAACACCTGGCAGTATGGCTATGACACTCTGGGGCGTCCCTCAACCGTCACGTATCCTGGAGGTGGAACAGCCACGAGGACGTATGATTCTGCTGGAAATATCACCCGTTTGTTGTACTCTGATGGCCCTGATCTACAACGCACCTATGACAGCCTCGATAGGCTTCTTACTGCAAACAATATCATTCTTACACGAGACGCAGAGGGGAGGGTCACCAGCACGGATAACCCGGGTGTGATTTTTGGGGCTACCTATGACAATGGAGGGAGGCTTTCCACAGCCACTTACCCTTCGACAGGCTCAGGGCAAGCTTTTACAATTACCTACACATACGATTCTACCACTGGGCTTCTCACCCGTGTCACAGATAACCTTACGAATACTCAGATCGATTTCACTTATGATAATGACCGGAGGATGATTGGCATTACACGATCAAATGGAGTAAATACAACCATCACCTGGGACAATGCAGGGAGGCCGATCCGTTTCCAGGATGGCCCTTCGGCAGGCTCAGGATTCATCGATCTTCAGTATTCGTTGAATGGGGCTGGTGAGGTGACTCAGGCGAATATAACCGTGCCCCTTGATCCGGCAACTCTGCTTCAGAGTGGAACGGACAGTTTCGCCTATGATTCTGCATCACGCGTGAGTACGGCGGGATATTCTCATGATCAGAGGGGGAGGATGACCGGAGCACCCAGTTATACCTTTACCTGGGATGGTGCTTCGAGGTTAACGGGTATTGGTGGGGCCACTCTTGCTTACAATGGCCTGGGCGATCTCGTCACCCGCACCGAGAGCGGAAATACAATTCATTACTATTACAACTACGCCATCGGACTCAATTCCGTTGTTGCTGAAAAGAATGACTCGACGGGTCAGTTCCTCCGCTACTACGTATGGACGCCAGGGGGAAAGCTTCTCTACATGATAGATGCAGCAAATAGCAACAGAGTCTATTTTTATCATTTTGATCGCACTGGTTCTACGCTTGCCCTTACAGATTCGACTGGAGCAGTAGCCGATAAATATGCATATGACCCCTACGGAGAACTTTTGAGCCATCAGGGAAGCAACCCGCAGCCTTTCACTTTTGTGGGACGCTACGGTGTCCGCCAAGAAGGTTCAAGTGGAATCCTCTACCATATGCGCGCCAGATATTACGATGCTTTGACACAAAGATTCCTCAGCCGTGAGCCCGTGTGGCCTCGGATTACGGATCCACAGCAACTGAACCCCTATCAGTATGCATGGAACAATCCAATTCGATATGTTGATGTCTCAGGGAGTGCCCCTCAAGTTCCCCCCTTCCCTCAAGTTCCCCCCTTTAAAGACGACATAGTTTCCATTATACATGAAATCAACAAAGGTCTTGCCTCTAAAGACATAGGTTCCTTTATGCGTGAAATCGAACAACTTCAGGCTGATATCGAAAAGGTTACAGCGAAGTATAATGCAGCTTCAAGGGGGGGTGAAATTAGGGCCTCTATCATATTCGGAAGGGAATTAGACGAACTTAAAGGTAAACTTCAAAGGAAAAAACAAATGTTGGAGGAGATACGCGCGGAGCGGCCCATAGGGTTAGCTCAGGAGCCCGTTATAACCCCGAGCGGAAATTTGAGTAGCGGGAGCAAGTTAGACCCGAATATATTTTATGGAGATCTGGTATCACCGTTTGTTGGTCAGCGGGAGTCGGGAAGGAAGGGGAGTGCTATAGCTGCAGGTGTCGCAGGGGCAGCAGGGGGCCTCCCCCCGGGAGTTCCGGGATGGGGATATATGCAGTTAACATATTTTTTGCCTAATTCTCCCACACATGGGATAAGTGTCATAGATCTGACGACAAATACAGAGGTAAACCAAATGCAAATGCAGGGGATACCGACCGGCATTCATTTCTTATTGCTCGATTAAAAGAGATTGGGGACGGGTTCCCACTTATGTTGGGGTGGGGGAAGCGGAGGCGAAACCAATTTAAAAACGAGATGCTGAAACCAGTAGCGTAGGGTGGGTGGAGGGCAACCGTAACCCACGGAATGATTGATGGTAACTTACAATGCCGCAATATCGGCGTAACTATGTTGAAGGTGGAACCTATTTCTTCACGGTGGTCACATATATGAGACAACCCTTATTCAATGAGCTGGCCATCCCAATCTTCAATGAAGGGTTAAAGGAGTGCATTTCGACAAGAAGCTTTACAGTGGAAGCGATGGTTATTCTTCCCGATCATATCCATTGCATTTGGCAGTTACCTCTCACTGGCGATGATTATTCTTCTCGATGGAAATTCATCAAAGCCTCATTTACCAAGGAATACATCCGTAGGGTGGGTGGAGCGCCAGCGAAACCCACCAGGACTGGTAGGGTGAGTGGAGCGGCAGCGGAACCCACTCTATCCATGCAAAAGAAAGGGGAGAAGGGAATCTGGCAGAGACGGTTTTGGGAACATACGATTCGGGACGAAAGAGATTATCGCCTTCACTGCGATTATATTCATTATAATCCAGTCAAGCACGGTTTTGTCAAAGCTCCGCGGGATTGGCCTCATTCCAGCTTTCATGAATTTGTGGAGAAAGGTCTTTATCCCGAATCGTGGGGTGGACCCGTGGAGAATTTTCCGGTAGGGATCGGCGGAGAGTAATGGTGGGTTTCACGCTGTTTCACCCACCCTACGAATAAAATAATAAGGCCAGGTAGGATGGGTGAAGCGGAAGCGAAACCCATCGTTCCCCCCTCACCCCATCCCTCTCACCTGTGGGGAGAGGGATGGGGTGAGGGGAGTTGAGACTGGAGGATGAAGCGATGAAGAAAATGCTTTCAAAAATTTGGGTTTTATTTACTTTAATACTTTTCCTATACTCCATCCCTTACGCCGCAGCCGGCACAGTTAATTATACCTACGACGATGCAGGCAGGCTGATTAAGGCAGACTATGGGGGTGGAAAGACGATAGAGTATACCTACGACAAAGCGGGGAATCTTCTGAAGAAGACAGTTTCTACAGCCGGAGGTACATCAGTTCCTTGTGATTTCAATGGCGACGGTAAGACAGATATATTGTGGAGGAACAAGAGCACTGGTCAGAACATTGTCTGGTTGATGGACGGTAGCACTTACAGCAGTTATGCGGAGCTTATGCAGGTTGCCGATACTAACTGGCAGATTGTGGGTACGGGTGATTTCAATGGCGACGGTAAGACAGATATATTGTGGAGGAACAAGAGCACTGGTCAGAACATTGTCTGGTTGATGGACGGTGTCAATTATGGCAGCTATGCGTGGCTTTTGGAGGTCGCTGATCTTAGCTGGGAGATAGTAGGTACAGGTGACTTCAATTCCAACGGCAAGGTAGACATCCTCTGGAGGAACAAAGCCACAGGAGAGAACGTGGTATGGTACATGGACGGTGTCACTCGCACCGGGTGGTCTTATATTGAACCTGCTGTCTCTGACCTCAACTGGGAGATAGTAGGTACGGGTGATTTCAATGGCGACGGTAAGACAGATATCCTTTGGAGGAACAAGAGCACTGGTCAGAATGTGGTATGGTTAATGAACGGTACTGCTTTGAGCAGCTATTTGTGGATTGACACGGTTGCTGACACCAATTGGGAGATTGTGGGAACGGGTGATTTCAATGGCGACGGTAAGACAGATATATTGTGGAGGAACAAGAGCACTGGTCAGAATGTGTTATGGTTAATGAACGGTGCTGCTTTGAGCAGCTATTCGTGGATTGACACGGTGGCTGACACCAACTGGGGAATAGTCGGTCCTAAATAGTTTAGTGTTCCCATCGGGGATGGTTGAAACCCCTCGCCTTCCAGGCGAGGGAAGGTTTAGTTACACTCTAACTCCTTATTTTAGTGATGTCCCTTCAACACATGGGTTCTTTAAATATGTGCAGAAGCTTAAGGACGACCGTATAACAGCAGTGAGTGGCACCTATGGTGTTGATAATATTGTGACAAGGGCGCAGATGGCGGCGTTTCTTGCGAGGGCATTCTTAGGGATGGAGTAGGAAAAAATTGAGGCCGGGAGACGGGGAAGACAGTTCAGCGTTGGCCTTTGAGCCAACGTTTTAAACGGTCCCAGAGGGTTAATTTTTCAAAGACATAAAGGCCTTCCCTCGTTTTCAAATAGACTTTTTTGCCGATCTTTAATTTTTTGGGGGAGTGGTAATCCGGGTTACAGGCCATTACCTTTTCCCCCCCTTTGGTTTTAACAAAACCGAGAGTGAGGGGCGAACGAAATCCTTCTTGTGTTGCATAGAGCGTGGTAAATGTTTCTAAGAGGCCGATCCCCTCTGTGATTGAAGAGGTAGAAGCCTTCTTTGAAGCATTTATCTCTGGATGATAATCGAGGCTCCAGCCTTCCTTTACCACCCGCCTTCGATCGGTCCGTTCCAGGATGGTAACCAAATTATTATTCCCCAAGCCTCCGATGCTTTGGGCCAATCCAATCTCTGCCCTCCTCAACTGTCTCCCTCCTCCTGCGTCACCTCTAAGTTGATAGACGATCTCCACCAGTTGAGCGAGGCCAGAGGCACCTACCGGATGTCCCCTTGACTTCAAACCTCCTGATGGATTGATCGGAAGCCTTCCTCGAAGTTGGGTCTTCCCTTCTTCCAGAGCTTTCCATCCCTGTCCAGGCGGGAAAAAACCTAAATCTTCTGTTCCAATGATTTCAAAAAGGGTGAAGGCATCGTGGACCTCTGCAAATTGGATATCGAAAGGGTTAACTTGGGCCATCGAGTAAGCCTTTAAAGCGGCCTCTTTTGTTGAGTTGAAGGAGGTAAGGGATACCCGATGACTGACTGCGGAGGTGTCAGTGGCATGACCGATGCCAGAAACCTTGACAGGAGTGGGTTTGGAAGAGGGAGCAAGGAGGGTCAGGTCTCAACAATCAACAAGGTCTGGCAGGGGGAAAAGGCCAGTAAAAAACAAATGCCTCTGGGGACGTAGTTAAGTTATTTAAATAACCTGGCTGTTAGGTGTCTATACTATTGATAGCCAGGTAGGGTGGGTGAATGCAAACGAAACCCACAAAAATAGGGGCTAAGGAGATGGAACATCATCGACAGAAGGGACATAGAGTTTGAGCCACTCAACCCTTCTGAAATCGAGATCATTTGAGGCAAGCATGGAGACACCAAGTTCTTCCATAAATCTTACCGTGAGAGAATCGTTTGAAAGAAAGCCGTATTTTGTTTTGACAGCCTGGCTTTCTTTTATTATTTTTGGCGTGATCTGCAGTATCTCAACATCCAGCTCCTCTATTTTCCCCGGAATTGCAAGGTGGTTTGACATCTGTTTAACGACGTGCGGATGCTTTTTAAGATACTTTGGAAGGTTTTTGATTTCCTCATCAAGCACAGAGGAGGCTTCAACCATCATGAGGCGATGCGTGGCCTCCACGACTACGGCAGTTGAGGTAATGCCGTGAATTTCATGAGTCTCTATTCTCGAAAGAAAGGTAGTGCAGGATTTATTAAACCCGGAGCCCTCAGAGAAGTGGTAGACAAAAATATTCGCTTCTATGAAAACCTTAGAGTCCTGCTCTATTTCATGAAGGTGCAACGGCTAGACCTCTTCAGGGGAAAATTCCGGATCAAGGGCTATTCTGTTGACGGCTTCTTTGCTTCTGGCAGATATCATCCCGCTGCTTGCAGCCGCTACGCCTTTTGCCTCTTCTATAATAAGACGCACTATCGCATGATCTTTGATCGCAACAGAAGAAATCGGCCTGAAAACACCGTTTTCATAGATGGCTTCTACTGTTTTGGACATCTTGCTCCTCCTTGTTATAAAGATAGCATGGATGAGTTACGAGATGCAATAGAAAATTCGAAGATCCCGTCGCTTCTGGACTTATTTTAGGGCTTTCAATGAACCACCACAAGAGTGGATGGGTGTCTGTTACAGAATTCATAATCTCTTTACACTCCGACCTCGTTGTAAAGAGATTTCTTGGCCTGGGCGATATCTTGATCCGCGAGGCTGAGGGGGCGTTGTTAAATTGTTGATTAAATGATGAAATTGGGGACGCGGTCACATTTATGTTGGGGTGGATGAAGCAGAGGCGAAGCCAGGTAGAGTGGGTGGAGCGGAGGCGAAACCCACCAATAACTTGTAAGTTCTGATGTCACAATATCGGCGTAACTATGTTGAAGGCGGAACTTATTTCTTCACGGTGGTCACATATATGAGACAACCCTTATTGGATGAGCTGGCCATCCCAATCTTCAATGAAGGATTAAAGGAGTGTATTTCGACAAGAAACTTTACAGTGGAAGCGATGGTTATCCTTCCCGATCATATCCATTCCATTTGGCAATTACCTTCCACTGACGATGATTATTCCTCTCGATGGAAATTTATCAAAGCCTCCTTTACCAAGGAATACATCCGTAGGGTGGGTGGAGCGCGAGCGAAACCCACCAGGACTGGTAGGGTGAGTGGAGCGCCAGCGGAACCCACTCTATCCATGCAAAAGAAAGGGGAGAAGGGAATCTGGCAGAGACGGTTTTGGGAACATACAATTCGGGACGAAAAGGATTATCGCCTTCACCGCGATTATATTCATTATAATCCCAGTCAAGCACGGTTTCGTCAAAGCTCTGCGGGATTGGCCTTATTCCAGCTTTCATGAATTTGTGGAGAGAGGTCTTTATCCCGAATCGTGGGGTGGACCCGTGGAGAATTTTCCGGTAGGGATCGGCGGAGAGTAATGGTGGGTTTCACGCTGTTTCACCCACCCTACGAATAAAATAATAAGCCAGGTAGGATGGGTGAAGCGGAAGCGAAACCCATCGTTCCCCCCTCACCCCATCCCTCTCCTCATAGGGGAGAGGGGAAGGGGTGAGGGGAATTGAGGCAGGAGGATGAAGCGATGGGAAAGATGGTTTCTTCTCAATCCAAATCTAACCAAACATATTTGAAATTTCACAGACTTGTCTGAACTCGTTTCAGGATCTCACCCTTTGGATAGAACGAGATGCTGAACCAATACTGAATCAAGTTCAGCACATGGTTCAGCATGACACCGTTTGTTTTCAAATGTTAGAGATAAATTCTCAGACTTAAAGATGTAAGAATCTACGCCTCGTCCGGGACTTCGCCCGGAAGAGG
>Ga0315276_10007125_pt1 | contig 10331 bp, 11 predicted proteins | sample YL17G05_0_MG_FD_204542 | JGI IMG/M metagenome (GOLD analysis project Ga0315276, IMG submission 204542) | Sediment microbial communities from Yellowstone Lake, YNP, Wyoming, USA - YL17G05_0 | ecosystem: Environmental > Aquatic > Freshwater > Lake > Sediment | place: USA: Wyoming | collected... | reverse complement strand
TTACGAATTCGCTTTAGGACCACTGGACTTTTTTGCTCTGGACGCCGATTCACGCGAGCCAGATGGCGTTTCGGCCGGCTCCAAGCAGGCCCTTTGGCTCAAAGACCGGCTGGCGGCTTCTACTGCTCCTTGGAAGATCGTTTTTTTTCACCACGCCCCTTATTCCTCCGGCCTGCATGGCCCGACCGATTGGATGCAATGGCCTTTCCATGATTGGGGCGCCTCAGTGGTGCTCTCGGGTCACGACCACACCTACGAGCGCCTCTCGATTGACGGGTTGACCTATTTCGTTAATGGGCTGGGCGGCGGGGCGATCTATAGTTTCGGCGCCATCGCAAATGGCAGCCAGCTGCGCTACAATGCCGATTATGGCGCCATGCTGGTTGAAGCCAATTCCAGCCAGATGACTTTCCAGTTTATTAACCGAAAAGGTAAGGTCATCGATACCTATACCCAAAACATAGGCCAATAAGATTCAATCCAGGCCTCTGGAGTCACAAAACCGCCGAAATCTAAGGATTTTCGGGCCTGTCATTTACATCATCGCCAGACTTCGCGCTGCCATTGGTAGCCGCGGTGTGTCTTTGCCCTATAGGAATGTACCTGCTGACCGTTAGGTCTCCTTAAGTGGAATACCGCGGCCACGAGTGCACTCCAGCCCCGTGGTCGTTTTGTTTAATGAGGAGATTGCCGTTGCCGGCTACGGGTTCGCCCTATGGCCATTTTTTGTAAGGAGGAAGGAATGTCTGATATGATGGAAATTCAAACCCCGCTGTTTGAAGGCCAGTTGATCTGCCTGGCCCCCATCGACCACGATAAGGACCCTGAAATCGAATCGCAGTGGACGCACGACTCAGAATTCATGCGCATGCTATCCACTGAACCGATGCGCCCACTTTCACCCGCCCAAGTCAAGAAGAAATATGAAGCTATCGAGAAAGACCTCGAAGAGAGCAAGAACCTGTTCTACTTCACCATTCGCCTCCGGGCGGATGACCACCTGCTGGGGTTTGCCCGCCTGTATTGGGTTGAATGGACGAATGGGGCCGGCATGCTGAAGCTCGGCATTGGCAGCCGAACTGACCGTGGCCACGGCTACGGGTCGGAGGCGCTGCGCCTGATGCTGCGCTATGCATTTACCGAGCTCAACCTGCACCGGCTGAGTGCAACCATCCCTGAATACAACCCGGTCGCCTTGCATGTATTTGCTAAAGCCGGTTTTGTGGAGGAAGTTCGCCGCAGGCAGGCCATCAACCGCGATGGCCGGCGTTGGGATTTAATCCACGTCGGCATCCTGCGCGAGGAGTGGCTTGCCCGTTTAGCGTGAGGCGGCGAGCGTTTAGCAACGATTGCTATTCTATCGCTCCACGATCTCCCCTCCACGCTCAAGGCTCTACGAAAAAGGACAGGATTATGAACAACGAATTACTGACCGGCGACCTCATCCGCCTGACAGCCGAAGACCCGCAAATCTACGCCGAGACCTTTTCCAGGTGGGGACGCGATTCGGAATACACCCGTTTGTTGGATAATGACCCAGCGCGTATGCCCTCCATCACGAAGACCAAGGAATGGTTTGAGAAGTTTTCGGAAAAAGAGCAGGTCAATGAAACCTTCTTTCTGGTGCGCTCCCTGGAAGGCAATACTCTGATCGGATTCGTCGGCTTATTCGGCATCGAGTGGAATCACGGCGATGCCTGGGTCGGGATTGGCATTGGCGACCGCCAATACTGGGGCAAAGGGTATGGCACTGACGCCATGCGTGTCATACTGCGGTACGCATTCACCGAGTTGAATCTACATCGTATCACTTTGGGCGTCTTCGAATACAACTCGCGCGCCATCCGCTCCTACGAGAAAGCCGGTTTTATTATCGAGGGACGTTTCCGCCAACAACTCCACCGGGAAGGTCGGCATTGGGATGAGATCATGATGGGCATCCTGCGTGAAGAATGGATGGAAAATGAAAAATGACTTACTAACCGGCGCCCTTGTCCGTTTGGCAGCCTTTGACCCGCAAACCATGGCTGAAGCCTTATCCAGGTGGGGGCGCGATTCGGAATACTGGCGTCTATTGGCCGCCGACCCCGCTCGGCTGCATTCTGCAAAGGCAACCAGAGAATGGCTTGAAAAAGAGATGGATAATAAACTATCCTCATTTTACCTATTCTCAATCCGCACACTTGAGGACGACAGCCTGGTCGGCGAGATCGGGCTGGAAGGTGTCGTATGGAGCCACAGCGAAAGCTTTGTAGGGATCAGTTTGGGCGAGCGGCGAAATTGGGGCAAAGGTTACGGCACCGATGCCATGCGCATCCTTTTACGTTACGCCTTCACCGAGCTGAACCTGGCGCGCGTCTCATTGGATGTATTCGAATATAATCCGCGCGCTATCCGTTCTTACGAAAAAGCTGGCTTCAAGGTCGAGGGCCGAGCCCGGCAATTCCTGAACCGGGATGGCCGGCGCTGGGATTTGATTTTTATGGGCATTTTGCGCGACGAATGGCTTAATAGAAAGCAAACGAGTACAATCGCATGAGGTTTTGAACCACGCTACGAACGAACGGGACATATCCATAATGAGCATTCGAGCCATCATCTGGGATCTGGGCGGCGTGATCCTGCGCACTGAAGACCGCACTCCGCGCTCACAACTGGCAGGGCGGCTGGGCATGACCTATGATGACCTGGACCGTCTGGTGTTTGAAAGCCAATCGTCAAAACTAGCCACCGTCGGGATGATTGACGCAGCCCGGCATTGGGAAAATGTGTGCAAGACTCTGAATCTTCCTCAGGAAGAAATTCCAGCACTTCAGGCGGGCTTTTTTGGCGGGGACCGTATAGACACCAGCCTGCTGAATACCGTTCGTTCGCTGAGGCCTCGTTACCGCACCGGGCTGCTCAGCAACGCATGGTCGGACATGCGCAAATACATTGAAAATGACTGGCATATCGCCGGTGTCTTCGACGATATCATTATTTCTGCCGAAGTCGGCCTGGCCAAGCCTGACCAGCGCATTTACCAGCTCGCCATCGACCGCCTGGGCGTGGCAGCCGAGGAGGCTGTATTCATCGATGATGATTTAGGAAATGTTGAGGGAGCACGCGCCGCCGGATTATTCTCTATCCAATTCCTGAACCCCTCTCAGGTTCAAGCAGATTTAGGGAAATTATTGGAAGCGAAATGAGCCACGAACTGACCACTCTTACCCTGACAGAAGCCGCAAGGCTTGTCCACCAGCACGGGCTTTCCCCTTTGGAGCTTACCCGCGCCCATCTGGAGCGGATCGAAGCCCTCAACCCGGTCTTAAACTGCTTCATCACCATCACTGCAGATGCAGCTATGCAGCGCGCCCGCCAGGCCGAAGACGCCATAAAGCGCGGTGAAATTTGGGGTCCATTGCATGGCCTGCCAGTTGCTTTGAAAGACCTGTTCGAGACCCAGGGCGTGCGCACCACAGCCGGGTCAAAGCTCTTTGAAAATTTTATACCGCGGACCGATGCAACGGTGGTAGAAAAACTCCAGGCTGCCGGGGCAATTATCCTGGGCAAGCTGAACATGCACGAGATCGCCCTGGGTGTGACCAACACTACCTCTAACTTTGGGGCCTGCCGGAACCCTTGGGCTCTTGAGCGCATTCCGGGCGGCTCTTCAGGCGGCAGCGCGGCGGCTTTGGCGGCTGGCCTGTGCCTGGGCGCCTTGGGCAGTGATACCGGCGGCTCGATCCGTATACCGGCCTCGCTGTGCGGGATCGTTGGCCTGAAACCTACCTTTGGTCGGGTCAGCCTGCGCGGGGTAATCCCGCTGAGCTGGAACCTGGACCATGCTGGCCCAATGGCCCGCAACGTGCTGGATGTAGCCATGCTGCTTGGAGTTATCGCCGGTTATGACCCGCAGGATCCATCTTCACTGATGTCGCCCTCTAAAGACGATTTCACCCATCTTGAAAAGGGTATTAACGGCTGGCGGATCGCCCTGGCAGACGATGACCACTTCAATCAAGCCGAACCTGAGGTGCTACAGATTGTTCATCAGGCTGCGGGCGTCTTTGAACAGCTTGGGGCACGCGTACACCGGGTGGAATTTCCGGATGCCCGCCTGGCGGCTCAGGCAAACTTACTAATGGTCCGCAGTGATGCAGCAGCTTTTCATCAACAGCGCCTGCAGCGACAGCCTGCAGATTTCGGACCCGATGTGCTGCAGCGTATGCAGCAAGGTGCGGCTTTTACTTCTACGGAGTATATCCTGGCTCGCCGCACACAGAGCCTGCTGCGTCGCCAGTTTGATGAGTTTTTCGACCAGTACGACCTGTTGCTGACCCCCACCACGCCCACCACCGCGCCCCTTATCGAAGGTCCGGATGCAATAGAACAGGCTGGCACCCTGACACGCTTTACATCACCATTCAACCTGACCGGCTTGCCAGCGCTTTCTGTCCCATGCGGCTTTACCGCTCAGGGCCTTCCAGTTGGCCTGCAGATCGTCGGCCGCTCCTGGGCTGAGGCAAAGCTGTTATCTGCCTCTTATGCTTATGAACAAGCCACTACCTGGCATTTGAGGAAACCTCCCATATAAATAATCTCTCCTTATCAAATCTTGCCATTTTGAATTGCCCAAATCGGTTGCTAGTTAGAATACACCTGTCAACCAATTTAATAAGCAATCTGGAGAATGTCATGATCAAAGAAACATTGAAAGCAGATGCTATCATCAAGGATCTGGGAGGCGGTTTGATCTTACGCAGAGCCACTGTAGAAGATTCCGACGAGCTGGCTTCTTTTAACGCCCAGGTCCACGGCGACGATGAGCTGGACGGCGAGCGCGTCAGCGCCTGGACGCGTGACCTGATGGAAAAGCCTCACCCAACCTTCGAAGTTGGCGATTTTACCATCGTGGAAGACACCGCCACAGGTAAAATTGTTTCATCACTCAATCTGATCTCGCAGACCTGGGCTTATGCCGGGACTCACTTCGCCGTGGGACGCCCTGAGCTGGTTGGCACGCTGCCGGAGTATCGCAACCGCGGCCTGGTGCGGGCCCAGTTCGAAGTCGTGCACCAATGGAGCGCCGAACGCGGCGAGCTGGTGCAGGCCATCACCGGCATCCCTTTCTACTACCGACAGTTCGGTTATGAAATGGGGCTGACGCTGGGCGGTGGGCGCACAGGTTTTAAGTCGAATGTCCCCCTGCTAAAGGAAGGCGAGCAGGAGCCTTATATAATTCGCCCGGCTTCTGAGGCCGATGTTGAATTCATCGCCCAGCTATTCAACTTTGCCAGCCATCGCTTCCCGGTAAACTGTGTCTGGGATGAAAATCTATGGCGTTATGAGCTGAGCGGCAAGAGCCCCAAGAACGTCCATCGCATGGAGCTGCACACGATCGACACGCCTGCTGGCGAGCATGTTGGTTTCCTGGCTCATCCGATCATGGTTTGGGGGCCGACCATGGCTGCCTCCATTTATGAGGTTAAACCAGGCACATCTTGGTCAGCGGTGACCCCTACAGTAGTGCGCTATCTGTACCGCACGGGCGAAGCCTATGCAGCCCGCGACCACAAGCAAGATAAGTTTGCAGGCTTCACATTTGGGCTGGGTAATGAACACCCGGTTTACCAGGTGCTTCACGATAGCCTTCCGCTCAATAATAAACCTTATGCCTGGTATATACGTGTCCCCGACCTGCCGGGTTTCCTGCGACATATCGCTCCTACGCTCGAAAAGCGCCTGTCTTTCTCGCTGTTGGCCGGACACAGCGGTGTGCTAATGCTAACTTTCTACCTCAGCGGTCTACGCATGGTTTTTGAAAGAGGGAAATTGGCGACGGTCGAGGCATGGAAGCCCAACCCCCAAGGTCATTCAGGCGACGCCGCCTTTCCCGATCTGACCTTCCTGCAATTGCTGTTCGGGTACCGCTCGCTGGATGAGCTAAAATATGCTTTCGCAGACTGCTGGTACGGCTCAGACGAGGTTTACGCCCTGTTGAATGCCTTGTTCCCGAAACAAAGCTCAGATGTCTTGGCTATCTCATGAAGCTGGGCATCATCTCCGACACGCACATCCCTGACCGGGCGCGCCGCTTGCACCCCAAAGTCCTGCCCTTGTTCCGAGAAGCGGGTGTTAGTGCAATCCTGCACGCCGGCGATGTCTCGTCACCGGGAGTGTTAAAGCAGTTGGGTGAGGTCGCTCCAGTGGTCGCCGTGCGCGGCAACCGAGATTGGGTGCTGATGCGCCGCCTGCCCCTGATCCAACAATTGACATTCGGAAGTATCTCGATTGTGTTGACCCACGGGCACGGGCGCTGGCAGGAATACCTGCTGGATAAGGCCGACTATCTGTTGAACGGCTACCACCAGGAACGCTTCCAAAACCGCCTGTTGGCCGCTTTTCCTGCTCCCAGGGTAATTGTCTTCGGACACACGCACCGCCCGCTCAACCTGTGGGTTGGTGAGCAATTACTCTTTAACCCCGGCTCGCCGCACTTCTCTGATCACAATAGCCTGGCCCTCAGCATCGGGTTGATCCACCTATCCGCTGAGGGCGAGGTAAAAGGGGAAGTTATCAGGCTGGATACCGGCAGGGATTAGAAATTAAACCACGGCTTCCGGCACCTGTGCATACACCGGCACATTCCAGTGACTGTATTTTGCATTGCGTCCATGCACAATATCGAAGAACAGCTCGCGTAACCTGGTGGTGATAGGCCCCATTTTGCCCGTGCCAATCAGGCGAAAATCCACCCGGGTGACAGCTGTAATTTGCGCAGCTGTGCCCGTCATCAAGAACTCATCGCTCAGGTAGACCTCAGTGCGGTCAATTTGCCGTTCCACCACAGGCATTCCAATCTCCTGACGCACCAGCTCGATCACGCTACGGCGGGTAATTCCCTCGAGGATGTTTTCGGTTATGGGCGGTGTAACCATAACGCCTTCTCGCACCATGAAGATATTCATAGCGCTCCCTTCCGAAACGTGCCCGTCCTGGGTGAGCACCAGGGCCTCGTCAAAGCCAGCTCGCACAGCATCCGTCTTGATCAGGGCTGAATTGGCGTACGCCCCGGCGATTTTCCCGCGCGCCGGTATCATATTATCGTCCACACGCCGCCACGAAGAGAAAGTCACGTGGGCATTCGTGTCATTGGTAACATAGCGCTCGAAAGGCACCGCTGCAATGCTCAACTCGTCGTGCAGGTCATGCAGCTTAACGCCGATGATCTCATCCGACTTATAGGCTAGCGGACGCAGGTAAATGTCACAGCGGTGACCGTCTGCCCGCAGCAGGTCGATTGTCAATTGCATCAGGCTTTCGGGAGTTTGGTCCAGGTCCATTAACATTAATCTTGCCGAAGATAAAAAACGCCGGTAATGATCCAGAGGTCGAAATAGGTAAAGTTGTTCCTTTTCAGCGTTCCAATAGCCTCGCATGCCTCCGAAGACGGCTGTGCCATAATTTAGCCCGTGGGTCAAAACCCCCACTTTGGCTTCGCTGTAAGGGACAATTTTGCCTTGGAAAAATGCATGAATGGGAAGTTCTTTCATTTTGCCTCCTGTTGAATACCTGCCAATAATTATAAACCGTTGAAATGGATTATAACACCGGGGTATCGAGCCTAAGACCTTGCAGGCTTGATACGCTCTTGGAATTGGCCCGTCGTCGACACACCTTTCGGAATGGAAGGCAGCCTTTTTATAATAAAGCGGGACAGGCTTTTCCCGGAAAATCCAAACAACTGATTTTCAATTTGATTGGTTAGGAGTATACTCAGGATTGCAAATTTATAAAATCTCCAATAAGGAGGTGTGTTCCATGAAACGCGCAATCAGTATTAGCATCGGCTCGTCGAAACGCGATAAGACTGTCGAAGTGGAATTATTAGGCGAGAAAGTTGTTATCGAAAGGCGCGGCACTGATGGGGATATGGAAAAAGCCGCCCTTCTTTTCAAAGAGTTGGATGGCAAAGTGGATGCCTTCGGGGTGGGCGGCGCCGATTTAGGCCTCATGGTGGATAACAAGTGGTACCCGCTTTATTCAGTGCAGTCGCTCGTGCGTTATATCCAAAAAACGCCTGTGGTGGACGGCGCCGGTCTGAAAAATACCCTTGAGAACCGCATTGCTCCATTTATCGAATCTAAAATCGGCTCTTATATCAAAGACAAGAAAACATTTATGGTCAGCGGCGCCGACCGTTGGGGATTATCTAAGTCTTTTCTTGAGGCTGGCTATGAGGTCGTTTTTGGCGACATTATGTTTGGACTGGGTTTGCCCATTGCAATCCGGGGCGAACAAAATGTAAAAAGGATGGCGGCCCTGATCATGCCGATCGCCGGGCGCCTGCCTTTCAAGTGGGTGTATCCCACCGGCGAAAAACAAGAAGTCCGTATCCCGAAGTGGGAAAAGTATTACCAGTGGGCGACGGTAGTGGCAGGCGACTGCCATTACATCAAGCGCCACATGCCCGATCGCATGGATGGCAAAGTGATCGCCACCAACACCACGACCACAGCCGACGTTGATATGTTTCGTAAAGCCGGGATTAAATACCTGATTACCTCGACCCCTGTCCTGGAAGGCCGCTCATTTGGCACAAATATGATGGAGGCCGCTCTGATCGCCGTTTCTGGCAAAGGCCGCAAACTAAACTACGATGAACTTAACCAGCTATTAGACCAGCTTGGCTTTGAGCCACAACTGCAGGAGTTGAACTAAAATGGATGCCATTGTCATCGCAGGTGGAACCCCTCAACTGGGAGAACCTCTCTATGAATTCACCCAAGGCCAGCCCAAAGCCCTGCTGGATATATGTGGAAAGCCGATGATCCAATGGGTGCTCGATGCGCTGAACGGCGCCGACAGTATTGATCGGGTAATCGTGATCGGGCTGCCTCCAGATGCTGGCATCGCCTGTCCAAAAGTGGTCGACTTCCTGCCGAACCAGGGTGGCATGCTGCAAAACGTGCGCGCCGGGATGAAAAGATCGCAAGAAATTAATCCGCAATCTCATCACCTGTTATTTGCTTCATCGGATATACCAGCCATTACCCCTGAAATGGTGAACTGGGTAGCCAATACCGCCATGCAAACGGATGAAGATATCTATTATACCGTCATCACCCGCCAGGTGATGGAAGCACGCTATTCGAATTCCAGGCGCTCTTATACGCGTCTGAAAGATATTGAGGTATGCGGCGGCGATATCCACGTGGTCAGCTCGCAAATCGGACCGGAGAACGATGCGGTGTGGGAAAAACTCGTCGCGGCCCGCAAGAATGTCTTTAAACAGGCCTCTCTGATCGGATATGACACCCTCATCCTGTTATTATTCCACGCCATCGCTCTGGATAAAGCCATCAAAGTCGTCACCCAGCGCCTGCACATCACTGGGCGCCCGTTGATATGTCCGTACGCTGAAGCTGGGATGGATGTGGATAAACCCTTCCAATTAGAGATCATACGCTCCGATCTGGCACAGCGCATGGCATCCTGAGGTGACCATCCGTCTTCAGAAACTGCTCGAGCTCGACGCTCTCTATAGCCGTCGATTGAGCATTGCCGAACGACCTGGCTTGCTACGCAGCCTGGCAGCCATTTTGGCGCACTCAGGCGACTCCTGGTTCTGGCTGGCTGGCCTGGCGGTGCTCTGGTGGCTGGGTTCTGATTATTGGAAAACGCGCGCTGCGGTTCTAGCAGCCGGGATTGCCCTGACCGCTGCGTTGGTCTTGCTGGTCAAGTTCACCGTGCGCAGGCGCAGACCAGAGGGAGAGTGGGGCGCCATCTATCGCGCCACTGACCCGCACTCTTTCCCTTCGGGCCACGCCGCCCGGGCGGCCATGCTGGCTTTCGTGGCGCTCGGTTTAGGGCCGGTCTGGCTAGGAGTCCTGCTCTTGGTCTGGGCGCCCCTGGTCATCCTGGCGCGTGTTGCTATGGGCGTCCATTATCTTTCAGACGTACTCGCCGGGGCAGCTTTTGGGGTTGTGATGGGGCTGGTCACATTAAAATTCTTCACTTAAATCTCACGAAGGAACCTACAATTCACTAATCAGGGGTATTTTTTACGGACACAAATCGTCTAAGAAATACCCCTTTTACTTTCCTTTCTATTTTTCGGCTTGCATCTCCACTTTCAAATTCTCAATGGCATCCACGGGGGTTGGATCTACACTGTAAGCCATCGCCAGATAATAAGCCATATAATCCCCAAAGTGCAGCGTCGTCCACAGGTTAGCCAGGGGTGTATCGCCTGTGGCTTCAAAGACGTCCGTGTTTAAGCCTTCCAACATGAACAATTTGCGAGTTAAGTCCGTACGCAGCAAGTTACGCGGATGGTAAGAAGCCGA
>Ga0315276_10007124_pt1 | contig 10332 bp, 7 predicted proteins | sample YL17G05_0_MG_FD_204542 | JGI IMG/M metagenome (GOLD analysis project Ga0315276, IMG submission 204542) | Sediment microbial communities from Yellowstone Lake, YNP, Wyoming, USA - YL17G05_0 | ecosystem: Environmental > Aquatic > Freshwater > Lake > Sediment | place: USA: Wyoming | collected... | reverse complement strand
GGTATTCCTCGTGGCGGGTTTTCTGTGTGCGGAGCACAGCCCTGCTGCCGAGTCGCCTCCGCAGGTTTCGCAAGAGATGCCAGTGCTGAAGCTGAGTTTAAGGGACGCCATTGAGGCGGCTCTAGACAATAATCCAAACGTGCGATTGTACAAGGCACGCATAGAAGCGGCGCGTGGAGTCTCGATAACCCAATTCGGCGCGCTACTACCGAACCTGGCGGGTTCTGCAAAGTTCAATAATCAAACATTCTTTCTCGGCACCATTGGTGGCTCGCCGGTCCGTACCGCACCATTTGACATCGCAGATACCCGAGGCACCCTGTCACAGTCGCTCTTCAGTTGGAGTCTGATCGAGCGCTGGCGCGCGTCGCGCGCGGCATTGGCTGTCTCGGAAGGGGAATCAGCGACGACGAAGAATGACACGATGGCGACGGTGGCCTTGAATTATCTGGAAGTCTTGCGGAACTACGAGACCGTGGACGCGCGGACTGCGAATGTGGCGCTGTATCAAGAACTCGTGGCATTTATCAAAAGCCGGCAGAGCGGCGGGATGGCCACGGGCCTCGATACCGCCAGGCTCGAAACTCAATTAGAGAACGAGCGCCAACGATTGGAATTGGCCAAGAGTGATGTGGAGCGGACCAAGCTTATTCTGATCAACGCCTTGGGAATCAACTTTGATCTGAAGCTCGTCCTCACCGATGAACTAAAAGCTCCCGAGGAACCGGTTCCAACTCAGGGCCATGCCATGGGTGTTGCGATGAGCAATCGTCCGGAGATGAAAGCCCAGGAGCAGCGGCTCCAGGTTTCAAAGCACACGCTCAGCTCGATCAAGGGGGAACGGCTTCCGTCACTGCAGGCACAGGGAGATTACGGCCTCATCGGGAACACGGTTGTGGCACCGCTCACCACCTATAACGTCGGTGTGACCTTGTCGATCCCTATTTTTGATGGCGGCCAACGTGAGGGGCGAATCGGCGAGAGCCGAAGTCAGCTCTTGCAGGAAGAAATCAAGATGACCTTGGTCACCCGTCAGATCACCATGGAGTTGCGAGAAGCGTTGGTCACACTCACGTCAGCGAAAGAGCAACTCAGGATCGCCAAGGACGGACTCAAGGCGGCGGTGACCGAAGTCCAGCTCGCCAGAGAACGGTTTCGTCTGCTGAGCTCCAACAGTTTGGAATTATCCAACGCGCTCTTTTCGCTAGTGCGTGCGCGAGATAACATGATCGATGGATTGTTCCGGGCAAATGCATCGCGTGTGAATTTGGCCCGAGCAATGGGGCAAGTCGAAGAACTGCGCTAAGCGTCGTCTGGACCCGGTTGTTAAGGGACCTAGTTTCCACGGGAAAAACCAGGAAGCGCCCAACAAACAGGAATTTGTGACTACTCTAAAGGAAAGGAAAGGAAAGGAAAGGAAAGGAAAGGAAAGGAAAGGAAAGAGAAGCTTTAGATTGCTGTCTGCTATGGAGCTTGTGAGGCCATTCACAGGTTAGTCGGCAATATCAGTCAGGAATTGAGCAAGATGTCTTTTGTCATGCCTCCTTCGTAGTACCTCCCTTGGGGACTTCCGCACCCCCGGACATGCCGCTATTATTGAGTCAAGCAGAGACACGGATTACCTGAGAGTCATCAAGATTCACCTCCTAATAGGTAGCAAGTACTAGTATGAATATCGCACACAGGTGGAGAACAGGATATGTCGCTGTCGAACGGACTCCTCAAGGTGACAGGCTCTTCGACGCAGGCGGAAGCGCTCGTTGACACCCCGGTGACGCCAAGCCGGTCGTCGGCAAGCGTTACTGACGATCTCCACCTCATCGCCGTGTGTGAGACTTCGCCTGCCGCGCTCGAGCAGCTCGCTGGGGAATGGCGCGAACTGTTCGAACGGATTGGGTGCTCGAATGTCTTCCTCAGTGCGGAGTGGATGACGACCTGGTGGCGGCATTTCGGTGGAACCCAGCGTCTCCTGCTCGTGACTGTCCGCCTGCCATCTGGGCAGCTGATTGCCGTGGCCCCGTTTTATGTACGCCGTTCGTTCCTCGGACCGTGGGGACCGCGGGCCCTGTGTTTTCTGGCTAATACCAGCGTTGGTTCAGATTATCTCACCATCCTGGTGGATCCGGACTATCATGCGCTGGCCATCCACGCCATCGTTCGTCTCGTGGACAGGCATCGGACCGAGTGGGATTATATTGAATTGAGTGATACCGAGGCTGAGTCCCCAATTTTCAGGCAGCTTCAGCACGAATTCCAATCTCGCGGCATGAGCGAGCGCATTTTGAGGACGTACACCTGCAGGCATACGGTGCTCCCGCGCTCGTTCGATGAGTATCTGGCAAGCCACAGTGTAAAAGGGCGCCGAAAGTTTCGTCAACTTCGTAAGGCGCTCGAGGGGGAGGGGGTCCGGTTTGTGACTCTGGAAGACAACCTTGGCCTCCACTGGGGATTTGAAGAATTGGTCCGGTTGCATCGTCTTCGTTTTGCACACAAGGCCAAACCCAGTTGGTTTCTACTCCCGGCCGTGCAGGCATTCCATAGGGCTCTGCTCCGGCAGATGGCGGCTAAGGGACGGGCCCGTATATTCCTGCTGCAGCGACGAGGCCGCGCGATCGCGGCGCTCTATGGGTTCTCGGTTGGAAAAAAATTTATCGGGTATCAGTTAGGTTGGGATCCGGTTTGGTCACGCCTCAACCCAGGCCGGGTCATGATCTTCTGTGCCATTGAGGACGCGATCCGTAGCGGACACGACGAGTATGATTTCAAAGGCGGTCGCGATACCTATAAAGTGCAGTGGGTCAATGGGGCGCGCCGAGTCCAAACGGTGTGCTTTTTCAATAATCGCTTCAAGAGTCGGTGGGCGAGCGCACAAGTCTGGGTCAAGAAACAAGCTGAGCAGGTGAAACAGCTTGTGCGGTCTTCTGGCCACAGCGGCGCAGGGTCAAACTGACGCCAGGTGACAGGACTGGCACACATTGTTGAATTGGCCACGGGGCTGTTGAGGTGGAAGCGCTGATTCCTTACGAATCCCTCCGGTCCTCCTGTGGGTGCGGCCTCGATAAGCACCTTCTGGCGCATGACCTTGTCAAGCGTCAGGTCCGCCACGAGTTGTTTCAGCTTCCGATTTTCATCTTCCAGTTGCCGCAGGCGTCGGACTCTGCTACTGCCATCTGTCCGTCGCGCTTCTGCCAAGACGTAGTAAGTGGTTTCGCTGATCCCGAGCGTCCTGGTGACCTCAGGGATTGGGGCAGCCATTGACCTGCCGAAAGGCCGTGGCAATTTGTCCTCCGAAAACTTCAACTTTTTCGCGTGGGCTCTTCATTCATTGGAGAGTCGCAGTCTGCCGGAATTCTCCAGTTCTGGCTGGTGTAATTTTTCGTGAAGAGATCCACATGTCCCCCTGAATACATGAGGTTTGTGTCAAACTTGAATCGCGCGAACTGGTATTATTGGTCTCATCTGGGTAAATGCCGGGCCATTCAGGGGCGGATCCGTGAGACTGCCAAAGCGAGATCGCGGTTCGGCTTTTAACCCATCCAAGTGCTGCTCCGGCGTGAGGCGCCTGCGCATTATTCTAGCCCAACCCCCTCTTTAGTGTGATTGCCTTCGTTCAGTGCCGTCGGTATTCTAAGTGCTAAATATAGCAAGATTGATGCATTCGGAGTTGTACATGGATTGCAATAAAATACGTAGGTATTAAGATTAGTGTGACTCGCGGGGCAGTCGGCAAGGCAAAATTTAATTGTCATGGAGGACGGTATTTAGGTCATGCCGGTTGGTGGGAGCTCACGATAAAGCGAAGTGGGTCCTCAGCCGGTTTATTTGTGCCGAAACAGTGGAAGGTGACAGATTTATAAGCAAGTCAGGGGTTTGCTCATAAATCCGGTTTGAGAGAGAGGGGACTATGTCAGGTTTTGCACACCGGTTGATCGAGAAAAGAGTGTTCGCATCAATCCTTCCATCGTTCGGCAGCCAAGTCGTTAACCAGTTGCTTCTATTTGCCGTCATCACGACCCTGCTTGCCAGTTCGGTTTTGGCTGACTCGTCCATGACATCACACACCTACCGGCTTGGGCCCAACGATGTGGTGCGCATTCAAGTCTTTGGGGAGGAGGATTTGACGGTCGAAAGTAAAGTGGCGGGGGACGGCACCATCAATTTCCCGTTGCTCGGGCCGGTGGTTCTTGCCGGCAAGACTGTGCCGGAAGTGCAGGAGTACCTGAGGGCTCGTTTGACAGAGGGATACGTGCGCTCGCCCCGAGTCACGCTGTTTATGGTGCGCTATCGAAACTTCTATGTCAGCGGGGAAGTCAAGACACCGGGGGGGTATCCGTATGAAGCGGGGCTCACTTTACAGAAAGCCATCAGTATGGCGGGGGGTTTTACGGACAAAGCGGAGACGCGGAAAATCACGGTGACGCGGTCGTCTGGGGACCGAACGGAGACCGTTACTCTGGGAGTGGAGGCGTCTGTGTTGCCCGATGATAACATTGCCGTCGGGCATATGCGGAAATTCTATGTGACGGGGGAAGTAGTGCACCCTGGTCCCTATCCGTATGAGGAGCAGCTTACCATCAAGAAGGCGCTGTCCCTGGCGGGGGGGCTGACGGAGAAGGCGGATCCCGGCGGGATTAAGCTGACGCGCTTGAAGGAGGCGGGAGCAGAGACGGAAACAGTCCCGCTCGAGGGGGGCGTGCTGCCGGACGACCTGATTGTGGTGGAGGGACAGCACCATAAGGTGTATGTGAGTGGGGAGGTACGGACGCCAGGGAGTTATCCCTTCAAGGAAGGGTTAACCGTTCAGAAGGCGTTGGCGATGGCGGGGGGGCTCAGCGAGAAGGCGGAGAAAGGCAGCCTGAAGGTGGTGCGCCGGGTTGAGGGGCGGGAGGAGACGGTACCGGTGATGCTCAACACGGTGTTGGTGGCCGACGATACGATCGTGGTGCCGGAAGGACAGAAGTTTTATGTGAGCGGGGAGGTGAAGACTCCGGGCCGCTATCTCTATGAGTCGGGGCTCACGGTGCAGAAGGCGCTGTCCATGGCGGGGGGGCTCACAGAAAGAGCGGACAAGACAGGGCTTAAGGTGACACGTGTGAACGAGGCAAGTATTGAAACGAAGTTGCTGGAAGCAGACGCACTCGTCCTGCCGGATGATCTGATCGTGGTGGCGCAAGCCAGGAAATTCTATGTCAATGGGGAAGTGAGGACACCGGGCGGCTTTTCTTATGAGAAAGGGCTGACGGTGCATAAAGCCATCACGCTCGCGGGCGGCTTTACCGACAAGGCCGCAAAGACCAGTACGAAGGTATTGCGCATGATCAATGGCAAAGAGCAAGCGATCGAAATCTCCCTCGAGGCCCAGGTGCTGGCAGAGGATATCATCGTTGTGCCGCAACGATTCTTCTAAGAATTTCCGTGTGACCTTCTTCTCGGAACACTACGCTATTGGATGGAAAGCTGTCTGTACTGTGATGGGCCGAGGCAGAATGTCCGATTGAACCGTTCCACATAGGTATTCTGATTCGGTCAGCCCAGCTGAATATTCTGCAGCGCGATCCCTCGGTCCGTACACCAACTCACAAAGCGGTCGGCGAGGAATTCCTGCCATTGCCGAGCCGCCTGCTACTTGGCCCCGCGAGGCAGGGAATTGCTCCAAGACCCGAATGACCCGTTCGGCAGGCAACGAGATGTCCACGTCGATCGTGAAGACTTCTCGGACCCCATTATCACGGAGATTCAACTTTCTACACCGACGCTCGCCAGACAACGTCTCGCGTGTGAAGTCCACCACCCAGACCACGTTCGGCTGCGGGATCACTTCCAGTGGCTAGACCACCCGAGCCGGTACCCGCTTCTTGGTCCGCCGCGACAGATTTCAGCCGGAGCTGACAATAGACGCGCGGCAGGCGCGGATGGTTCCCCCGATGGCCCGTATGCCACGGCTGATCGACGTATTTCCAGACCCTCCAGCGGAGTTTCGTGGCGCCCAGTGTGGTCAGCGCCCCAATCACCGCCGCATCGCGCTGTGCCCAATTGACCAACGGTCGATAGGACGGGGAATACCCAATCCCGACTGACTGACAGGCTGTGAATGAAATATCTGATAGATAGCAGGTACGAATATGTACGTTAGAGTTTAGGCGGGAGCGGTGGCCCTCATTCGAGGGAGCGGCCAGTGTGAAAGTCATGTGGCGAAGGAGCCGAAGATTACCCACGCTTCATTGAACCCGCGGCTCCATTCATATTAAAGAGTTTCAGACCGTGGAGGGATGCAAGGTCTTACCCAGCGAGGTGACGCGGGACATCAAGTCCGCTTTCTGGGCCGCAGACAAGTGACATCGATGGAAACAGGGGCAGTCATAGAGCGAGATCGGCCATGTGCTTGGTAAGCACGCAGGATCGATTCATGGCTTGGTATCATCGAATTAAGGGTTCATTCCCACAGGCCGCCGGCGGTCGGGCTGTACCCTGACGCTCGCGGAGCGAGAAGAGATTTCGCGTGGCTTGGCGGCGGAACGCTCCATCCGGCAGATTACAGCTACGCTCGGTCGGGCGCCATCGGCTGTCAGCTTTGAAATCACCCGAAGTGGTGGGGGCCACACATATCTCGCCGCTGAGGCAGACGTGCAGGCCTGGGAGCGCACGTGACGCCCCAACTGGAAATGCCAGTAAGATGCGTGTCTCCCACGAAACGATCTACCGCAGCGTGTTCATTCAAACCCGAGGGGTGCGCAAGAAAGAATTAATTGGACATCTCCGATCCAGGCGCATGATGCGGCGGGCAAAGCGCGCGAATATGGCTAGCTAGTCGCAAGGGCAGATCATTGATGGTGTCTCCATCCGCGCTCGTCCCGCTGACGTGGAAGATTAGGGACTTGATTGGTGGTTCAAAGAATATGCACATCACCACATTTGAGGAACGGAAGTCTCGCTTCACGATGCTGGTGAAGGTGTCGGCGAAAGACACGGCCAGCGTGAAACGGCGCTGAGTACGCAGGTACGACAACTGCGTCGGCATTGCGCCGGTCGTTAACCTGAGATAGAGGGATGGAATTTGCCCAGCACAAACGATTGACGATCGATACAGAGGCGCAGGTCTATTTTTGTGACCCGCAAAGTCCGTGGCAGCGTGGTGCCAACGAAAATATGAACCGTTTGCTGCGTCAGCACTTCCCGAAAGGCACAGACCTGTCCCGTTATTCCCAGGCAGACTTTAACATGATCACGTTACGTTTGAATCAATGTCCGAGGAAAACGGTGGGATATTAGATGCCAGCCGCTATATTGGAGGCAGGTGTTGCTCGCACCGATTGAACCTGCCGGCAGCTTTCATTGCCAAAGAGGCACAATGAGGTATCGCTCCATCCAGGCAAGGATGGTCATGTGCCTGATTAACGGGTTGTGTCACGTGCTCGCTGTCTCCTGCGGTGGCTAGTGTGCCACATGCCGGCGAACAGAGAGTGTGCGGGCTTAAGAGAATCGGAGCTCCATAATCGGCTCGCCTGAGCTCCACCATGAGGTACGTGAGCTCGGCAGAGCTTGAGCAACAAGTCGCGTTAGTCAATGGGAGCATCTCTTAAACTTGGAAAGATCACACATTGACTAGAAAATGCTCTTGCTCACCTCAGGGGATCTTGGGCTCTCATTGCCGGCTGAATCATAGGCCGTGAGTGTAAAATAGTACGTGGATCCCACTTGGAGTCCCACCGCTGTATAGCTTAGGGTGGTTTTCGGAAGCGTGGCAATTGGAGCCGTATACGCCCCTGAGGCAGTGGCCTGATATACCTTGTATCCAGCAAGATCGGGCTCTGTGTTGGCACTCCATGTCAATGTTGCGGTCGAGGTGGTTGGTGTACTGAGTGTCAAGGTGACGGGGATCGTTTGTGGTGAATTCGTAGCTGTCGTTGCCGTGACCGTGATTGCGGCAGTATAAAGACCGGCAAGAAGTCCTGCACTATTCACGGACAAGGCAACCGGACTCGTTCCTGTTGTTGTCGAGCCTGAGGCTGGAGCAAGTGTGAGCCAGTTGGCATTGTCTGTTACAGACCAGGTCAATGTGCCAGTGCCAGGATTCGCAATGTTTAACGTTTTGGAGGCAGGATTTGCGGCGCCTTGAGTGGCTGTAAAGGAAAATGCGGTTGGACTAAGAGCTATGGTTGGTGTCACCGCTGGTGCGGTGACGGTGAAGGTTACCGGTACCGTGATCGAGGAGGTTCCAGTTGCACTCAGGGTAATACTACCGCTATAGGTGCCAGCTGTTAAGCTTCCGGTGGTCACCGTGAGTGTCACGATGCCGTTCCCAGTGCCCGAAGCCGACGACAACGTCAACCAGGCAGCATTGTCACTGGTGCTCCAGCTCAAGGTTCCGCCACCCGTGTTGCTGATATTCAGGGTCTGGGCGATGGGATTGCCGCCCCCTTGCTGGGCTGTAAAGGACAGACTGGTCGGACTCGCCCCGATCGCGGGCGGTACCGGCGCTGTAGTGACGGTGAGCGCTACCGGGACGGCGACTGGCGTCGCCCCGCTGGCGGTGAGGGTGATCAGTCCGCTATAGCTGCCTGCTGTGAGGGCGGCGGTGGCCACCGTGAGTCTCACGGTGCCATTCCCGGTGCCCGAAGCTGGCGACAACGTCAACCAGGCAGCATTGTCACTGGCGCTCCAGCTCAAAGTTCCATTACCCGTGTTGCTGATCGTCAGAGTCTGGGCTGCCGGATTGGCCCCCGCTTGAGCTGTGAAGGAGAAGCTTGCGGGGCTCTCTCCAATGGCGGGAGGCACGGGGGCGGTGATGACGGTAAATGCTACGGGGACAGTGACAGAAGAAGCACCCGTGGCGTTGAGTATCACTGTGCCACTATAGCTACCAGCAGTCAGAGTTCCGGTCGTAACGCTCACGGTCACGGTACCAGTTCCAGTTCCCGAGGCCGAGCTGAGCGACAACCAGGTCGTACTATCACTCGCGCTCCAGCTCAAGGTTCCGCCACCGGTGTTGCTGATGGTCAAGGTCTGCGCGATGGGATTGCCGCCCCCTTGCTGGGCTGTAAAGGACAGACTGGTCGGACTCGTTCCGATCGCGGGATTGACTGAAACCACTGGGACTGAAGGCGGCGAGATCAATTGTGCCAACCCCGGCATCTCCGCAGCTAATCTTCGCATCGTTCGCCCACCGGCACCTCCGCTTCCTGAGGTAGGCGAGCTGCCCGCGCCTGCAGGGGTCAGTGGGATGGTTCTGATTGATGCTGTGCCAGCTGCAGTGGATCCCGTGGCTGTTCCTGACGACGGTGCGACGCTCATGGTCGCAAGAGGCAAGGCTGCCCCGACGCTCCTGCTAAGCGATGACGGCTCCTTGGGCAGAGAAGTCGTCTTGTCGCTTTGTTGAGACGGTGGGAGCGTTGGCAAGGAGGAGACAGGTGAGGAGCCGGATGGAGAAGGTTCGACGGACGCGACGGGAGCGTTCTGTGGCTTTCGAATCAGCCGGTGCCGCTTGTGGGTCAAGGTTTGCGCCTCCTTCTTCTCCAAGGATTTCGTTGGGTATGGAAGGGTGGGGGCAATGTTCTCGTTGCGTCGTCCTTGAGTGCCTATTCCGCTGGCTTCCTGGCTGATAGGCCCTATCAGTTGCTGGGCGGAGGCAGAGGGAATAGGCTGAAATAGTAACAGTAGGGCTGTCGCGAAGCCACATAAGATCACGTGAGTCATAAGGAGAGGCTGGCGTTTCGCGTGGCGCATGGTCTAGGTCCTCCGTATTTCACTACCCGCCACTGGGCGTATCAATTGAAGCGTATTTCATACATCGACTAATAAGGGCAGGCCATCCGATCACGGTACATCTTGATTCGGATATGCACTGCCAGTGGGAGGGGTTGAGCAAGAGCAATGCCTCGGTTAACACATGCGACCAATCGGCTCTTAAATTTCGAATTAATTTGTCAAAACAATAGCTTGATGTATCTGGTTGCCAAAACTTCCAGGTAGGCATGAGGCGGGGAAAGTGTATGTATAGAAGGTAACCTTCAAAGACTTGAACATGTGATTCTATTAATTCAGTATTCGTTCTAATACATTGAAGTAGCGCACGTTTCTGTTTTTATTACAGAGTTATTATCAGGGAACTACGCGTTATTATTTGGTTTTCAGGTAGTAACAACAATGTGTTCTTGCCTGATTGCCCTGGGAAGTTAGAAAGTAGGCGGTGAGCATTCACTCGCGATAAAACGGATCTGCGCTGTTAGTCGGTCAGGGGAAAAGGAGTAGCCATCTTCTTCGATGTCTCATCAGGAGCCGATGTGTTTGCCGGGTAGATCTAGTACCGGTGGGGGGGGCACTTCAGGATTTCTC
>Ga0315276_10007122_pt1 | contig 10333 bp, 12 predicted proteins | sample YL17G05_0_MG_FD_204542 | JGI IMG/M metagenome (GOLD analysis project Ga0315276, IMG submission 204542) | Sediment microbial communities from Yellowstone Lake, YNP, Wyoming, USA - YL17G05_0 | ecosystem: Environmental > Aquatic > Freshwater > Lake > Sediment | place: USA: Wyoming | collected... | reverse complement strand
ATTGAAACAGAGGCTCAAAGATCGATATCCGTTGATAGATAAGGCGACCTTTGATGAGCGTGAGCGCTGGCGAAACGAAGACCTAGCTTAAGCTAAATCGGGCATTTTATCGCGTTTTTTTAAATTATCGACCGCCCACAGCGGCTGCAAGTTTGTGTAATGGTTCAGGCGGATGACTTCTTCCTCTGTTTTGGCGGAGGATATTGGGATTACATGGTCGATGTGCCATTCGTGTCTATTTTCCCAGGACAGCCCGTTAACGAATTGCTTTTCAATGTGTTCTTTGAATTCAATAAACGAACAACCAAGGATTTCGTGGGTTCTTGACCTTTTGGTATAGTTCTTATTTTGCAACGCTAAAGATATTGACCTTTGTATCTTACAACGTAAATAAAATACAGGGTCTGACTTTCTTCTATGTTCCTTGTATATTTTAGTCTTTTCTATTATTAGGTCTCTGTTCTTCTGATAGTATGTAGAGACACAGGCTTTAACGCGTTCTTTATTTTGTTCCCTGTATATTTTACACTTTTTTAGTTTTAGATCTCTGTTCTTCTGATAGCACGCAGAACTACAGGCTTTAACGCGTTCTTTATGTTGTTCCCTGTATATTTTTTGCCTTTCTAGTATTAGGTCTCTGTTCTTCTGATAGTCGGCAGAACCACAGGCTTTATGGCATTGTTTGCAATGAGACCTTAAACCATCTTCTGACTCGTTACTTTTATAAAATTCAGATTCCTCTTTTTCTATCCCGCATTTTGTACACTTTTTCATTTGGCTAATCCTCGAACGGTGGATTCTTGAACGAAAGGGTGAAGTGGCAACAGGTTGTTCAAGCCTGCTTTCGGGAGCTACCCTAGCCACTATATGAACTATAGCAGATTTCACCGATAAATTAAAGATATTTATTTTCATAAACCCGTAAAATAAGTGTTGACTTTTAGTTTTTGTTGAAGTATCTCTAAAAAAATAGATTCTACCCGCGCCGCGATGGCGCCATTTTCCCTTAGCTGTAGGTTGATACGATGGCACGTAAAGCAATAAGCGATCCCAATAAAGATGCGCGCGATCGAGCGGCAGCGCGTCGTAACGCTAAGGCCACGCCCCCTGTTGAAGATAAAACTCCCACTGCCAAAGAAAAACCGGCCAAAGAAAAACCGGCCAAGGAACCTGTCGGGATGAAAGGCGGGGGCATTGTAGGCGCAGCCGAGGACGAAAACAAGGTCATCGCGGATGCTATATCAGAAACGACTCCAGAACCCACCGAAACGACCCCGGAAACCGAACCTCCAACCGAAGCAATGGGCGGCGAAGGCATCGAAGCCCCCGAAACAGAACCCACAGAACCCCCAACCGAATCCGCTGAACCTGTAGCAATGGGTGAAAATGAACCCGAAGTAATGGGTGAAAACGAGCCTGAAGCCCCTGGTATGGAACCTGCGCCTGAAGCACAAGCTGAGATGGAAGGGGGCCCAGGGGAGTATCAACCTCCCGAAGGCCAGGGTTACGATGAATTGTTGGACGCTTACCACGAAGCACTGGCGTATGGGGACAATGAACAAGCCCGGAATTTAAGAGATTTAATCCGCGAGCACGAATACCTGCAAATCAAGCATAGGCTGCTAGCTGACGCTCATGACGAAAAATTACAGGCAAAAGCTATGGCAGAAGAACAAGCATTCCTGGCAACGGCTCAAGAGTTAGCCGCTGCACATCCCGAATTAGGCGTTGATGGCCTGGAAGCCGACAAAGTTTTGGCGTTAAAGGACGTTTACTGGCAGCACGGAACCTCTGAAGAGCAGGCACTGCGCCAAGCCGTTGCCGACCTCTATCCCGGTGAAGCCGCCGCCGCCCCTGAAGCCGTCGCCGCCGAAATGCCGCCGGAAGCGCCTGCCGCTGAAACAGCGCCCGGGATGCCAATGGCAGAAGCCATGCCCGAACCGCCTGTCGAAGCCGCTCCCGAAGCGAGCAACGTGGTTGAGCTGCCGGATATGACCGAGCGAACCGCAAATAAACGAAAAATACCTTCCGTTCCCACCGCTTCTGCGAGAACCGCCGCCGCGCCTAAAGAGGCCGCGCCTAGCCGTTCTTCCGCTATCCAACAGATGCGTGCGGCCAGAGGACAGGTATAACACAAGAATTTTTCAACCCCTGCCGTGAGGCATGGTTTTTTTCCCTGTTTAGCATGCAAAAGGGCTAGACCGTAACAAGTAGGAATACGACAATGGCCGGACAAGTATGGGCAATCGCGGATGAGGGAGGTTACATGTGGGCTCCCAACCTTTCCGAATATATGCGCCTTCAAAATCAAACAGTTGTAAAATTTCGCCAATTCGCGGATGTGCTTGACAATGACGCAGACGGAAGGCCTCTTTTAGGAAAGCACCGAGGCGATACCTGGGCGTGGAACGTCTACAGCAACCTCTCCACGACTGGCCGTCAACTCGACGAAACTGAAAGAATGCCGACCAGCGGCTTCAAAGTTGCGCAATACTCCGCGAAATTGGCGGAATACGGCAATTCGGTCGAATATACCGGAAAATTGGACGATATGTCCGAGCAGCCGATTAAGAACATCATCAACAAATTGTTGAAGCTGGACACCGCCAAAACCTTCGATATTGCGGCGTGGGCACAGTTTAACAGCACTTTGCTGAAAATATCTCCGTCAGCCGGTTCCAGCACTACGGTTTTAGATACCTTGGCAGTTAACGGCACGCCTTCACAGGCGATCACCGTTTCCTTCAGAAAGACCCACGTTGAGCCGATCACCACGCTGATGAAAGAGCGCGGCATCCCGGCCTACGACAACGGCGATTACTATGCTATCGGACGGCCTATTGCGTTCTCCGCCCTGAAAACCGACATTGAAGGTGTTCACATCTACACTGAAACCGGCTTGGCGCAGATTAAAAACGGCGAAATTGGCCGCTATCGCGGCGTCCGGTTCGTAGAACAAACCAACATCCCTCAAGGCGGCGCTGCCGATTCGGTCACCTTCAATCCGCAAACCAATACAGCGGATGCGTGGAATGGCGCGACGGCTGCCGGGTTCGCGGACTGGATATTCTTTATGGGCGCGGACACCGTGTCAGAAGGCGTGGCGATTCCCGAAGAACTCCGTGGGCAAATCCCCGGCGACTTTGGCCGTGAACGTGCAATTGCGTGGTATGCCCTTGAAGGCTTTGCGCTGTCCCACCCCGACGCATTGAACGGAAGAATTTTAAAGTGGGATTCGACAGTATAATCAATAACTTACGGCATAATTACACAATTCTGGCGTTTAATGCGTCAGGATAACACAGGCTTCAGAGGAACCCGTAATGGCATCATATACAAACCCGATTCTCGTAACGTACACGCGTACCGTCGCGGGGGAATCGACAGCGGCATGGACGGTGGCGCCACCCCCCGGATGCAGTAAAGTCCGTTTGGTCGACATCAATGCTTCGGTCGTAACCATCAGTTTCGTAGGCTCAACGACACCGGCTACGTTGGCGGTCGGCGTACCTTCAAACCCCAGTGCGCTGGGCGTGCTGTCTTTTGGTACAAAAGACGCGCCCTCGCAAGCGGGGACGGTTCTAGGCTGGCAGTCACAGGTTAACAAAACCGGCGTAACCGGGTCTAACCCGATGGTGCCGGTTATCGACCTTAACGCGCTGACCAATCCGGTTTTGGCGACTACGCCCTATCCTGCGGCTCTTGAAGCCTTGGGTCCGGTATCCATTAGCATGACGGCGAGCACCGGCGGTTCACCCGCAGGCAACGCGCTTTGCGATGTCACGCTGGCTTGGTTTTAATACAAAATTTAACGGCAGCATTGCCTAGCAGGAAAGCACAATGGCTTCATATAAAGACCCGATTTATACAACTTACACCCGTTCCGTAGTTTATACGGCGGCAGCGGCTTATACCGTATCGCCCCCGCCCGGCTGTAATAAATGCCGTTTGGTGGATATTAACGCCTCGGTTTCATCCAGTTTTGTGGGGGAATCAACAGCGGCTACGGTTGTTGTTGGCGTACCGAGCAACACGACCGTTCTGGGTGTCTTGGCTTTTGGGACATTGACTTCGCCTGCGCAAGCGAATGCCGTATTAGGCTGGGGCACGCAGGTTAACAAGACGGGCGTGACGGGTTCCAACCCGAAAGTGCCGGTCGTGGATTTAACCGGCGCATCGAACCCGGCGGGCGTAACGTCACCGTTCCCGGCGGCTATTGAAGCACTGGGTCCTATCTCTATCGGCTTTACCGCCCCCGTCGGCGGCTCTATTGCCGGTGCGGCGATAGTGGACGTGACTTTAGCCTGGTTCTAAGGGCTTTACGAATAACGAATTAAACAACAAGGTGAAATGAAATGTCCGATTACAATGCTGACAGCACTAACAAATTGACTAACACGCCCAATGTGGCGGGTTCCGGTTTATCCGCCGGGGTTGACTCCGGCTTAAGTTCTGTTGAAGCCATCGCCAATGGCGGTATTCAACCGGAACAGGAAACCGCGGGCAACAACTACCGCCAGGAAACCGTTAAAACGTCTATCAAAGGCAACGGCAAGTCCTTTACCATAGGCCGTTAAGCCGTGGCAGGGTGCATTATGCTAGTGACTGATACGCCTGACTGCTCCGGCGACGTTACGGCGTTGCAGGAAAACGACCCGGTGCAAACCGGCTTCATTGCGGGCGGCTCGGTGCATCAACCCTCCGGTACGGCGTGGATGGATACCAGTTCCGGCGTGGATTACGGCAGCGGGCAGCGGTACGCGCATGAAGAAACTTATTTTATGGCCAAGATACGCGGCCACAGGAGCAAGCTGAATGGCGCTGGACAAGACTAGGCCTTATTCCGAGCACGATGGCTCGATGGATAAAGAAGTCCGCTATATGCAGGATAACAAGCATTACCGCGCCGACGAGACAGAAATCCTGTCCGAAGCCGATGTGGCGAAAGCCGCCAAGGGGGAAGCTGCCAAGGCAGAAGTGGCTAAAGCGGAAGCGGTTAAAACTAAAACTAAAGCCCCTGTTGAACCGGATGGCAACCTTGCTTGATTATTTTTCCCGCGTCGTGATGATGCCACAATCCTGATAGCTTAAACGCTTCATTAAATTAAGCATGGCGGCTATCAAAAAGGAACCCTGTGCTGACATACAAAGATATAGTTCATAGAGTACGGTCAAGGCTGGATGACCAAAATCCGGCGAAGTACCTGTGGACGGAACACGACCTCCGGCATTACATCAACGACACCCTCAGCGATGCGTGCCTGCGCGCCAACTTGGTCGTCGTTGACGATGTGGAAATGCCTTTCACGCAGGACGGCAATCTCGATTGGAACGCCAAATACCCCCTTCCCAGCGGCACGTTAGCCGTAAACTCCCTTTATCTGGCATCCGCGCCTTCCGTTTTTCTCCGGCAAACCAGTTTCCGCCGCCTGAACCAGCTTAACCGTTTCCGGCCTGTGCTGAAAGGCACCCCTACGGAATATGCCCTCGACCAGACCATGGCGGGCAAAGGCGATGATACCGGCATTACCGTCCGTACCGTGACGTTTATCCCCCAGCCGATTAAAGCCGATACCGCATTGCTGGAAATCGTCCGGCTTCCGAAGGCAATAGAATTTGATGAAGACGTCCCCGAAATCGATGAGATTTACCACCCCGACCTGATTTATGGGATTACCGGGTTGTGCTATATGAAGCGGGATGCGGACACCTTTAACGCCAAGAAGGCGCTGGACGATATGGCGATTTTCGAGTCCCGTTTCGGCCCCAGAATCCCGGCATCCGTGATGCGAGAACGGCAGACGGATATCCCTTACCAAATGATAGTGTGTTGAATTTATACCAAGGAATTGCGATGAGCGAAGAAACAAATATAACGGTGCTGCTGGACAGGGTGACTGCCAACTGCCAATCGGCCACCTGCCTTATCCCGAAGGGGCCCCTCACCGTGGAGGCGTTTATCACCGGCGTAGGACAGGTGGATGCCATCGTCACGTTTTATGGCTGCAACACCAACCGCGCAAGCAACGGCCTGGTCTTTGCGACCAGCACCCTGACAAACGGTTCGGGCGGCGATGTGACCAGCGAAATCTGCGCCTCGGCGTACCCTTTCATTTATTGTATTTTAACAACGTTAGGTGGCGACGGCGCCACGGTAACCGCCAGTGTGAGTGTATAGTCATGGGATCAACCACTATTAAAAATGCGCCCGCCGCAAAATTCGGCGCGGCGGTAGCGACTTCAGCGGAACAAGCCGCGCTTATCAGTGACGAAACCGGCACCGGGGCATTGGTTTTTGCGACCGACGCGGTGCTTACCCGCCCCGCTATAACGGCGGGGACTGGCTCGTTTGTTACCGCCACGGTCACAACGTTGACCGCGCCTACGGCCAATGTCACTAACCTGGATGCGGGCGCAAGCGCCACCGCAGGCTCAATAGATGTCTTCCCGACGACCGGCTCCAAAGGCAAGTTGTCGATAACGGCAGCGGATAGCGCGGGCAACACCACCACAACCATCGTTAACGCCTCCCAAGCCGGGGCGCGTACCTACACCATCCCGGATGCGGGCGGCAACGCGTCGTTCGTGATGACGGGCGGCGCCAGCGCGGCGGTTAATGCCACTAACATCGATGCGGGCGCCAGCGGCACGGCGGGGTCGGTTGATATATTCCCGGCCACCGGCTCAAGGGGTAAATTATCCATAACAGCGGCGGATAGTGCCGGGGATACTACGACTACAATCGTTAACGCTTCCCAATCAGGGGCGCGTACCTATACGATTCCCGACGCAGGCGAAGCAGCGGCTTTTGTGATGAGCAAAGGCACTAACGCCTCTGCGACCTTTACTGCGGCTACCGTCACTACACTGACTTCACCGACGGCCAACGTCACCAACTTGGACGCAGGCACCTCAGTCGGCGTTGCGGGAACCGTTGATATATTCCCAGGCACGACAACAACTGGAAAACTATCGCTTGCAGCTACGGCTAATGCTGGGGCTACGACAACCACGATCACCAACGCCGAGCAGGCAGGCGCCAGGACTTACACCATCCCTGATGCTGGCGAAGCGGCCAGTTTCGTGATGACCAAGGGTTCTGCCGCGACGATGGCGACGGTTACGGCGGGCACCATTACTACGCTCACCTCGCCCACCATCATTGGCAATGCCATTGACTTAGGTTTGGCGGCGGGCGGCACGGCGGGGTCGTTGGATTTATTCTCGGCTACCGGCTCTAAAGGCAAATTGACGTTTGCAGCGACCGCCAATACCGGCGATTCGATAACCACAATTACCAACGCTGCTCAAGGCGGCGCGTATATCTACACTATCCCGGATGCAGGCGAAGCGGCCAGTTTCGTGATGACCAAAGGCGCGGTAACGGTTGCAACATTGACCGCAGGCAAAGCCACCAATATTGTCGGCGGCGCGGGCGGCTCGATTCCCTATCAGTCTGTTGCGGACACCACGCAGCAATTGGCCAACGGCACCGCAGGGCAGATTTTAACCAGCCAGGGCGGTACGGCTGCGCCAGTATGGGGCAACCCGACCCTGAACGGCTGCATCGTAGTGAAAGCCTCCCTGGGTTCACCGGCAGTCTCCGTCACGACAGCGGTTGCCACCGCGCAGGCGGTCGGCGCTCCCGGCAACTTGACGCTGGACGGCACCTTGACAGCAGGCAACGTAGCGACGTTTCTCACTGCCCGTAACATCCAGGCGGTCTCAACCGGCGCGGGCGATATTGCGCAAACCTTGCATATCCACGGCACCAATATTGCCGGAGCGGCGATGTCGGAAACGGTGGCGTTAAATGGCGTTGCCGTCGTCTACGGCAAGAAAGCTTTTAAAACCATCACCTCCATTGCGGTATCCGCGCTGTGCGTGGGCAACGTCAGTGTTGGCAACTCCACTGCGTTAGGTCTGCCGTATATGCTGACAAGCCGCTCGGATTTGATGACCACCTGGTTTAACAACATTCAGGAAGCCACGCTGCCGACGGCGGCGTTGGGCGATTCCGCTGCCGTTTCCGCTATAACAGGCGACACGCGCGGCACCGTGCTACTCAACAGCACGCTGGATGGTTCTCCGGTTGCCGTCTATATGACGGTGTACCCGCTGAACGCGGCGACACTGTACGGCGCGACGGAATACAGCACCTAACGGGGCACGCTAATGGCGCTTAAAAAGTTTGATTCATTTAGCCACTATCTCGATTTGCCATCGTTAATTAAAAAGTGGCCCTATACAAACGATCTGTATTGGTTTTCGTTGGCGGCGACAGCTGGCAGGCGTGGTCAAGGCCGGATAAATATTCCCGCCGTATATCAACATTATATTGCAGATGCGTTCGGAAATCATGAAACGTGGATAGTGGGGGCTTATATCAGCTATACAGGATTTGCGAACTGCCATTTTCAATTTGTTGATTCCGCAACCCCACAGGTGCTCTTATACCAACAGGCCGATGGACGACTTTCAGTCTATAGGGGAAGCACGTCAAATTTGCTGGGAACGACTACAGGCACTATGTTTCTTAATGGATCAAAACATTATGTTGAATTTAAGGCAAAAGTACACGGTTCAACGGGTACTTTTGAAGTTCGGGTAGATGGTCTTTCTGTTTTATCAGGAACTGGAGCAAATACACAACAATCGGCCAATGCTTATGCTAATACAATTAGACTAGGCGGGACTACCGGAATACCGTACGGCGCGGGTGTCTATTATGAAGATGTTTATATCTGTGATGGTTCAGGTAGTGCGCCTTGCAATGATTTCCTGGGCGATTGTAAAGCAGTGTCAACTTTTCCTACAGGTAATGGTACAACAAGCAATTTCGTGGGAAGCGATGCAAATTCAACTGATAATTATTTGTTGGTTTATGAAACCACGCCGAATACTACAAATTATCTTGATTCCCTAACACCCAATGACGTTGATTTAGTTAACGTCACTGATATTAGCGATACGCCAAGCGTTATCTACGGCGTGCAGACTAGCCTTTACGTCTGTAAATCCGATGCGGGAGATGTCCGTACCGTAGCGGATTTGATACGCTCAGGCGGGACAAACTATCCGGGCGCTGAAAAAACATTGGGTACGAACTGGGTGTATCTTTGCGAGGTACATGAAAAGAACCCGAACACCGATGCAGCTTGGACAAAAACGAATTTTAATTCCGCTGAATTTGGCGTTAAAATGGTGTCCTGATGGCGACGTATGCGCGGGTCAGCCAGGAAGTCGTCGAGGCGCTTTATACGACCGACCCGGCGGTACGGATTAGCCAGGAAGTCGTCGAGGTACTTTACCCGTCATGGGGTTATGACATAACCGGCAACATTATTGAAAACACCGGCATAGCAACCTGGCGCGTCGTTGCATTGGATGCGGTGACGGGCGAATTTAAGCAAACGACGACTTCCAGCAGTAGCACCTATACGCTACCCAAGCCCTATACCACCAGCGCGGTTTGCGTGTGCTACCCCAGGATTGACCGGATTTGGACGGCATCAACCGTCGTCGCCTTAAACGATTTTTGCGTACCGGCAGACCCGGACACGATGCCGAAGCTGTACCAGGCGACGGACGTTCTCACTATTGACCCTGTACTACCTGATACAACTTGCCGGTTATCACTGGAGTTTGTGAGTGACTTTGCAGACGGGTCAGGAAACAACCTGGTGGCGGATACTGTCAGCAATGCGGCTATTAGCACTACGCAATATAAGTACAACGGGCATTCCGGTTATTTTGCGGGCAACAGTTACCTAAAATATAACACCGGACAAGGGTTTGGAATGTCGGGGGATTTTGGCATCCAGTTTTGGGTATTCCCGCTTTCAGTGACCGGCTACCAGGTTATTTTTGATTCCAGGAACGGGGCTAACGGGTTCTACTTCGGGTTAAAAGGCGCAGCCGTTACCAGTGCGTATTGCGATGGCGGCGTGGGCACCATAGCCATCAACACCTGGTATCACATTGAGATGGACAGGGTGGGCACGGCGCTGAAAATCTATTTGGATGGCGAGGAGAAATACAGCGGGACGGTGGGCACGGTTTTTACCGACCCCAATCTTTATATTGGACGAACGAACGAGTCTGCGTCTAACTATTTGAACGGTTATCTGGCAAGTTACGCGATAAGCACGACAAACGCATTTCATTCAGCGGCATTCACACGGCCTAATGCGCCATTATCCGCTTTAGGGGTGTTGCCTAAAACAGACGCAAGCGAACCGGAATGGCCGGTTAGCGGTACGGTGGTAGATGGCGACATTACCTGGACATACATTGCGGACTTGATTGACCCGCTGGCGATAGGGCCAAGGAA